>ERZ780148.1942-NODE-1942-length-12847-cov-4.787211_pt1 | contig 12847 bp, 10 predicted proteins | sample MGYA00510984_ERZ780148 | MGnify/ENA primary metagenome ERZ780148 (study PRJEB29588, sample SAMEA2160902) | human gut metagenome | biome: human gut; feature: human-associated habitat; material: faeces | place: Denmark | collected 2008/2010 ...
TGGCCCGCAAACGGCTAGCTCCTTACCGGTTTAGTCAAGAAAAAGATGACCGCTCAGGTTGGAAGCTATGAGGCGGTCATTTCTTTTGCTCATTTTTGGTCTGAAGCTCTTTGAGGCGAAGCACGATGTCGATCGTGTCGTAGATCACTGTGACGATCAGCATCAGCAAACTGATGCCAAGGGCCAGCAGAGTCAAAAGTTCAGATAATGTCATGTGACATTCCCCCTTTTCGGAAGTAAAAAACGACCGAGAAGGGAAAACTTGCAAAAGTCGCCCTCCCGGCGTTGTGTTTGAAAAACAAAACCGTCCGGTAGGGAGTTGCCGCCTGCGTTTAGGGCGCAGTGCCTTTCTGCCATCGCAAGATGGCAATTACAGGATAGCACAAAAATCGACAGAACGCAATAAGATATTGAGACGTTCCCCGGAAGAAGCCCCACGGTTTCGTTCCGGGGATTTTTGTGCAAAAAGAAACGCCCAAAGCAAGCCGAACGCTTGACAATTGGACGTAGGAAGGTTATACTACAAATAGAAAAGGCGCTGGCCCGCAAACGGCTAGCTCCTTACTGATGAATCAGGAATCGCAAAAAAGCGAATTGACCGTTCAGGTTGGGGAACATGAAGGCGGTCATTCGCTTTTTTTGCTGTCTTCATCTTTGTGCTCATGGGCGATCTTCCAAGTGATGTTGAACGTCGTGTTCACGATATTCACCAACAACCCGGCAAACGTAAAGATCACAGCGATCAACGTCAGCATGTCGTTCAGAGCCATCGACGCATCCCTCCTTTCGGCGTAAGCGTCCGGGAGGTCATGTACTTCAAAAAAAGCTGCCCTTCCGGCATCTTGCTAGGGAAAACCACAAACAAGACCCACCGAAGGAGCTCAGCCGCCTGCGTTTTGGGCACAGCGCCTTGCTGTTTTTCAACAGCAATTATAGAATAACACAGGTTTCGACAAAAAGCAACGAGGCCCCTCTCTTTGTTCAACTTGTGGAATTTTCGCGAAATTCTTTTCTTTTTCATTTTTACCCTTTATAATAAGATTTGTCTGAAAAAATTGCAGTTCCCGGCGGCGTCCGGGATACAGGAGGTATCCACTTGAAACGAATCATCTCGAAGGCAGTCTGCCTTCTCTGCGCCGGTGCGCTGGCGCTGACGGCTGCGGGCTGCTCGAAGTCTGCGGCGTCCTCTTCCGCATCGGCCAGCTCGGAAGCATCTGTCTACGGCAGCGCTTCGGATTATGACTACCAGAACTTTGCCTACAGTGACGGTCTGGATGAGAACGGCTACTGGTCCGGCATCCGCGCACTGGATTATGTGACCCTGCCGGAGGACTACGCTTCCATCCCGCTGAAGAAGGCGGACATCGAGCCGACCGAGGAGGACGTGCAGTCCCAGATCGACAGCCTGCTCAGCCAGAACACCACCACGCAGCAGATCACCGACCGTGCCGCCGCCGACGGCGACACCGTCAACATCGACTATGTGGGCACCGTGGATGGCGTGGCCTTTACCGGCGGCACCTACAGCGGCTACAGCCTGACGCTGGGCAGCGGCTCCTTCATCGACGGCTTTGAAGACCAGATCGTGGGCCACAAGCCCGGCGAGACCTTTGAGGTCAACGTCACCTTCCCGGACGGCTACAGCGACTCCACCGATGCCGAGGGCAATGCGGTGGTCCTGAGCAACAAAAAGGCGGTCTTCTCCGTCACGTTGAACTACATCAGCGAGGAGATCCTGCCGGAACTGACCGACGCCTGGGTCGAGGAGAATTTCAGCAGCACCGACGGCGTCCACACCGTGGAAGACCTGCGGGCCGAATATCAGAAGATGCTGTATCAGAACAACCTGAACACTGCGGTGATGGATTATCTGCTGGCCAACTCCACTTTCAAGGATCTGCCCAAAGAAGTGACCGATTATCAGGTCAACCAGTGCCTGAACTACTACTACACCATGGCCCAGTATTACGGCTATGATCTCGACAGCTTCCTGCAGGCTGCTGCCGGTTACAACAGTGCCGACGACCTGCTGGATGCCATGAGTGACAGCATCACCGAGTATGCCCGCGAAGCGCTGCTCTATCAGGCAGTGGCTGAGGCGATGGACATCGCCCCCACCCAGGAGCAGATCGACACCTACACTGCCTACACCGAGACCTACGGTGCCAACTACTGCACCATGGTCGCGCTGATGGACGCCGTGTCCGAGGCGCTGACCACCGGGGCACAGGTGAAGTAAAAAAGCCAAAAAGAAAATGCCGATGCACAGAAAATAGCTGCGCAGCGGCATTTTTTATGCTTTTACCCAGATCGTAATGCTTTTTCGGAGAGCGACGCGGCCGAATTTGGCCATTTGCTGGCTGCTGTTGCCTTTCTTTTGTTTGAGACAGTAGACTTTTTTGACGGTAAAGCCAAACTGCTCGGCAAGAGAACAACTCAAAAAATCAACTGGGATGACTTCACCGCCATAACGGACATTGTCGTTGACGAACGCGACCATGGCGCCCTTTTTGCAAACGCGGAAAAGTTCGGCATAGATAAAGGCCAGCTCTGTAAAGTATCCTTCTACCATTCGGACGATGCCGCTGTTGTTCAAATCACCATGCTGTTCGCGCTTGTGTAAGGCATCCAGCACCTCACAAAAAGCAGGGTTGGAACAAAGTGTCTGATGGATCGTATGGAACCGGTCAATTTGACCGATCTTGGTATAGAAGAGCTTCAACTGTTCCAATTTGGATCGGCTTTCAACGGTGCAGGAAAGCAAGTCCTGCCGCAGCTGTTTGATCGAATCGTTATCAAGTCCAAGGTAAACAAGTTCCAGTGCATAGGTGCGGGTATAATCGTATCGGTTGCAATACGGCGGCGAGGTAATAACGCCTTTCAGAATGTTATCTGGAAGCCTGGGCAGTTCGAACAGAACGCTGTTCTGTTTGTAGGTGATCTGTGCTTTTTCGTGCGTCTGGCTGGAATGCTGGATCACCTCAAGGTCGTGAATCACATGCGATAGTTCCAATAGAACGGTATCACGGCTGTCGAGGATATTTGAACGGACTGTTTTAGCGGACAACGGCTTTTTGCCTTTGGCTGCGCGAAGCTCATTGGCATGGATCACCTTTGGGGAACGGCTGTCCCAGCCGAGATATTGGCCGCTCTTTACGGTGTAGCTGCACGGTTCCAGAGAATTGAGAATGCAGAGCCGAAGAAGATTTTTGGCATTCTCTGAATAGATACAGTGGATACGCCAGTCTTCGATGAACTGAAGGTAGCGTTCGTTGTATTCCGGGTAGGCATCCTGTGTGATGGGAATACAAGGTGTTTTCAAGGAATAGCTGTCTGGCATGTGGAGAGACTTCAGCTCTTCCAGCATGGCACGAAGTTCAGGAAGATCGTACTCCATGCAGGCAGCCTTTGCTTTTAAGGAGACGTCCGCAATGGGCATCACATCGTAGCCAATGCTGTTGATGCCCTGCATCTGGCAGACGAGCGCCGTGGTGCCGGAGCCCATGAAAGGGTCCATGACGAGATCGCCGGGGTGAGCCCCCATCTCATGGAGCAACAGTTGGACAAGGTCCGCTGAAAAACCTTCTTTGTATTTGAGCCAGCTGTGGAGGATCTCGTTCTTGCTGAGCTGATAGCTGACGCTTCGCCGGTCGAAACGGTCAGTGACCTCGAGAAGGGGAGCATAACGAGATTCGAGCATTTTGCGCTCAATGTCGCTGCATAAGGCGTCAGAAGAAAACTGCTCGATCAGATAATCTTGGGAGGAAGGATTCAAAAAGGATAATTGTTCCATTCGGTTCTCACTTGTCTGCGTTAAAGATTCAGCAGCCAGTTGCAATAAGCGACCAGCTGGTTGTCGTTGGTAAGGTTGGCGGCGTTGGTCATGACCCCGGCTTGAAGCTGCGAATAGATTTCCTCCGCCATGGCGGTTTCAATGGCAGCTCCAACGAACGAGGTCTGAACGGGATGACCAGCAGAAGCGAAGGTCGTCCGGATACGTTCCAAGGCGGTGTTGGCCGTTTTCCAGTGTTCGTCTGCCCCGGCGGGGTCGATTCCGCCTTTGAGCTCGCCCATCATAAGGGCTTTGTCTGGTTCAAAAGCGATTTTTCCATTTCGGAATCCGACTGCATCGGAATCAAACAGGCAGATATCCACATTTTTCCGGACTGTGGAAATGTTCATATTGAAAGCAAGCAACCGCTTTTTCCCTGCGGCGGTCTGCCAGCAGAGGGCTTTCATCCGACGCTCAATGTCAAGGTCGTTGTCTGTCTGATCGTACCACGGAAATTTGCCGGAGATGTTTTCTGCCCACTGGTAGGAGATGTTCTGTACAGCCATACACGATAAGATGCAACGGATCAGACGTTCCTGCCCCAGGGCCCCGATACGGTTCCGCATCGATCCGCCTACGGCGTCTCCTTTAATAAGAAGATATCGGTAGATCGTTTCGTCAATGAAATGTTTACCTGCGGGCTTCAAAAAATTCTTGATGAGCTCTTCAATGGCTTTGGTTTGGTCGGATTCGTCGAGGTAATTCAGACTTTTATCAGACAAACCGGAGGCACTCAGGAGAAATGGCCGCACTTCGGGCATGGAAAGAAGGGCTTCCGGACAAGTCGCGCCGGAGACCATACTCTTGAAGGCAAGTGAATTTTTTATGTAGGGGTCACCGAGACGATTCTTTTCCAGCGCGATTTTCAAAAATCCCGCGCGTGTCTGCTCGTGAGAGGTGACCAGATCGCCTGCGTTCCGGATATATTTGTTGAAAGCCATTGCGTTCTCCTTTTGTCTGAGAGAGGCTATAAAAGTGGAAAACTTGTATTTCTCAGTATAACATACTTTGAGGGGGATTGCAAAAAGGAAGCCGCCTCCAAAACCGAATAAGACCACAAACGGCCTGAACCCTGTGCGACACAGAGTTCAGGCCGTTTTGGCTTTTTTGGGGTTATTTTTTCAGGGCATCTGCGAGGACGCGCAGCAGGTGCGGGACGTCCAGCGGCTTTGCGATATGGCCGTTCATACCGGCCTCCAGCGCGTTCTGACGGTCTTCTTCAAAGGCATTCGCCGTCATCGCAAAGATGGGGATGTTGGCCTTCTCGGCGTCCGGCAGGGCGCGGATCTGCCGCGTGGCTTCGTAGCCGTCCAGATTGGGCATCTGGATGTCCATCAGGATCAGGTCATACTGGCCGGGGGCCGCCTGCTTTATCTTTTGGACGGCGACTGCGCCGTCCTCGGCGGTATCCACCACAAAACCGGCTTCTTTCAGGATCTCCAGTGCGATCTCTCGGTTCAGCTCGTTGTCTTCCACCAGCAGGAGCTTCTTCCCCTTGAGGTCGGCCGCAGTGGGTTGAGCGGGCTTGGAGGCAGGCTCTGCACGGAACGGTTCGGCCAGAACGCGGCGCAGCTCCGAGAGGAAGAGCGGCTTTTCGCAGAACGCGGTCACTCCGGCGGCACGGGCCTCGTCCTCGATGTCCGCCCAGTCGTAGGCGGTCAGGATGATGATGGGGCAGCGATTCCCGATCACCTTGCGGATCTGCCGCACGATCTCGATGCCGTTCATGTCAGGAATCAGCCAGTCGATGATGTAGACGCTGAACTCATCGCCCTGCTCCACCGCGTATTTGGTGCGGATGACCGCTTCCTTGCCGGAGATCGTCCACTCCGGCCGCATCCCGATCTTGGACAGCATGGTGCTGACGTTCAGGCAGGTGTTGGTATCGTCGTCTGCCACCAGGGCGCGCAGCCCTTCCAGCTGGGGGAGCTGCTTAGGCTCCGCCTTCTGCCCGCTGCGTGTGAAGCAGAGGGTCACGATGAACTCGCTGCCCTTGCCCGGCTCGCTCGTGAGGGCGATGGTGCCGCCCATCAGATCCACGATGTTCTTGGTGATGGACATTCCCAGGCCGGTGCCCTGAATGCCGCTGACGGTGGAGCTTTCCTCCCGGCTGAACTCCTCGAAGATGTGCTTCTGGAACTCTTCGCTCATGCCGATGCCGTTGTCCTTGATGCGGAACTCATAGCAGACGCAGCCCTTGGGCGCACCGTTCTTCTGGGCGATGCGGATGCTGATCATGCCGCCGGTGGGGGTGAACTTGATGGCGTTGGACAGGATGTTCAGCAGGATCTGGTTCAGCCGCAGTGGGTCGGTGATGATGTCCTCATCCTCGATGTCCATGGTATCAATGAAGAGCGACAGCCGTTTGGCCGCGACATTGGGCTGGATGATGGAGCGCACATCGTGGACAAGATCGGGCAGATGCACCGCCTTTTCCTCGATCTTGACCTTGCCGCTCTCGATGCGGCTCATATCCAGCACATCGTTGATGAGGGAGAGCAGATGCTGGCTGGAGGTGGAGATCTTTTTCAGGTAGTCCAGCACCTGCTCGCGGTTGTCGATGTGGGTCGCCGCCAGTAAGGTGAAGCCGATGATGGCGTTCATCGGGGTGCGGATATCGTGGCTCATGTTGAACAGGAACTCCCGCTTGGCGCGGTTGGCTGCGCCCTCGTGCCGGAGCGCGATCTCCAGCTTGCGGTTCTGCTCTTCCAGCTGGGTCTGATACTTCTTCTCCTGCTCCTTTTTCTGCTGCTCCATCTCCTGCACCGAGCGCCGGCGCAGCATCTGCAAGACCGAAACGAGCAGGATGTAACAGACCAGCGCTGTTAAGACCAGCGTGAGCGACTCGTGGAACACGGCTTTTTCATCCGTGTACGCATAGAGGTCGAACGACTGGCCGTGGCTGTACATGCCGAAATAGCAGCCGGAGCCGTTCCAGCCGTGGGTGTGCGTCAGCTTTTCCGCAAGCCCGGTGCTGCGGATCTCCTGCACCGGCGGGCTGTCGGTGGTGTCCTGCCCGATCAGCTCCGGGCGGTTGGACGCAATGATCTGATTGTTCTGCACGATGAACAGGGTGCCGCTGGTCTCTTCCGGGTAGCCGTCCAGAATGCTCTGCACCGACAGTGCCGTCCCCTCGACAAATTTGGCCGGGGTGCAGCGATAGGCCAGCAGGATGACCTCCTGGTGGTCGGCCCGGTGTGCCGCCACATCCACGGCAGACCCGTCTGCCAGCAGAACGCGCTTCAGGTAGGTCTTCTGTGGGAAGCGGAAGACGTCCAGCGCGGTCTCCTTTTTGAGCTGGTCTTCCAGCTGGGCATAGCCGATGCCGTTCGCTGTGTACTCACACAGGAGCGTGCCGTCCGGGCGCAGCACGGAAATGCCGGTGAGCCAGAGCGTCTCGGTCTGCTGTTTCAGGCAGTGCGGGTCGGAGAGGTCGAGTGCGGCGTCACCGGCCAGCTGGTGCACCGAGACCGCCGTGCGGCGGAGTGTTTTGGCCGTGATGGTATCGTTGTACTTCTCAAAACTGGTGGACTGCGATTTGACGAACTTGATCGTCTGGCAGAAATGCTCTTCGGTCACATGCAGGGCTTTCCAGCCGGAAGCCAGGACGACCCCCGCCATGAGGAGCACACCGACGAGAACGTAGAGCACCCAGGTCCGCGTGTTCGGAGTGGCTTTGTTGTTACGCGTCAATGGTGTCCACCTCCAGATACTGCGAAGCATGTTCCAGGTATTTGCCGACGATCCGTTCCAGTGTGCCGTCCTCGCGCATCTGCGCGAAGGTATCGTTCAGCTGGTGGTCCAGCCCGCGGCTGTCATTTTTGGCAAAGGCAACGCCCAGCCCGGTGACCAGCAGCGGCTCTTCGAGGATGCGGAACACCGCGTAGTTGTCTTTCATGTATTGCAGGATGGCCGTCTCGTGGGCGGCGATGGCGTCCACATAGCCGCAGGCCAGCATGGCATACTGCACACTGCGGTCCTCGATGCTGAACACCTCAACGGTCTGCGGGATGCGCGGGTCGGAGCCGCTGAGGAAGATGCCCTCTGGCTTGGTGGTGCTCTGCACCATAACGGTCTTCCCGGCAAGGTCGCTGAGGGACTGGATGCTGCTGTCGGCGTTCACAGCCACGACCTGACGGCTCACCATGTAAGGCCCGGCCCACCGGTAGAGCGTTTCGCGGCCCTGCATGGAAAAGCAGCCCCAGATGCAGTCGATGGCGCCGCTTTCCACAAGGGCGGTCTTCTGCTCCCAGTCGATGACTTCAAATCGTGCAGCGTATCCCATGCGGCGGAATGCCTCGGTGGCGATCTCCACATCGATCCCGGCCGGGGTGCCGTCATTGTTCAGATAAATATAGGGCGGGTAGGTGTCGCTTCCGATGAGGATCTGCGGCAGATCGCTGTTCTTTGCGTCCGTTCCGCCGCAGGCGGTCAGGCCGCCGAGGGCCGCCGAGGCCGCCAGCAGGGTGCATCCGTTCAGGAATGCACGGCGTGAGAGGATGTGTTTCATGGGGGCTTTCGTTCTCCTGTTGTTATTGCGTCCGCTGCTGCAACTGGACTTTCAGGTCGGTCTGCATATCCGTCAGGCATTGCAGCAGCAAAGGGTTGAACGCTCCGCACTCGCCGTTCAGGATCATCTGCACGGCTTTTTCGTGGGAGAAGGCTTTTTTGTAGCAGCGTTCGCTGGTCAGTGCATCGTACACATCGGCCAGCGCGACCAGCTGTGCGCTGATGGGAATTTCATCGCCCTTCAGCCCATCCGGGTAGCCGCGCCCGTCCCAGCGCTCGTGGTGCCAGCGGGCAATCTCGTAGGCGGTCTGCAGCAGCGGCTGCTCGTTGAAGTTTTCCAGCTGGTGCAGCATCTCGGCCCCCAGCATACTGTGGGTCTTGATGACCTCGTATTCTTCCGGGGTCAGCTTGCCGGGTTTGTTGAGGATCTTTTCGTCGATGCCGATCTTGCCGATGTCGTGCAGGGCGGAGGCCAGCGGGATGTTGTCCTGCTGCTCGGCAGTGATGGGGTACTGGCTGCTGATCTCCAGCAGGCGGTGGAGCAGCAGCTCGGTGATGATGCGGATGTGCCGCACATGGGCGCCGCTTTCGCCGTTGCGGAACTCTACGATATGGCTCAGCACACCCACCAGCGTATCCGTATTATTTTCACGAGCGCGGATCTGGTCCGACACCATCTGTACCAGCCGCCGCTGCTTGGCGTACAGCTTGATGGTGTTGGTCACGCGGCGGTAGACGATGCGAGCATCGAAGGGGCGGTTGACGTAATCGCTGGCTCCCAGCTCATAGGAGCGCCGGATCGCGTCGTCGGAGTCGTCGCTGGAGATCATGATGACCGGGATGTCCTCGATGGTGTGGTTGGCGTTCATGGCCTTGAGCACCTCGAAACCGTCCATGACCGGCATGTTGATGTCCAGCAGCACCAGTGCGATGTTCCCGGCCTCCGCCTGCATTTTTTCCAGGCATTCTTGTCCGTTTTCTGCTTCAAGAATGCTGTAATCGCCGCCCAGGATCTCCTTTAGTATCATGCGGTTCATTGCGGAGTCATCCACAAGTAAGATCTGCGACTTATTCTGTAAAAGTTTTTCCAGCGCTGCAAGACTATGCCCCGGAACCTCCACCATGACGGCATTCTTGCGGCCCTTTGCCTGATACATCAGCCGGTCTGCCCGGCGAACTGCATTCTCCATCGAGTCGGTGATGGCCTGCATCGTTCCGCCGATGCTCAGTGAGAGGCGAAAATGCGAATAACCGGGTACAGTAGCCTGCTGCACGGCGGCTCTGATCTGCTCCAGCTTGGCTTGCAGGATGTCGCTCGGAATGCCGGGCAGCACCAGCAGAAATTCATCCCCGCCGTAGCGTGCCAGAAACGCCTGCATATTGCCAAAGGTGCGCTTTAACTGCTCCGCCACCAGCCTGAGCACCTCGTCGCCGGTCACGTGACCGTAGGTATCGTTTACTTTCTTGAACTTGTTCACATCCATCAGCAGATAGCAGCAGGTCTCCCGCTCTCCGCTGCGCTCGTCAAGTTCCCACATGTACTGATCCAGTCTGCGTCTGTTGTTAAGACCGGTCAGACCATCCTGCGTTACCTGACCTTTCTGAATACCAAGATACACCCACAGCAATGCAGCAACCGTAAACGCCCACGCGGCATCCATGGAAAATATTTTTTCTACCAGAATGCCCGCAGCCGGGAACAAAAAAGCGGCGGCAAGCTTCCCCAGTTCTCCCCTGCGCTGCGCACTTCCGGCACGGAGCGCACCAAACGCGGCAAGAAGAAATGCCACCACAAGGTATAACATGCCCACAGCAGGTATCAGATATGCCGCTGGTCCCTTTTTATAGTAATTCACCATATTGATAAAATAGACCGCCTTCGTCCACGGGTTTGAGAGCAGCACAGCACTGCCGATCAGTGCCGGTATCGCCAGAATCCAGCATTTTATCCCTCTCTGTCCGTTTCCGTCCTGCGCCACATCCAGCACATACAAAAAGCACAGGTAGGCGCATGCCAAAAGGCCGAACGCATACCACACCCCCAGCCCCTTTAACAAAATCCTTGGACCAAATCCGCCTTTTCCGAGATTGCACAAAATCGCTGTGCGGCACAGTAAAAGCAGTACAAACAGCAGCATCTCCGTGCGCAGCACGCGTGTCCTCCACGAAAAAGACAGCGTCTGCCTGGTATTATGGCGCATCATGAGCAGCGCAATCGCCGGTATGAAATTGATCTGTAAAAATGCTGCCGTACTCACGCAGTCCGCCTCCCCATGCACCGCGCTCTATGCGCGCATACGTTTCTTTTTCTGTTTCTCCTCATACATCCGCTCATCCGCCTGCTGTATCAGGTTCTCCCCGCGCCTTCCGGCTTCATGCCAGAACGCGTAGCCGATACTCATGGACAGCTGTAGCGGAAGCTGTCCCTCTTTGTTAAACCGGTCGATACCTTCCTGAATCCGCGCGATCGCTTCCTCAATCTGTTCCTGCCCAAACCAGTCTCCGAGCACCGCAAACTCATCCCCTCCATAGCGTGCGAGAAATACCGGATCTTTGCCGAACACCCCCCGCAGAATATCCGCTGTATGCCAGAGCGCCTCATCGCCCACCGCATGTCCCAGTTCATCGTTGATCCGCTTGAAATCATCCACATCAATCATCAGAAGTCCCCACTCGTGCTCCGGGCACAATTCGATCTTCCGCTGCAGATGTGCGTCAAACTCCCTGCGGTTATTCAGTCCGGTCAACCCGTCTGTCGTGATCTGCCGGTTCTGCGCATTCAGATAAATAAACAGTACTGCCAGTGCCACAAAAGGTCCTCCCGTGCGCCAGCTCTCCGCAAAGCTCTGCACCATCCCGCCCACAAGGCTGAACACGCCTGCCTCAAGCAGATAGCGCGTCTCTTTCTGCCCTTCCTTGGTAACCTCCTTCGGATACGCCGTCGCTGTCAGAATAAGTCCCATCAGATACATCGCAATACTTACCAGCTTTGCCGGCAGACTGCCGTGATTTAAGCTGTAGGACACCGCATGCACGCCCCATCCTTCCGTGCTCAGTCTCCAGGGAATGATCACCGTAAGCAGCACCACAGCAATAGCGGTTCCTGTCATAACATGGCATACCGCAGCCGTCCACCGCCGGTTATGCCGCACAGAAAGCTTTCCGTTCACATACAAAAGCCAGGCATACGGTACTGCTGTCAGGAAGAAGCAGTACACCAGATACCCGGCATACAGCACCGTAAACCGATGTACATAAAGCTGCAGTGCATGATACGTCACATCACTGCCCATCATGCAGATAATCAGAAACGGAAGAAACCCGAAAATCCGGTCTCCCTGCGTCCGTTCCTCCCGCTTCCAGTTATTCATTCCGATGGCAAGGAGCATCACTATAGGAAACAGGTAGATTTCAAGCTGTTTAAACTCTTCCATCATGCATCCTCCTTACCTAAGATTCTCCTATTATACCATTATTGTTTCTGTCTGTCAGTAAAAAACAGGGAAAAAGTACCACAATACCTTTCCCCTGTTCCCAGTTGTCATTCTATTCTTTGAGAATTACTGATATTTTCTGCGAAACTGCACCGGCGTCATCTCATACGCTTTTTTGAACAGCCGGTTAAAATGCTCCACATTCTCGTAACCCACGTAGGCGGCAATCGACTCTACCGTCTGGTTCGTCTCCTTTAACATAGTGCGTGCTTTTTTCATGCGTGCTTTCTTTACCGCATCCTGGAAGGTCATCCCAGACTTTTCCTTAATGTATTTGGAAAGGTACGGTTTGGAGAGATTAAACTGATCTGCCAGCACATCCAGCGTCACATCCGCATAGTGATTCTGTATGTAATTCATGATGTCGACGATCCGCTCCTCGCGTCCCTCCACAATGTTCTCACTCTTTAACATCTTGTTGGCAGCGGATACCAATGCCGCGATCGAGCTGGTGATGATATCTTCGTCAATTCCGACGCCCCAGTAATTCTTGCCCTTGCAGATGATCTCCACATACGCCGCAGCCTTGGATGATGATCCTTCTGAAATGGCGTGCTCCTCGTATACGGCAAGCTCGTAGCTGATGCCGAAATACATCTTGATTGCGTTGCTCACGGCGTCCAGGCGGCCGTTTCCTGTCGTCTCAATCGTGCGGCGCTCCTTGTTGTGCTCGATCACCAGGCGTGATGTGATGCCGTCCTTCTGCTCGAAATGACACTCTGAAATCTGAAAAACATCGCACAGGTTGACATAATGTTCTTCAAAAATCCGGTAAATTGCTTCCGGCGAGAGTTCCTGATGTCTGCGATCCGATACACCCTTGACCAGATAACCGACTTCTTCCTTCATCTTATCCGGCAGATCCATACCGAAGTTCTGCTTTAATACGAATGCGACTCCGCCCTTGCCGGACTGGCTGTTGATGCGGATGACATCCGACTCGTATTCCCTTCCGACATCCTTCGGATCCAGCGGCAGGTACGGCACATCCCAGCGGTCGCCGCTCTTGCCC
>ERZ780148.1955-NODE-1955-length-12802-cov-12.808504_pt1 | contig 12802 bp, 8 predicted proteins | sample MGYA00510984_ERZ780148 | MGnify/ENA primary metagenome ERZ780148 (study PRJEB29588, sample SAMEA2160902) | human gut metagenome | biome: human gut; feature: human-associated habitat; material: faeces | place: Denmark | collected 2008/2010 ...
AAGGAAGATATTGTTTTACCAATTGCAAAATCTAAATAAAAATAAAGAAACCGAATTAAAGGTGATGATATGTTAAATATAAATGGATATTCAAAAGAAGATCTTTATAAAATTTTTTTAAGTAAAATCGATGATTTATCAAGATTTAGATTAGAAAGCATCGATACAACTTTGTCTATCTATAAGATGAAATTTACTAATTTAGGTTTTGTTTTAACCGAAACTAGTTGTTATAACAAAAGAATCTATTTAAAAAGAAATCAACTTGGCTTTTATGCAGATGAAAGAGAATCTTTTATAAACGATGAATCATTTGAAAATTATAATGCCAGTGTAAGTTTCTTAAAAGAACATAACGATGAATTTGAAATAATTCATAATCTTTTAAAGGATAAAGAAGCTATTTTGAATGGTTATTATTACACTGATAGAACTAATGAAACTGACTTAGAAATAATTGTAAAAGTTTTGGGTTATGGTTCTATAAGAGAAGATGAAATACATGAGGAAAATCCTCATCATCCAAGTGAAGAATATAAAAATTTGATATGTTTAATTGAAAAATGCAATGACAAAAGAAATTATAAACAAGTAGCTTCAAAAACAATAGATATATTAAACAATATTTTTAAAGATACTTTTGAGTTTAAAATAAAGTTGAAACATGAAAAATATGGTCATGATTTTGATTCAGAATATGGTATTTTAGTTATTGATAAACAAAGTAAAGAGATGCATATGCTATATGGAATAGAAAATGATTTAGTATTTAAAGAAGATTTGGATAAATATTCTGGGTATACTAATTATTTAGATGTGTATATAAAAATAATAATAAAATGTATTGAAAAACAATAAATATATTAAAAAAATAACGATTTTTCGTTATTTTTTATTGCATTTGAGATAATTTTTTGCTACATTTTATATGTAGGGTAAACCTACTAGAAAAAAATATATGGGAGGTACATTTAAAATGTCAAAAACTGAATTAGTAGAATTTATTGCTAATAAAGCTGGCTTAACAAAAGCTGATGCAACTCGTGCATTAGATGCTTGCCTTGAAGGAATTGTTTCTGGTCTTAAAAAAGATGGAAAAGTTGCTTTAGTTGGTTTTGGTACATTCTCTGCTAAAAAAAGAGCTGCTAGAGAAGGAATCAATCCATTAACTAAAGAAGCTATTAAAATTCCTGCTAAGACAGTTGCTTCATTTAAAGCTGGAAGCAAATTAAAAGACGCTTTAAATTAGTAAATTTTGAAAAGTTGATTAATTTCAACTTTTTTTTAATGGTTTTTTGGAGTATAATATATTTAAGGTGGTAAATTTGAAAAAAAGATTGATATGGTTACTTGGAATTGGATTAACTTTGATGATAGTTCCTTTTATAATAAATAAATATAATATATTTAGAATAATTAGTTTAGTTATTGGTGTTATTTTAATTGATATATGTTTTTGTTTAAAGAAAAAAAGAAATGTTTTCTTAATAATTTTAGTGCCTATTTTACTTTTTACATTAAGTTATGGTGTAGATATATTACTTGCTTTTAAATTAAAATATGTTCCTATTTATAGTTATGTTATTAAAAGTAGTGACAAAATGAAAACATATAATAGTTTCTTTTATAGAGTTTATGATTGTGATAATGATCTTAATTTAGATTATGGTTATAGAAGTAGCTATGTTTGTAATAATGAGTTATTAGATATAATTAGTATAAATAAATTTTTACAAGATCCCAAAGATAGTTTTAATGAATATAAGAATAAATTCGTTAGAATTCATGGTAAAATAAGTAGGATTAGTGGTAATGAAAGTATTGAACTTTCAGCATATACTAAAAGTGAAGAAGTATTAAATGGATATGTTAATTTTAATTTAGATTATACTTTGAATGTTAAAACAACAGATGATTTAAGTAAATATAGAATATATGATTATATTGATGTAATTGGTAGAGTAGATTTGCTAAAAGATAATACTATAACAATAATAGATACTAAGTTAATACCTAGTGATATTTATAATGAATATAGTTTTGAAATAGTTAATAATAATGACGAAAAATTATCTAATTTATTAAAAGAAAAAGATTATTACTATTATGGAATTAATTCATTAAATGTTAAATACGATCAAGATAATATTTATGAACTTAGCTATGTGCTTCAAGATGAAAAAATAACTTTTGATGATTTAGTTGCTGGGGTAGACTTTAAAATTCTAAGCAATAAAGATGATGAAGAAGTTGCTAAAGTTTATAATTTAGATAAATTTAATGTTATTGAATGTAGCAATAATAAGAAAATTGTTGCTAATAAAAATAATAAAATAAATAGTGATATTTGTGAATTAGTTATTGAATAATCTTTTATTATAAAATTGAATTGTAATGAACTTAATTTGTTGCTATAAAATTTGTTAAAAACTTGTACTTTAATGGTTGACGAAGTGCAAGTTTTTGTTGTATAATGATTTTATATCGAGAAAAGGGGAAAGTGCCTTTGGAACATTATTTTACAAACAATGAAAATTTAAAGAGTGAACTAAGAAAGCTAATATATAATTATGAAGATGTAAGTTTTGAATTTTTTAGTGATAATGGTGTTTTTGCTAAAAATAAAATAGATTATGCATCAAAATTATTAGTAGAATCGTTTATAAAGGAAAACCGTGACGATAAAAGTGATGGAGATATATTAGATGTTGGTTGTGGATATGGATTCATGGGAATTGTTATAGGAAAAGTATTAAATAAAAAAGTTGAATTAGTAGATGTAAATAAAAGAGCTCTTCATTTATGTGAAAGAAATATTAAACTAAATGAAGTAAATGGTAAAGCGTACGAAAGTAATGCTTATGAATGTGTAAAAAATAAATATGAATATATAATAACTAATCCACCGATTAGAGCAGGAAAAGAAACAGTACTAAATATTTTGAAGGGAGCAAGAAATCATCTTTTAGATAATGGCGAGCTATGGTTTGTTATAAATAAAGACCAAGGTGCTAAATCGACAGCAAATTCATTAAAAGATTGTTATAATATAGAAGTTGTAGCAAAAAATAAAGGTTTTTTTGTGTTTAAAGCAAAAATTAATTGACAAATCGTTAATTAGGCTTTACAATTTTAAATTGGTGGCGTATTTATTTTTTAAATAAAAACGAAGAAAAAAATAGTCTTAAAAAATTGTGTATGGGGTGATATCGTGGCTTATAAAGTTAAAAAATTTGGTGACTATCGTGAAAGAAGAAGTTTTTCGAAGACGAAAAACGTTTTAGAGTTGAATGATTTATTAGAAGTTCAAAAAAAATCATACAAAGAATTTCTAGAAAATGGTATCAAAGAAATATTTGATGATTTATTTCCAGTTGAAAGTTTTACTGGTAATATTTCATTAGAATTTGGTGATTATTATTTTGATGAACCAAGATATTCAATTAAAGAAGCAAAAGAAAGAATGGTAAACTATGCTGCTCCATTAAAGGTTGAAGCTCGTCTTTATATTCATGAAACTGGTGAAGTTAAAGAACAAACAATATTCCTAGGGGATATGCCTTTAATGACTGATGCAGGTACATTTATTATTAATGGGGCAGAACGTGTAATTGTATCACAATTAGTACGTAGTCCAAGTGTATATTTCAAAAAAGAAATTGATAAGAATGGACGTCATATTTTAGGTGGAGAATTAATACCTAATAAAGGAACTTGGCTTGAATATGAAACAGATGCTAGGGATGTTTTATATGTAAGAATTGATAGAACAAGAAAAGTAACTGTTACAACATTCTTAAGAGCTTTAGGTTTATCTAGTGATGAAGATATTATAAGTGTATTTGGAGATAATGATTACATTAAAAATACATTAGAAAAAGATTCAACTAATAATACTGATGAAGCATTAATTGAAATATATGAAAAATTAAGACCAGGAGAACCAGCAACATTAGATTCTTCAAAGAACCAATTAATTACTAGATTCTTTGATAGATTCCGTTATGATTTAGCTAAAGTTGGTCGTTATAAATTTAATAAGAAATTAAATGTATTAGATAGATTAGAAGGTTTAACATTAGCAGAACCATTAATTGCTGATAATAAAACAATTGCTAAAGCTGGAGATGTTTTAACAAGAGAATTACTTGAAGAATTAAAACCTTATTTTGAAAATGGCTTAAATGTAAAAGAAATTTTAGTTAATGAAGAATTAGATGATTATAAAAATGTTCAAGTAGTTAAAGTTGTTGATCCAGAAGATAGTAAAAAAACATTAAATATTATTGGTGTTGATCAAAGTGTTGATGTAAGAAGATTAACTATTCCGGATGTTTATGCATCATTAAATTATTATATTGGTTTACATAAAGGAATTGGTACTGATGATGAAATAGATAACTTAGGAAATCGTCGTGTACGTCAAGTTGGAGAACTTATTCAAAATCAATTTAGAATTGGTATGGCTAGAATGGAAAGAGTTATTCGTGAAAGAATGACTACTCAAGAATTAGATACTGTAACACCTAAAACATTAATTAACATTAGACCTGTTACAGCAGCTTTAAAAGAATTCTTTGGTTCTTCACAATTATCAAAATTCATGGATCAAATTAATCCGATTGCTGAGTTAACAGATAAGAGACGTTTATCAAGCCTTGGACCTGGAGGTTTATCTCGTGATCGTGCTGGTATGGATGTTCGTGACGTTAATGCATCACACTATGGTCGTATTTGTCCAATCGAATCACCAGAAGGTCAAAATATAGGTCTTATTACATCACTTGCTGGTTATGCTAAAATTAATGACTATGGATTTATAATGACTCCATATCATAAAGTTGTTAATGGTGTTGTTACTGATGAAGTATGTTATTTAACTGCTGATGAAGAAAGAGGACATGCTATTAGTCAAGCTGCTGTTAAATTAAACGATGATAATAAAATAGTTGATGACGAAGTAGTAGCTCGTTACAATGGCGATACAATTTATGTAAAAAGAGAAAAAATTGATTATGTCGATGTTGCTCCAAGTCAAGTAGTAGCTATAACTACAAGTTGTATTCCATTCCTAGAATTCGACGATGCACATAGAACTCTAATGGGTGCTAACATGCAACGTCAAGCAGTGCCACTTCTTACTTGTGAAGCTCCAATTGTTGGAACAGGTGTAGAATGTATAGCTGCAAGAGATTCAGGATCTACAATTGTTTGTAAAGCTGATGGTGTTGTTGAATATGCTGATGGCTTAAAAATTATAGTTAAAACTGCAGGTGGTAAAGATACATATCATTTAGCAAATTATGAAAGAAGTAATGCATCAAGTTGTATTAACCATCATCCAATTGTTAAAGCTGGGGATGCAGTAAGTCGTGGACAAGTTATAGCAGATGGTCCATCTACAGACATGGGTGAATTAGCACTTGGTAAAAACTTAACTGTAGCATTCATGACATTTGAAGGTTATAATTATGAAGATGCAGTTATCTTAAATGAAAAATTAGTAAAAGATGATGTTTATACATCACTTCATATATCACATTATGATATTGATTGTCGTGATACTAAATTAGGACCAGAAGAAATTACTAGAGATATTCCAAATGTTGGAGAAGATGCTCGTAAAAATTTGGATAGTGATGGTATTGTTAAAATTGGTACTGAAGTTAGAGATGGAGATATTTTAGTTGGTAAAGTTACACCAAAAGGTGTTCAAGAATTAACTAGTGAAGAAAAATTGTTACATGCAATATTCGGAGAAAAAACTCGTGAAGTTAGAGATACATCACTTCGTGTTGAACATGGTGCTGGTGGTATTGTTCATGATGTTAAGGTTTATACTAAAGAAAATAGTGATGAACTTCCAGCTGGTGTATCAAAAATTATAAGAGTATATATTATTCAAAAGAGAAAGATTCAAGTCGGAGATAAAATGTCTGGACGTCATGGTAATAAAGGGGTTATTTCTCTAATATTACCAGAAGAAGATATGCCTTACTTACCAGATGGTAGACCAGTAGATGTTATGCTTAACCCATTAGGGGTTCCATCTCGTATGAATATCGGACAAATCTTAGAATTACACTTAGGTATGGCTGGTAAGAAATTAGGTGTTCATTATGCAACTCCAGTATTTGATAGTGCAACTTGGGAAGATATTTCTGAAGAAATGAAAGAAGCTGGAATGGCTCCGGATGGTAAAGTTGAACTACATGACGGTAGAACTGGAGAACCATTTGATCATAGAATTAATGTTGGTGTTATGTACATGGTTAAACTACATCACATGGTTGATGATAAACTACATGCAAGAGCAACAGGACCTTATTCACTTGTTACTCAACAACCTCTAGGCGGTAAAGCTCAATTCGGTGGACAACGTTTTGGAGAAATGGAAGTTTGGGCATTATATGCTTATGGTGCATCTCATGTACTACAAGAAATTTTAACTGTTAAAGCCGATGATATCACAGGTCGTGTTAAAGTATATGAATCATTAGTTAAAGGTAAAACAATTGACCAAGCTGGTGTTCCTGAATCGTTTAGAGTATTAGTTAAAGAATTTCAAGCATTAGGATTAGATGTTCAAGTAATTGATAATGATGATAATGTGGTAGAATTTAAAGACATTGAAGAGGATGAAGATGATAATGATGCCTTTAGAATTGATGAAATTGATGTTACAACTAATGAACTTAATAATGATGAAGAAATAAATGAAAATATTGAAGAATATCAAGATGACTTTGAAGAAGATGATGATTTAGATAATCTTGAGTTTCCAGGAGATATTGAAGAAGATATTTTAGATGATGGGGAAGGTGAAGAATAATGATAGATGTTAGTAAATTTAAAGGAATTAAGGTAAGCATTGCTTCACCTGAAAAAATTCGTTCATGGTCTTATGGAGAAGTTAAAAAGCCTGAAACAATTAATTATCGTACCCTAAAACCTGAAAGAGATGGTCTATTCTGTGAAAAGATATTTGGACCAACAAAAGATTTTGAATGTTCTTGTGGTAAATATAAAAGATTAAGATATAAAAATATTGTATGTGATCGTTGTGGAGTTGAAGTAACTCGTTCAAAGGTAAGAAGAGAAAGAATGGGGCACATTGAACTTGCTGCTCCTTGTTCTCACATATGGTTCTTTAAAGGTGTTCCTTCTAAAATGGGACTTGTCCTAGATATGTCTCCGAGGGATTTGGAAGAAGTACTATATTTCGTAAGTTATGTAGTAATTGATCCAGGGGCTGCACCATTAGAAGTTAAACAAACTTTATCAGATAAAGAATATCGTGCTTATTATGAAAAGTATGGAAATACTTTCAAAGTAGGTATGGGTGCTGAAGCAATTAAAGAATTATTAAAACAAGTTGATATTGATAAAGAAGTTGAAGATTTAAGAAAAGAACTTGAAAATACAACTGGACAAAAAAGAATTCGTCTTGTAAAGAGACTTGATTGTTTAGTAGCTTTTCAAGAATCTGGAAATAAACCAGAATGGATGGTTCTGGATGTGTTACCAGTTATTCCACCAGAATTAAGACCAATGATTCAACTTGATGGTGGTAGATTTGCAACTAGTGATTTAAATGACTTATATCGTAGAATTATTAATAGAAATAATCGTTTAAAGAAATTACTAGAACTTGGTGCTCCAACTATTATTGTTCAAAATGAAAAGCGTATGCTGCAAGAAGCTGTTGACTCATTATTTGATAATGGTAGAAGAGGAAGAAGTATTACTGCAGCAAGTAATAGGCCGTTAAAGAGTTTATCTAGTATGTTGAAAGGTAAACAAGGACGTTTTCGTCAAAACTTATTAGGTAAGAGAGTTGACTATTCTGGTCGTTCAGTTATCGTAGTTGGGCCAAATCTTAAGATGCATCAATGTGGTCTTCCAAAAGAAATGGCTATTGAGTTATTTAAACCGCATGTAATTAATGGTATTGTTGAAAGAGGTTTAGCTCATAACATTAAAGGTGCTAAAAAATTAATCGATTCTCGTGATGAATCAATCTGGGATATTGTTGAAGATGTAATTACTGAACATCCAGTATTACTAAATAGAGCTCCAACACTACATAGACTTGGTATTCAAGCATTTGAACCAGTACTTGTTGGGGGTAAAGCTATTAGACTTCATCCACTTGTTTGTGCAGGATTTAACGCCGATTTCGATGGTGACCAAATGGCTATCCATATTCCACTTTCTGAAGAAGCAAAAGCTGAAGCTAGAATATTAATGCTTAGTGCTAATAATATTCTAAATCCAAAAGATGGAAAACCAATTGTTACACCAAGCCAAGATATGGTACTAGGTAACTGTTATTTAACAATTGAATATGCTGGAGAAGAAAATGAAGGACATGTTTATAAAGATCCAAATGAAGCTTTAATGGCATATGAAAGAAAAGAAATAACTCTACATACAAGAATTGCTATTCCTGTTAATTCATTTAAATATAAATTATTTACAGATGAACAAAGAGATAAATACTTAGTTACAACTGTAGGTAAATTGAAATTTAATGAAATTTTACCTGATACATTCCCATATGTAGAAGAAGGTACTAAAGCTAATATTGAAGGAATTACTCCGGATAAGTATTTCTTACCAATGGGTTCTAATATTCCTGAAGAAATAGCTAAAATGGAACTTGTTACTCCATTTGTTCAAAAAACTTTAGGTCAATTAATTGCGCAAGTATTTAAAAGATATAAAACAACTGAAACATCAATAATGCTTGATAAATTAAAGAATTTAGGTTTCAAATATTCAACTATTGCTGGTATTACAGTATCTATTGCGGATGTTGTAAGAAGTGAGAAAAAGGGTGAAATAATTGAAGCTGCTAAAGCTAAAGTTGATAAAATAAATAAACAATATCAAAGAGGTTTAATTACTGACCAAGAAAGATATCAAAGTGTTATTGAGGTTTGGACTAAAGCAACTGATGATGTTAAAAACGAACTTAAAGCAATAAGTGAAAATGATTTTGATAATCCATTATTTATGATGATGAACTCAGGTGCTCGTGGTAAAATTTCAAACTTTACTCAACTTGCTGGTATGCGTGGTTTAATGGCAAAACCAGATGGTTCTACTGTAGAAATTCCAATTACATCATCATTTATTGAAGGTCTTTCTGTGTCTGAATTCTTCTTATCAACACATGGTTCTCGTAAGGGTGATGCCGATACTGCATTAAGAACTGCAGACTCAGGATACTTAACAAGAAGACTTGTTGATGTTGCTCAAGATATAATTGTTAAAGAATATGATTGTGGTACTCATCAAGGGCTTGTTGTATATGATTTATTAAATGAAAAAGATAACTCAGTTATTGAACCACTTGCTGAACGTATTTTAGGAAGATTTGCATCTAAGAAAATTGTTAATCCAGAAACTAAAGAAACTATTGTGGAAGCTGGAGAAATGATTAATGAAAATGCTGTTATTAAAATTACTAAGGCTGGTATTAAAAAGGTTGAAATTAGAAGTGTTCTAACATGTAAATCAAATAATGGTGTATGTCAAAAATGTTATGGACGTAACCTTGCAACTGGTAACTTAGTTGAAAAAGGTGAAGCTGTTGGTATTATGGCTGCTCAATCAATTGGTGAACCTGGTACACAGCTTACTATGCGTACATTCCATACCGGTGGTGTTGCATCTGGTGATGATATTACTCAAGGGTTACCAAGGGTTGAAGAGTTGTTTGAAGCTCGCATACCAAAAGGAAAAGCTACAATTGCGGAAGTTACTGGTAAAGTTATTGGTATTGAAGAAAACAATGGTAAACATACAATTACTATTGAAAATGAAGCTGGATGTCATGAACACGTAACTAATTACAATATGAAACTTCGTGTTGCTGTTGGTGATGAAGTTGAAGCTGGAGATAAATTAACGGAAGGTGTTATTTCACCAAAAGAATTACTAGCTGTAACTGATCCGCTTACTGCACAAGAATACATATTAAAAGAAGTTCAAAAAGTTTATAAATTACAAGGTGTTGATATTTCAGACAAACATATTGAAATTATTTGTAAACGTATGATAAATAAAGTAAGAATTACTGATGCTGGAGATTCAGACTTTGTTGAAGGTCTTGCAGTATCACTAAGAGACTTTACGGAAGGTAATAAACCAGTTATTATAGCTGGAAAAACTCCTGCTAAAGGTAATCCAATTATGCTTGGTATTACTAAGTCTTCACTAGAAACAGATTCATTCTTATCTGCAGCATCATTCCAAGAAACAACTAGAGTGTTAACTGATGCTGCTATTCATGGTAAAGTTGATAGACTTCAAGGTCTAAAAGAAAATGTTATTATTGGTAAACTAATACCTGCTGGTACTGGTTATAGTCAATATAACAACATTGATATAGAACTTGAAAAAGCAATTTTAAACGATGATGCTCAAGAAGTTTTAGAAGAAAAACTTATGGATAACGAAGATATTGTTAATGATACACAAAGCATTGTTGATGAAATTGATGATATCGATGATGAAATAGAAACTGAAGAAGAAATTAATGAAGAAGATGCTGAATAAGCATCTTTTTTGTATAATGTTAAAATTTTGTGTAAAAAAGTACTATATGCGTGAATATGATGCTTTTTTCTTTTTTTTTTTGTTAAAATATTAATATAAAGTAAAATATCAGTGCGTGATATTGTGATGAGGTGTATAGAATGGAAAATAAAAAACAAGCAATAATATTAAGTGTGGTAGCAAGTATAGCACTACTTGTATTAATAGTCGGGGCAACATATGCATATTTTCAAGCGAGCGGTGGAACGGGTACAAGTGCAAACTTGAGAGTAACAACATATACCACAGATGTATTTAATTTTGAAGTAGGAAATGATATATCAATATATGCTGATGCAACATCATTTGCTAGTGGTAAAGGTAATGCAAGTGGAAGTACTTTTGCAAAAGCAATATTAACAGCAAATAATAAAACAAATACTGCAACAGAACATTATTATTTGTATTTAAATATATCAAATAATACATTTTTATATACTCAAAATGAAAATACTCCAGAGTTACTTTTAACGATTACAGATGCAAGTGGTAATGCTGTAACAGATATAACAAGTCTAACTTATAAGACAGTAACAGATGGAAAAGGAGCAAGTATAAAAGGATATGATATAACAAATAAAAGTGGAGTAATAACTCTATTTAATAATAAAGAAATTACTGCAAGTCCAACAAAAACAGATGAATGGAATATAACAGTAACATTAGTAAATTATGATAAAGATCAAAGTGAAAATGCAGGAAAAAGTTTTAGTGCTAAATTAATGATACAAAAAGATAAGACTAGATACGACATGGTATGTGATGAATCAAAGTTAGCATGTCATGTTGCAAAGTTATATACAGGAACTCAAGGGAAAAATTCATTATACTATCATGATTCTAGCCTAACAAATGGAGCAGGAGATAATAGCTATAGATATGCAGGAGCAAGTGATAGTGTAAATAATTATATTTGCCTGGGTTCAGCTGCAACAACATGTCCAGATGCAAATTTATTTAGAATAATAGGTGTATTCGGAGCTCAAACAAAAGTAATAAGAGCAAAATCAGTAGAAAAAAAACAATGGAACACATCACAAGATGATAACACTTGGTCAAGTTCAAGTTTAAATACATATTTAAATGGAGAATATTTAACAAGTTTAGGAACATTAGCAGACAAAATAGCAACTACAACCTGGAAAGTAGGAGGAGGTTCATTTACAAATATACAAACTTCTATTCCAACAACAGCATATCAATATGAAGTAGGTGCAAATGCATCGACAACAACACATGATGCACAAATAGGATTAATGTATGTAACAGATTATTATTATAGTGCAAGTCCAAGTGCATGGACATTAGTTGGATATAATAAAAGTGATGCAACAAAAGACTATAGAGCAGCAAAAACAACAAATTGGTTGTATTTAGGTTCTAATGAATGGACTATTTCCCACGGTTCTGATAATTCGGACGATGCGTTTTTTGTGGCTTACGGTGGTAGTGTGAGCGGCGGCGATGTCAGCGGCATCTTTGGGGTGCGTCCGTCCTTCAATCTTTTGTCTTCCACAACCTATGTATCAGGGTCAGGAAGTATGAGTGACCCTGTGCGAGTAAACTAAGTTAGGACATATTGTTTGTCTAGCGACGAAGGTGCTAGGCAAACGGGGTAAAAAATTATGCAGTGGCAAGAAGGACAGCGGTATACTATGGTAGAAAAATGTCTGTCGTGGCTCGCGGAAGAGTGCGAGGCGGGGCAGCTGGCAGCAAAAAAAGTTATTAACATTGGCATTCAGAAATGATGTAAGGCCGATATAATAAGGAGAGGGTAATCTTATGGTAATTTCGCGCAATTCCGACAATACGAATAATGCGTTCAATGTGAATAGCACTGGCAATGTCAACAACAATGTGACTAATAGCTATGCGGTGCGTCCGGTCTTTAATCTTGAGATGTCTGTAAACTTTGTTTCAGGTTCTGGTACTATGCAAAATCCTATTAGGATAAGCTAGTTTTTATATGAAATAAATGCTGTGTGGAGTGGATAAATATGAAGAAGTATCTAATATTTATAATTATTTTAATTTCAATGGTTAATGTAAATGTTAAAGCATTGGAAGGTAAAATAAATCCCGAGTGGGAAAAGTATATGAGTTTATCTTCAGAAGAACAAAGTAAATATACTGTGATACCATCACAGTATATTTATGAGTTTGTAAGTAGAAGATATCAAAATACTTTATATAATAT
>ERZ780148.1956-NODE-1956-length-12802-cov-3.748882_pt1 | contig 12802 bp, 5 predicted proteins | sample MGYA00510984_ERZ780148 | MGnify/ENA primary metagenome ERZ780148 (study PRJEB29588, sample SAMEA2160902) | human gut metagenome | biome: human gut; feature: human-associated habitat; material: faeces | place: Denmark | collected 2008/2010 ...
AAGAGAATCCTGGTTCATCAAGATGACAGCAGTCAAAGATGACCTGATCCGCAATAACAACACCATCAACTGGATTCCGGAAAGCATCGGTAAAGGACGTTTTGGAGACTGGTTAGAGAACGTACAGGATTGGGGAATCTCAAGAAACCGTTATTGGGGAACTCCATTAAACATCTGGGAGTGTGAAGGATGTGGACATCAGGAATGTATCGGCGGAAGAAAAGAACTGGCAGAGCGTGCCGGAGATCCAAAAGCCGCTGAGGTAGAACTCCACCGTCCATACATTGATGAAGTAACCTTTACCTGTCCGGATTGTGGAAAAGTTATGCACCGTGTACCGGAAGTAATCGACTGTTGGTTTGACTCCGGTGCGATGCCATTTGCACAGTATCACTATCCATTTGAAAATAAAGACGTGTTTGAGAAACAGTTTCCGGCTCAGTTTATCTCCGAGGCGGTTGACCAGACACGTGGATGGTTCCATTCGCTGATGGCAGAATCTACTTTACTTTTCAACAAAGCACCATATGAAAATGTAATCGTTCTTGGACATGTGCAGGATGAAAATGGACAGAAGATGAGTAAGAGTAAGGGAAATGCCGTAGATCCGTTTGATGCTCTGGAAAATTATGGAGCAGACGCAATCCGCTGGTATTTCTATGTAAACAGTGCGCCATGGCTGCCGAACCGTTTCCATGGAAAAGCAGTTACCGAAGGACAGCGTAAATTCATGGGTACACTGTGGAACACATATGCCTTTTATGTGTTGTATGCGGAGATTGACCAGTTTAATCCAACCGAGCATACATTAGAATATGATAAACTTTCGATTATGGACCGCTGGCTTTTGTCCCGTCTGTATTCGACGGTTAAAGAAGTTGATGAGGACCTTGACAACTACAAAATTCCGGAGACCGCAAAAGCACTGCAGAGTTTTGTGGAAGATATGAGTAACTGGTATGTGCGCCGCTGTCGTGACCGTTTCTGGGCAAAAGGCATGGAGCAGGATAAAATGAATGCCTACATGACTTTGTATACGGCACTTGTAACAATCAGTAAGGCAGCAGCTCCGATGATTCCATTTATGACCGAGAGCATTTATCAGAATCTCGTGTGCAATCTGGATTCAAAAGCACCGGAAAGTATTCATTTGTGTGATTTTCCGAAAGTTAAGGAAGAATGGATTGACAAAGAACTTGAGACACAGATGAAACAGCTTTTGGACATTGTTGTTCTTGGCCGTGCATGCCGTAATACAGCAAATATCAAAAACCGTCAGCCAATTGGAAAAATGTATGTAAAGGCAGAAGGCGAATTGTCCGATTTCTATAAAGAAATTATCGCAGATGAGCTAAACGTAAAAGAAGTTGTAGTTACCAATGATACAAAAGAATTTACGACATATCAGTTTAAGCCACAGCTTCGTACTCTTGGACGCCGTTTCGGAAGCCGTTTGAACGAATTGAAAGAAGTGCTTGCCGGATTAGATGGCAATGCTACGATGGATGCGTTGAATGCTTCCGGTGAAGTGACTGTTACGGTTGGCGGCGTAGATGAAGTGCTGGCAACAGAGGATTTGCTGGTAGAAACGGCACAGATGGATGGCTATGTGAGCGAGGAAGATCACGGTATTACCGTTGTATTAGATACAAACCTGACACCGGAGTTGATCGAGGAAGGATTTGTGCGTGAGGTTATCAGTAAAATTCAGACCATGCGTAAAGATGCCGGTTTTGAAGTGGTTGACCATATCCGTGTTTACGAGCAGGGAAATGATAAGATTAAAGAAATCATCAAAACAAATGAATCTCAGATTAAAGCTGATGTTTTGGCCGATGAGGTTATTTTGGATAAAACAGAAGGTTACACCGCAGATTGGAAAATTAACGGTGAGGCTGTTACACTGGGTGTTGCAAAAGTGGAAGCGTAACGAAGAGTTTGTTACAGAAAGAGAGGTAATTTATGGTATTTGTAACGGAAAAGGAAAAGAAAAAGGAATTGAAGAATAACATTTCGAACTATATGAAATTGTTGTTCCGCCGTTCGGTTGAAGAGGCAACTCCACAGCAGTTGTTTCAGGCAGTTTCTTATGCAGTCAAAGATATCGTAGTTGATGACTGGATGGCAACGCACAAAGCCTATGAGAAAAAGGATGTGAAGACAGTTTACTATTTGTCCATGGAGTTTTTGATGGGTCGTGCACTTGGTAACATGATTATCAACCTCAAAGAGGACAAAGTTGTACGCGAGGTACTTGACGAGATGGGTGTAAACTTAGACTTGCTTGAGGATGAAGAGCCGGATGCAGCTCTTGGTAATGGTGGTCTTGGACGTCTGGCAGCCTGCTTTTTGGATTCCTTATCTACACTTGGTTATCCGGCTTATGGCTGTGGTATCCGCTACAAATATGGTATGTTCAAGCAGAAAATCGAAAATGGTTTCCAGATTGAAGCACCGGATGACTGGTTAAAAGATGGTAATCCATTTGAGATGAAGCGTCCGGAATATGCCGTTGAAGTACGTTTTGGCGGTTATGTAACGGTAAGGAAAGACGAAAAGACCGGAAGGGATCGTTTTGTACAGGAAAATTATCAGTCCGTAATGGCAGTGCCTTATGATTTGCCGGTTGTCGGTTACGGAAACCACATTGTAAACACACTTCGTATCTGGGATGCTGAGGCAATTGATACTTTCAATCTGGATTCTTTTGATAAAGGTGATTATCAGAAGGCAGTTGAGCAGCAGAACCTTGCCCGTACTATTTGTGAAGTACTGTATCCAAATGACAACCATATGGCAGGAAAAGAACTTCGCTTGAAACAGCAGTATTTCTTTGTATCGGCAAGCGTGCAGCGTGCGATTATGAAGTATATGGAAAACCACAATGACATTCATGGTCTTCCGGAAAAAGTATGTTTCCAGTTAAATGATACCCATCCAACGGTAGCAGTACCTGAATTGATGCGTATTTTGTTAGATGAATATGGTCTTGATTGGGATGATGCATGGGATATCACAACCCGTACCTGTGCTTATACAAACCATACAATTATGGCGGAAGCATTGGAGAAATGGCCGCTTGAGTTATTCTCCCGTCTGCTTCCTAGAATTTATCAGATTACCGAGGAAATTAACCGTCGTTTCCAGAATGAGATTCAGGCAAAGTATCCGGATAATCAGGATAAAGTAAAAAGTATGGCAATTATTTATGATGGTCAGGTCAAGATGGCACATCTTGCTATCGCTGCCGGATTTTCGGTAAATGGTGTGGCAAGGCTTCATACGGAAATTTTGAAACATCAGGAATTAAAAGATTTCTATGAAATGATGCCGGAGAAATTTAATAACAAGACAAATGGTATTACACAGCGTCGTTTCCTGCTTCATGGAAATCCGAAACTTGCTGCATGGGTAACAGACAAAATCGGTGATGAGTGGATTACAGACTTGTCTAAAATTGATAAACTTTCTGTTTTTGTGGATGATAAAAAAGCACAGCAGGAATTTATGAATATCAAATTCCAGAATAAAGTTCGTCTTGCGAAGTATATTAAGGAGCACAATGGTATTGAAGTAGACCCTCATTCGATATTCGATGTACAGGTAAAACGTCTGCATGAGTACAAACGCCAGCTGCTTAACATTTTGCATGTTATGTATTTGTATAATCAGTTGAAGAAAAATCCGGGTATGGATATGTATCCTCGTACTTTCATTTTTGGTGCGAAAGCTTCTGCCGGATACCGCCGAGCAAAGGCAATTATCAAACTGATTAACAGTGTTGCTGACGTAGTAAACAATGATGCATCGATTGAAGGAAAAATTAAAGTTGTATTTATTGAAAACTACCGTGTGTCCAATGCAGAAATCATTTTTGCCGCTGCTGATGTATCGGAGCAGATTTCAACTGCAAGTAAGGAAGCATCGGGTACCGGTAATATGAAATTTATGTTAAATGGTGCACCGACCCTTGGAACAATGGATGGCGCCAATGTTGAAATCGTAGAAGAAGTAGGCGAGGAAAATGCTTTCATCTTCGGTCTTTCTTCACAGGAAGTAATTGATTTCGAGCATAATAACCAGTATGATCCGAAAGAAATTTACAACATGGATTCGGATATCCGTGCCGTGCTTACCCAGTTGATTGATGGAACATATTCCCCTGAAAATCTTGATTTGTTCCGTGAGATTTACAATTCTCTGCTTGAGACAAACGGCTATGAGCGTGCGGACCAGTACTTTATTTTGAAAGACTTCCGTTCTTATGAGGCGGCACAGAAGAAAGTAGAAGAAGCATACCGTGATGAGGAGCGATGGGCGAAGATGGCAATGCTCCAGACTGCTAAATGCGGTAAATTCTCTTCCGACCGCACCATCGAAGAATATGCGAAAGAGATTTGGCATTTGGAGAAAGTTACTTTGTAATAAAATTGAATAAATTATTTTAAAATCGAACATACTATCATCAAACAATTTTTGTGAGGTGATAGTATGTTTTTTAAACAAAAAGGATTCTATATATCATTAGCTTGTGGCATTGCTGCAATTGGCGCCTTTGCGGCGTTATGCATCAATATGAACCGCAGTGAACAAAAGGAGCCGGTGGCTTCGGCGAGTAATCCCCCGCAGGCGACCGCGGCGGCAACACCGGAGACGAAAGAAGCGTCCAGCAATCATGCAAATTCCGAGGTAAAAGAAAAGAAAACAAAGAAACGTAAGAAAAAATCTGTACAGACCAATGCAAAACCTGCGAAAAAGCAATTATCGTTTAATCAGGAAGAGGGCCTTTCCTGGCCAATAAAAGGCGATGTGCTGATGGAGTACAGTGCAGACAAAGTGGTATATTTTAAGACACTGGCACAGTACCGCACAAATCCGGCACTTCTTTTAGAAGCCAAAGAAGGAATGGATGTAAAAGCGAGTGCGGATGGTATCGTGGAATCGGTGGAAACTTCTGAAGAAACCGGTCGTACGGTTTCGATATCAATTGGTGATGGTTTTACAGTTGTTTATGGACAGTTAAAAGATGTTTCTGTAAGTAAAGGTGATATGGTTTCGGAAGGACAGGTCCTCGGGAAAATTGCAGAGCCGACAAAGTATTATAAAGAAGAAGGAACAAACCTTTATTTTCAAGTGAAGGAGAATAAAACCGCGGTAAATCCGATGTTGCTGCTTAAATGAGTGTGCCGAATATATCAAAAATAATACGTTTATCATCATGGCAGGGGACTTCTTTTTGTGCTACCATAAATGCAATATAATAACTATATAATGTAAAGGAGGAACTGCCATGAAACAATGGAAACGAGTTAGTGGAGTTGTTTTATCGGGGATTTTAGCTTTGTCAATGACACTTGGCGGGATGACAGCGCCGGATGCGGGGGCAAAAGCGAAAAAAGCAAAATTAAAGACAAAGAAAATTAGTGTTACAGTAGGAAAGAAGAAAACAATTAAAATTGCAAACAAGAAAAAAGCCTGCAAGTACACATTTAAGAGTAACAAGAAAAAGGTTGCCAAAGTATCGAAAAAGGGTGTTGTGACCGGTCAGAAGAAGGGAACAGCCAAGATTACGGTAAAAGAAGTTAAAAAGAACGGAAAATCCAGAAAACTTGGAACTGTTAAGGCAACAGTGACGAGGAAAAAAGGACCGGATAAAAACGTAGTAAATACGACAAAACCTACGGCAAAGGCTACAGCGAAAGCAACAGAAAAGCCAAATCCGGCAAAAGCAACACCGACACCTGTTGTAAAAGGCACATCGGTAAAAGTGTATACGGACGAAATTAAGGATTCTAATTTGGTTGCAGAGGCAGACGGATTTGGACATATGCCGACACCGGAACCGACAAAATCAGCAGATGCTACACCGGAACCAACACCGGCAGTGCTTGTTAATGCGGACATGGAAAAGGGCGAATATGAGCCAATGGCTCCTCGTGGTTCAGCTTCTATTTCAGTTGTTGATGATGGAGCAAATAACACAAAGAAAAGCGCTAAAGTAACAGGACGTACAGATGACTGGCATGGTGCTTCAATTGATGTTTCTTCTTTGGTTGAAACAGACAATGAATATGCGATTTCTTTTTATGCAAAGCAGGAAACAGGCGAGACTCAGAAATTGGATCTTTCCGTGCAGTATGTAGGGGATGATGAGTCCACTCATTACGATTCAATTACGTCCGTTGAACTTTTGGATTCTACATGGACAAAATGTGAGGCAACTATGAAGGTGCCGGAGCACACGGGAACGATCTTGATTTACTGGCAGTCTGTGTACCAATCCAATAATGATATGGACTTTTACCTGGATGAGGTAACCATGACAGGAGTTGCAAAAACAGCGGATAAAGATGCAGGCGTTCCGGATCTTAGTACAGGACTTGTTAAAGGGAAAATCGGTAATCCGATTATGACCTCCCGTTTGACAGCGGATCCGTGGGCGATGGAATACAACGGAAGAGTGTATGTTTATGGAACAAATGATTCTCAGCAGTACGAGGCAGCAGCTAATGCAGATAATAACTACAGCAAAATTAAATCATTGAACTGCTATTCTTCTGCCGATATGGTGAACTGGACAGATCATGGAACGATTGCAGTATCCGGAAACAAAGGAGCTGCGAAATGGTCGGCAAATTCATGGGCACCTGCAGTATGTCATAAGAAGATTAACGGCAAAGAGAAATTCTTCCTGTATTTTGCGAACAACGCAAGCAGTATTGGTGTATTGACGGCAGACAGCCCAACCGGTCCTTGGACGGATCCGATTGGCAAACCAATTATTGACCGCTCCATTACCGGCTGTGCAGAATCTGAAATTGGATGGCTCTTTGACCCTGCAGTTTTGGTTGACGATGACGGAACCGGCTACCTTTATTTTGGTGGTATTGGTAATACCGATGGAAAGAAAGAAGATTTTATCCGCAATCCTAAATGTGCACGAGTTGTAAAACTTAGTGACGATATGACTAGTGTAGATGGGGATGCAAAAATGATTGATGCACCATTCATGTTTGAAGATTCCGGTATTAACAAAATCGGAGATAAGTATTATTACAGTTACTGCACAAACTGGACCGGAAGCATTGACGGTGTTACCATTGACCGTGCAGACTGCCCGACGGCAAACATTGCGGTAATGGTAAGTGACAGCCCAATGGGTGACTTTAAATATGTTGGCTGTGTTTTGAAAAATCCGGGTACATATTTTGGAGTAACCGGTAATAACCATCACTGTTTTACACAGTTTAATGGTAAACTGTATGCATTTTATCATACGAAGAAAGACACAATAGCAGTCGGTACGAAACAGGATTACCGTACGACTTATGTAAATGAGTTAAATCTTGGTGACAATGGAGATTTTACAAATGCGGATGGAACAATTGCCGATACAAAGATGACAAAGACCGGTGTATCATCGATTGGTACAATCAATCCTTATGAGACGGTTGAGGCAGAAACATTTGCGATGGCAGATACGGTAGGAACTGTTATTAATAATGAAAAAGCGTCCAATGAAGACTGGGCCGTAAATTATTCCGTATACAATGGAAAGATTGGTGCTTATATTGGTGTAGCGGATGTTGATTTTGGAACGGATGGAGCATCTGAAATTACCATGAAACTTGGTGATTCCACATCGGATTCTTACCAGACGGTTACAAAGAAACTCGGTAAAAAGCTGACAGGAAAGCATACCATTTATTTTGAGTTTGATACACTGGATGTTCGTATGGATTCTTGGAGCTTTAAAAAGTAATAGTATTGTTTTGTAGATGTATAAAAGGACAGCATACCATAGAAGATTGTGGTGTGTTGTTCTTTTTTGTGTTGCTATAATTCAAAATGACATGTTATAATAGCACTAATAGTTGAGGAGGTGTTTAATACATGTTTCGAATTATATATGCAGTCGAACGTGAATGTAAGCCGGAGGGGTTTGAGGATAATCTTGTATTTGCTGAAGGTGAGTATGAGATGATGTTGTTTGAAAACGATACGATGATTGAAGTGGATGGCGAAATGCGTCCATACCCGGCACATACCGGGATTATTTATAAGCCCGGACAGAGAGTTCATTATCATGCGAAAGAGGGAAGATTAACATACACATGGATACGATTTGATTGTGATGAACCATTGTTTGCGGAAGGCTATGTGCCATTTGGGGTTCCTATTTTCTGTTCAAATTATGACTATTTTCTTGTTTATTGGCATATGGTTGCCTGTGAGAATTATTGGCATAGTAAAAGCGAAGAATATATTATTTCGAATTTGATGCATATTATTTTCCACTGGTTTCATGATTATGCATTTCCTAAGCAAGGCTCCAGGTATCAGCCGCTCTTAGAAAAACTGCGCGGGGATATTTATGCACATCCGGAATATGACTGGACGTTGGAAATGATGGCAGAGCGGATAAATCTAAGTCCACGATCACTTCAGAAAGTGTATAAAAATTTTGCAAATATTTCATGTATTTCAGAAGTGATTGAGAGTCGGATGATTCGGGCAAAGATGCTTTTGGTTCGAAGTGACTTTGATGTTGGTGAGATTAGTATGCAGTGTGGATATCGCAATGTAGAGCATTTTTGCCGCCAATTTAAAAAGCATGAAGGATGTTCTCCAAGCCATTATCGTAAAGAACATTTGGTTCAGCCGTAAAGTGTGCATGATAAATCAATTTTCGTTCAAGATATATCATGGATTTGCTGCAGGAAGTGAGTTATACTAATACTCAAGTAAATCAATATTTACTTTCCCTCAAAACAAACTCTTATAACTAAAAATACTGTCATTGTGAAAACAATGGCAGTATTTTGCTTTTTTGGGGTTTTGATGGAAAAGTCAAAAAGGAGGAATCAGAGCATGAGAAAAAATGTATTTCGTGCAAAGGGGCTTACACTGTTATTAACAGCTGCCCTGCTTGTGCCGCAGATGTCGGGCGTATCTGCTGATGCAAAAGCAAAAAAACCAAAATTGAGTAGAACAAAGGTTTCCGTTACAGTGGGGAAAACAAAAAAGGTGACAGTAAAAAATGCAAAGAAAGTTACTTGGAAAGTAACAAAAAAAGCAGCCAAAATTGTTAAACTCACAAAGAAATCCAAAAAGGGAGCAACAATTAAAGGTTTAAAAAAAGGAACTGCAAAAATTTCCGTTCAAATGAAGAATGGAAAGAAAAAAGTGAAAAAGACGATTACGGTGAAAGTAAGCAGTGCCAAAAAAGTTGTTGTTACCGCAGAACCGGCTAAGACCACAAACAAACCGACAAACGGTTCAACGAATGGTCCAACAAAAGAACCGGTAAAAGAGCCAACAGCGACACCGACTGCAACATCAACAACAGAACCGTCGGCAACGCCTACTGCAACGCCGACAGAAGAACCGTCGGCAGAGCCAACTTTAACACCGACACCAATGCCACTTCCGGATCTTGGTGAAAACGATGTTAAAATTGACCTGACAAAAGAAAATGAATACGGTCAGAATTCAGTATTGGAAGATACCATTACTTATTATGAAGGAAATGGTGTAAGCTATACATCGACCGGAGAATTTAGCGGTGGTGGTGTAGCATACTGGACCAATGCAGACAAGTCCGGAATTGATTTATCCAAATACAAATCCATTCGTATTGTAGCGTCATCAGATGCAGCAGATACACCTGTTGTTTGTGAATTGCTTAAGAGCAATCCGGCAAATGTATGTGGTGGTGGAATTGACGTATTTGATGGCTACAGTGAGTACAGTGCTATTACAGAAGCCGGTAAAGCACAAGTGTTTGAATTCCAGATTAGTGATGCTTTGGCAGCTGCTTTGGCAGAGGGAACACTTGCTTACGGTATTCGCTTGAAATACAATGCATATCATACGGATGGTGACGATTTACCAAATCGCAATTTTAATATTTATTCCATTATTCTTATGGGAAAAGATGATGTGCCGGAACCAACAGTTGCACCATCAGAACCGGAAGAGCCGACACCAACACCTGGTGTGGCAAGCGGAAGTGCTGCGGTTGTGGTAACAGCGACAGGAAGTGCGGCAGGACTTGATTTGGAAGAGGGAGATACTCTTGATTTAAATGCCAGTGTAAGCACTACTGGATGTGCGGTAACCGGTGATATTGTTTGGACAAGCTCCAATGAAGAGGTAGCAACGGTTAGTGCAAGTGGCGCATCGGCAACAGTAACGGCGGTTGGAGAAGGAACGGCAACGATTAAAGCAACAATTACAACCGATACCGGCATTGTTACATATGACAAATATGATGTTACGGTAGTCGCTTCTGACCTTGTTTTAGAAGGTGATGATTTAGGAGCAGGTGCATCTTATACGTATGTACCTAATGGATTTGCTCTGTATGCTTCTATGGGAATTTTTGAGATTGATAAGTCAAAATTGAGTAAAGAAGGAACAACTATTTCGATAAAGTACACAGCGATGGAAGGAGATACTGACGTAAAAGATACACAGAGATTTAACATTGGATTAAAGACCGGTGACAAATGGAATTCCCCGGCAATTAAAGATTACTATGGCAAGACAGGCGGCGAGGTAAATCTAACATTGACTGCTGATGACATGAAGAAAATCGGTGCGGATGATAAGGTTTATGTTCATGTAGGCACAGGAACTGCCGGATTTAAAGGAACATTTACGTATCTGTCGGTAACAGCAGGAGAAGATAGTCTTGTGTCGGAACTTCCAAAGGCTGTAAGTTATGTGGAAAGCGGACTGGCACAGTGGGCTCCAACAGCAAAAGTTATGCTTCCGAGTGATATTGATTTTAAGCAATATTCAAAATGCCAGATTGAATTTACAGCATCCGATCCGACTTTCGAATTCCACGGAATTGTTGGTCATAAAGTGAATGGTAAAGATGTAACAGATCCTAAGTATGGTGTTACATCAGAAGGATATTTTGAGGTAAATCTTTCCAATGTGAAAAAAGAAGAGGGTACAGAACCGTTTGTTGTAATCAATGCCGGAAAGGCAGGGTACGCAGGCTCTGTGACGATTACTAAGATAACATTTGTAAAATAGTATTTGCGATGAAAGAGACCTGCTCTTTTTGCAGGTCTCTTTCGTTATCAAAGGAAAGCGAGAGTATTAATGAAATTAAAAAAAATCATGAAATGGTCGGTGATTACGATGGCAATGATGGCGGGGATTTGTTTTGCACCGCAGTCGGGAAAAGCGGCGGAAAAATTGGAGGTTAAAATTCCTACCGAGCGCGCAATTTATCAAAGGGACAATAACAATTATGCCAACGTAAAGGTTTCTATTGAGTACAGTGGAACCGGGGAGGTGTCGGCAAAACTTTATGACGGAGATAAAGAATTAGGAAAAACGGCGGTTTTAACCAAAGGGGAAGGTAATACATATGAAGGAAGTATTGCAAATGTACCCGGAGGTGGCTGGTATACATTGATTGTAAACGCAGGAAGTGAGAGTAAAACAGTAGAAAAAGTCGGAGTCGGTGAAGTTTTTATTACCGGTGGACAGTCAAATTCCTGTAACTTTGGAGGCGAAAAAACAACTGCTCAATCAGATTTAGTATCAGCATATAATCCAAATACTAACACGTGGCAGCATTGTGAGGACAGTCAGCCGAGTGAAAGTGGATTTAATACCGGTAATGGCGGTGGCTCCGCATGGCCTTCCATGGGAGACGCCCTGACACAGAAGACTGGTGTTCCGGTTGGCTTTGTATCAACGGGTGTTGGTTCTGCTAAAATTGAGGAACTTCGTACAAAACATTATTTTGCAATTAAAAATGCAATTAATGATTTGAAGCCATATGGGTATCGTGCTTTTTTGCTTCACCAGGGAGAGGCTGATACGGATGGAACAAATCGCGAAAAATATCTGGCTTCTTTACAGCAGTTAATTGCACAGACAAGAGAAGATGCCGGATATAATTTGAATTGGTGCATTGCGCAAGTTTCCTATGCATGGAGCAATTACAATAATACGAAGAAAATGGAATCCATGAAAGAGACCCAGCGTGCGGCCTGCAACGATGAAACTATTTTTGTGGGACCAACGACCGATGATTTACAGGGTGAGTATCGACACACGGATAATCTTCATCTGAGCAAACTTGGTTTGATTGAACACGGAAAACGCTGGGCAGATGTTGTGTATAATAAAATGATTACAGCATATGAAGTTTCCATGGATACAAATACGAAGCATGGTCAGATAAGTGGAGAAAAATCCACATATCATGCTGGTGACATTGTAAAGGTAAGTGTAAAGGCAGATGAAGGATACTATTTGAAAATAGGTTCCTTTACGGTAAATGGAAAGCAGGAAGCACTGGATGGTTCTTCATTTGTTATGCATGCGGAAAATGCCGTTATGACAGGAGAATTTGTGACAATAGACGAGCTGGTTGGTTTTCTAAAGGATGAATTAGACAAGGCGAAAAAAATTGATGCAGCCAAGTATGAAGAGGTATCGGCAACTGCATTAAAAAATGCAATTTTGGCAGGTGAACAAGCGATAATTACGCCGGCGGTAACCGGGGAACAGGTTCAAAAATGTACGGTTGATCTTATAACAGCACAAACGTCACTTGTTGAAAAGTCAGTGCCGGATGCAACACCAACACCGCTTCCGACAGCAACACCAACCGCTGCCCCAACAGAAGCACCGAAACAGACAGAAGCACCAAAACAGACAGAAGAACCAGGTGTCAGCCAGCCGGTTGCCGGTACACCTGCCGCAAAGACAAAACTTCCGAAAAAAGGAACCATAATCAAAAAAGGTGGGGTGAAATATGTAATTACAA
>ERZ780148.1957-NODE-1957-length-12797-cov-2.724298_pt1 | contig 12797 bp, 7 predicted proteins | sample MGYA00510984_ERZ780148 | MGnify/ENA primary metagenome ERZ780148 (study PRJEB29588, sample SAMEA2160902) | human gut metagenome | biome: human gut; feature: human-associated habitat; material: faeces | place: Denmark | collected 2008/2010 ...
TGTCCCGGTGACTTTTTTTGCTTCTTTTTTTCTTCATTTGAAAAAAAGAAGTAGTCTTACTCGCTTCACAAGTAAGACTACTCCATTTACAGTTAAGCCACTGTTTCAAATAAATTTAGCTTAATATCCTATTGAATAATTCGGGTTATAGGGGCAATTACGCCCCTAAGTTACTCGATTTCATTCTTCGTCGTTCTCATCCTCTGCGGGCGCGACTTCGTAAGGATAATAGTTGTTGTAGCGTTTCATACCGGTACCTGCGGGAATGAGTTTACCGATAATGACGTTCTCTTTAAGACCGATAAGCGGATCGACCTTGTTCTTGATAGCGGCTTCGGTAAGCACGCGAGCGGTCTCCTGGAAGGACGCCGCGGACAAGAAACTGTCGGTCGCGAGCGCGGCTTTGGTGATGCCGAGCAGCGTGTGTTTAGCAGCCGCCGGGCGAACGCCGGACATAACCGCGTTCATATTCGCTTCCGCGAACGCGCCTGCGTCGATCATTTCGCCGGGCAGAAGTTCGGTGTCGCCACTGTCCTCTACGCGGACTTTCTTGAGCATCTGGTGAACGATGACTTCGATATGCTTGTCTGCGATCTCAACGCCCTGAGAACGATAAACCGACTGTACTTCGTTGACGATGTATTCCTGCACTTCCTTGTAGCCCTTGATACGCAGTATATCGTGCGGATCGATAGGACCTTCGGTAAGCGGATCGCCCGCCTTAACTCTGGCGCCGTTCTTGATGTTGGCTTTGAGCTTAGCGGTGAACGGTATCGGGTACGAAACGTCTTTGCCCTCGGAAGTGTGAATAATAACGTCGCGTTTGCCGTTATCCTCGACGAGCGTAACGTCGCCTTCTTCCTGAGTAATGGTCGCAACGCCCTTAGGCTTACGCGCTTCGAAAAGTTCTTCGACGCGCGGAAGACCTCTCGTAATATCTTCAGCCGCCGCGACGCCGCCCGAGTGGAACGTACGCATCGTAAGCTGAGTACCGGGTTCGCCGATGGACTGAGCGGCGATAATGCCGACCGCTTCGCCCACTTTGACGGGAGTGCTGCCCGACATATCCTTGCCGTAGCACTTGGTGCAAACGCCGTGTTTGGTTTTGCAAGTAAGCACCGAACGGATCTTGACGGGGATCTTCACTCCCTTTTCGTTAAGTTTCATATCGTCGTCATCGATACGCTTAGCCACGTCCTCGGAAATCATTTCGTTGGCGCGGACGTAAACTTCGCCCGTTTCGGGGTTCACGATATCGATAGCGGCGTATCTGCCGGAAAGTCTGTCCTTAAGGCTCTCGACCATGGAATCGCCGTCGTAAATACGCTCGATCTCGATGCCCGGAATCGGACCGTCCTCGGAGCAATCGTCCTCACGAACGATAACGTCCTGACTGACGTCGACGAGACGACGGGTAAGGTAACCGGAGTTTGCGGTTTTAAGCGCGGTATCGGCAAGACCTTTTCTGCCGCCGTGAGAAGAAATAAAGTACTCGAGCGGAGAAAGTCCTTCACGGAACGACGAGCGCACCGGGGTTTCGAGGGTTTTGCCTTGCGGGTTGGTCATAAGTCCGCGCATACCGGACAGCTGAGCGATCTGCTTCATGCTGCCGCGCGCGCCGGACACTGCCATCATGTTGATCGGGTTGAATTCGTCGAGCGTCTTTTTGAGCGCTTCGGTTACGTCGTCGTTCGCCTTCGTCCAGGTTTCCACGACGTGACGATATTTCTCGTCCTCGGTAAGGATACCGTCCTCGTACTCTTTCTCGAATCCGATGACTTTCTGCTCCGCTTCGGCGAGAATTTCGTGTTTCTCCTGCGGAATGTGCATATCGAATACGCTGGTGGTGATAGCGCCGATAGTCGAGTACTTAAAGCCGAGGGCTTTGATATTGTCGAGGACTTTGCAGGTTTCGGTCGAGCCGTGCTTTTTGAACGTGCGGTCGACGATGTCCTGAAGTTGCTTTTTGCCGACGCGGTACTCGACTTCTAATCTCAGTTCTTCGCCGGGCTTGGTACGGTCGACGATGCCGAGGTCTTGCGGGATCGCTTCGTTAAAGATAATTCTGCCGACGGTGGTGTCCACGATCTTGGACACGGTTTCGCCGTTGACTACGCCTTGCATACGCACTTTGACGCGCGACTGAAGTTCGATTTCCTTGTTCGCGTAAGCCATTTTCGCTTCGTCGCGATCGCAGAAAATCATGCCCTCGCCTTTCGCGCCCGGCTTTTCCATGGTAAGATAGAAGCAGCCGATGACCATATCCTGAGTCGGCGAGCAAACCGGCTTGCCGTCGGAAAGTTTCAGAATGTTGTTGGTCGCGAGCATAAGGAAGCGCGCTTCGGTCTGCGCTTCGATGGAAAGCGGAACGTGTACTGCCATCTGGTCGCCGTCGAAGTCCGCGTTGAACGCGCCGCAAGCGAGCGGGTGAAGTTTGATCGCTCTGCCCTCGACGAGCACGGGTTCGAACGCCTGAATACCGAGACGGTGAAGCGTAGGCGCACGGTTAAGAAGCACCGGGTGTTCTTTGATAACGCTTTCGAGTACGCCCCAGACTTCCTTGCTGCCGCGCTCTACGAAACGCTTTGCGCTCTTGATATTGTGAGTCTTGCTCTGCGCGACGAGTTCGTGCATAACGAACGGCTTGAAGAGTTCGAGCGCCATTTCTTTCGGCAGACCGCATTGATACATTTTGAGTTCGGGTCCGACGACGATAACGCTACGACCGGAGTAGTCCACGCGTTTGCCGAGGAGGTTCTGACGGAAACGACCCTGCTTGCCGCGAAGAAGTCCGGACAGCGATTTGAGTTCGCGGTTGCCCGCGCCCGAAACCGCTTTGCCGCGGCGACCGTTATCGATAAGCGCGTCGACGGCTTCTTGCAGCATACGCTTTTCGTTGCGGACGATAATGTCCGGAGCGGAAAGTTCGATTAACTTTTTAAGTCGGTTGTTTCTCGCGATAACGCGTCTGTAGAGGTCGTTAATGTCGCTGGTGGCGAATCTGCCGCCGTCGAGCTGAACCATAGGACGGAGTTCGGGCGGGAGCACGGGAAGAACGTCGAGCACCATCCAGGTGGGGTCGTTCTTGCTCTTTACGAACGCGTCGATGATTTCAAGACGCTTGATCGCCTTGACCTTTTTCTGACCGGTCGAATTGTTGACGATATTGCGGACTTCTTCGAGTTCCTTGTTAAGGTCGATATTGCCGAGAAGTTCCTTTATGGCTTCCGCGCCCATACCTACTCTGAACGAGTTTGCGCCGTACAGTTCCTGAGCCTCGCGATATTGCGCGTCGGTAAGGATCTGCTTGTATTCGAGCGGCGTGTCCTTAGGATCGACGACTATGAAGTTGACGAAGTACACGACTTGCTCGAGGGCTTTGGGGCTCATATCGAGGAGTAAGCCGATACGGCTCGGCACGCCTCTGAAATACCAGATATGCGTAACCGGCGCGGCAAGTTCGATATGTCCCATACGCTCTCTGCGGACTTTCGCGCGGGTAACTTCTACGCCGCACTTGTCGCAAACTACGCCTTTGTATCTTATACGTTTATATTTACCGCAGTGGCATTCCCAGTCCTTGGTAGGTCCGAAAATTCTTTCGCAGAACAAGCCGTCGCGTTCGGGCTTCTGCGTGCGGTAGTTGATGGTTTCCGGCTTGGTAACCTCGCCGTGCGACCATTCGCGGATCTTTTCGGGTCCCGCGATAGCGATTTGCATAGAATCGAAATTGTTTAATTCAAACATTATTCGTTATCTCCTTCATCGTCGTCCATGGGTTCGTCGTCCAGAAGGTCATCGTCGTTGATAATGGAATCGCCGAACGGATCGTCGCCGAGGTCGAGTTCATCGTCGTCGCCGAACAGGTTGCCGAACTTGTCGTCGCCATGTGCTTCGTCGTCGGGTTCGATATCGCCCGCAAACACGTCGCTGCCGAGGTCGAATTCGTCGTCAAGCGGCGTTTCGCCCGCAACGTAGTGCTTCTTCTTCTCGAACTCGTGTTCGTCCTCTCCGTCGTCCTCGATAAGTTCGCGGATACCGATTTCCTGCTTGTCCTCGTTCAGCACCTTGACGTCGAGCGCAAGCGCCTGCAATTCCTTGATAAGGACTTTGAACGATTCCGGAACGCCCGGCTCGCTGTTGTTGCCGCCCTTGACGATGGATTCGTAAGTCTTTACTCTGCCCACGACGTCGTCGGACTTGACGGTCATGATTTCCTGCAGAACGTTCGCCGCGCCGTAAGCGTACAGCGCCCAGACTTCCATTTCGCCGAAACGCTGTCCGCCGAACTGCGCCTTACCGCCGAGAGGCTGCTGGGTAACCAGCGAGTACGGACCGGTCGAACGCGCGTGGATCTTGTCGTCGACGAGGTGGATAAGTTTAATCATATACATATAGCCGACCGTCGAACGGTTCTCGAACGGTTCGCCCGTTCTGCCGTCGTACATCTGAATCTTTCCGTCGACTATGCCTCCCGGAGAAACGAAGCCGTTCTCTTCGAGCAGTTTGTGAATATCGCTTTCGAGCGCGCCGTCGAAGACCGGGGTTGCGACTTTCCAGCCGAGCGCTTTCGCAACCAGTCCCAAGTGAACCTCGAGGACCTGACCGATGTTCATACGCGAAGGAACGCCGAGGGGGTTAAGCACGATCTGAAGCGGCGTGCCGTCTGCCATGAACGGCATATCTTCCTGCGGGAGTATGCGGGAAATGACGCCTTTGTTGCCGTGACGACCCGCCATCTTATCGCCGACGGAAATCTTACGTTTCTGAGCGATATATACGCGGACGAGTTTGTTTACGCCCGGGCTCATTTCGTCTTTGTTGGCGCGGGTAAACACTTTGACGTCGACTACGATACCGCCTTCGCCGTGCGGAACTCTAAGCGAAGTGTCGCGGACTTCTCTCGCCTTTTCGCCGAAGATCGCTCTGAGCAGTCTTTCTTCGGGGGTAAGTTCGGTTTCGCCCTTTGGCGTGACCTTACCGACGAGGATATCGCCGCTGTCGACTTCCGCGCCGATACGGACGATACCGTTCTCGTCGAGGTTTTTAAGCGCGTCATCGCCAACGTTCGGAATATCGCGGGTGATCTCCTCTTCGCCCAGTTTGGTGTCGCGGGCTTCGAGTTCGTGTTCTTCGATATGGATAGACGTGAATACGTCGTCCTTAACTATCTTTTCGGAAATAAGGATTGCGTCCTCGTAGTTATAACCTTCCCAACTCATGAAGCCTACGAGAATGTTTCTGCCGAGCGCGAGTTCGGCGTTCTCGGTCGAGTGGCCGTCGGCAATGACCTGTCCCGCTTCGACGTGTTCGCCCTTCGTCACGATAGGCTTCTGATTGATGCAGGTGCCCTGGTTGGAGCCGATAAACTTTTTGAGCGTGTACTCGGCAACGATCTGACGACCTTTGTTTTCCGATCTCTTGACGTTCTCGATAATCTCGATTCCGTCGTCGAGTTTCGATCCGTCTTCGTCCTCGGCGATAACGATCTTCGCCGCGTCGACGTAAGTCACGGTACCGGCTTTTCTCGCCACTACCATAACGCCCGAGTCGTAAGCGATCTTATGCTCGATGCCCGTGCCTACGATAGGCGCTTCGGGTTTAAGGAGCGGCACTGCCTGACGTTGCATGTTCGAGCCCATCAGCGCGCGGTTGGTATCGTCGTTCTCGAGGAACGGAATAAGCGCGGTTGCGACGGATATCATCTGACGCGGGCTGACGTCCATGTAGTCGATTTCGTCGCGGTAGCGCTCGGAAATGTCATCGCGATAACGCGACATAATACGCTCGTTCACGAACCACTTGTTTTCGTCGAGCGGCTCGTTAGCCATAGCCACGACGTAACGATCCTCTTCGTCGGCGGCGAGGTAGTACACTTCGTCTGTGACGACGTGATTTACCTTGTCGACTTTGCGGTACGGGGCTTCGATAAAGCCGTACTCGTTGACGCGTGCGTAGGAAGAAAGCGAGTTGATAAGACCGATGTTCTGTCCTTCGGGGGTTTCTATCGGGCACATTCTCGAATAGTGCGAGTAGTGAACGTCGCGGACGTCGAAAGACGCGCGTTCGCGGTTAAGACCGCCGGGACCGAGTGCGGAAAGTTTTCTCTTGTGCGTGAGTTCCGCGATCGGGTTGGATTCGTCCATGAACTGCGACAACTGCGAAGATCCGAAGAATTCCTTGATCGCGCTGGTCACGGGGCGGATATTGATAAGGTTTTGCGGAGTGGGCGGTTCGTTGTCGTTCTGAATCTGCATACGCTCGCGCACTACTCTTTCAAGACGCGCGATACCGATACGGAACTGGTTCTGCAAAAGTTCGCCCACGCTTCTCACTCTGCGGTTGCCGAGGTGGTCGATATTGTCGCAGTAGCCGACGTTCGAGTACAGCCCTTCGATATAGTTGATGGTCGCGATCACGTCGTCGATAAGCAGGTGCTTTACTACGAGCAGATCGTGATTTTCGATGATGAGTTGTTTGAGTCTGTCGCTGTCGCCGTTCGCCTCGTCGATAACGCGCTTTAAGGTCGGGTAATAAACCTTTTCGTTGATGCCCAGCGCTTTGGCGTCGAAATCGACGTAGCCGGAAATATCCACGTGGCGGTTGCCGTACACGTAGAAAGTGCGTTTCTCTTTGCCGACGGTGATACCCACGCGGTTGATGCCCGCGTTCTGGATACGGTAAGCCGCTTCTTCGGAAATGCGCTTGCCCTTCTCGACGTAGACTACGCCGTCGCCGTCGACGATCGCTTCCGCCGCGCGGAACCCGGTGATACGAGCCGCGAGAGAAAGTTTCTTGTTGAATTTATATCTGCCCACGCGGGAGAGATCGTATCTTCTTCTATCGAAGAACAGCCCTCTCGTGAACTGCTTGATGGAGTCGATGTTCGGGATTTCGCCGGGACGGAGTTTGCGGTTGAGTTCCTTAAGTCCGTCGTCCTCGCTCTTGTTGGGATCCTTGTCGATGGTGTTCGCCATGAGTTCTTCGCCCATGAAGAGTTTGGTCATCGCTTCGTCGTCCGAGAACGATTCGTAAGGCTCCGCGCCCGCAAGGTTACCCGCGATAGGAACGTACTTGAAATCCGCGAGGATCTGATCGGGATCTTCGAACTCGGTGCCGAGAACCGCCGACAACGCGCGGACGAGTACGGACGCCTGCACTTTACGCTGACGATCTACGTGTACCCAAAGTACGCCCTTGTCGTCCGCCTGGAATTCGAGCCACGCGCCGCGCGACGGAATGTTTGTTGCGCCGTAGTACGCTTCGCCGGTGCGAACGTCCTTGACGGAATCGAAATACACGCCCGGGCTTCTCACGAGCTGGCTGACGACTACGCGTTCCGCGCCGTTGATGATGAACGAGCCGTTGGGGGTCATAAGCGGCATATCGCCCATGAACACTTCCTGCTCGGTAATAAGTCCCGTTTCCTTGTTGACAAGGCGGACTTTCACCTTGAGGGGAACGGCGTAAGTCGCGTCGCGATCCTTACACTCCTTCTCCGTGTACTTCGGGGTCATTTCGAAGCGGTGGTCCAAAAACCACAATTCCATTTTCCCGCTGAAGTCCCTGATAGGCGAAAAATCTTTAAATACTTCGCCGATGCCGGTTTTCAGAAACTCGTTGTAAGAGTTCTTCTGCACCTCGACGAGGTAAGGCATTTCGCAAACCTCGCGCACCTGTGCAAAAGAACGTCTTTCCGTGTTTCCATACTTGACCTTCCTGATAGTTCTGACGGACATTCGTTCTCTCCTTAGAATGTTACTTTTCTATTTTAAGACGCTGTATCGCCCGTGAAAAAGGCGATAAAACCGCATAATATAACATTATAAAATAATAACAGTTTTTTCCTGAGTTTGTCAAGCATTTTACGCTAAATATTTTTTTTAAAATTTTTCCCGCAATTTTTGACTGTCAAAACGGCAAAAAGCGGCAAAGAAAATACTTTGTCGCTTTTCGTGAGAGTTAATTATTCGATTAAGCCGCTAAGCCGCCGATAAAACCGCGGTTACGGTCTTCCGCCGGGACGACCGCCGCCCGGGTTCCCTCCGCCACCCATGCCCGAGGACGAGCCGTAGACGAGCGAGGAAAGAGTCACGGTCTGCGATAAGCATATCCGCGGTCGCCCTGATTCATTTCGTCGATATATCCGAAGACGAGAGCGTCTTTCCGCTTCCGCCTCCTTCCGTAATATCCGTAATGCCGCCTGTCACTTGTACTGTGCCGCTTGCGTCGATTCCGTCGTAACCTGCGGTAATTTTAAGATAACCGCTCTCCATATAGAAATAACCTTTCGTAGTATCCGAAATGTTCTCAACGTGCACGCCGTCCTTCCCGGAAACTATCGTTATGTTTGCCGAAGCAATGCGCACGCTGTCGTTTGCATCGACGCCGTGATTTGCGGCGGTTACCGAAATCGTGCCTCCCGTAAATTTAACGTCGTCTTTGCCGACGATGCCGTGTCCGGAACTCGCGATCGTCAGACTGCCGTCGCCCTGAAACACGATATTGTCTTTCGAGAACACCGCGCCGTCGACTTTGTTTTCATCGACAGTCACGAAATCGCCGGTAACGCCGAGCGCGTTTTCGCCTTTTAATATAATAAACGTTTTATCTGCGTTCTTGACGTAAATCGCGGCAAAATCATCGTTGGTTATGCTGACGTTATCGAGAACGAGCCGTACTTTTTCGATAGTATCGGCCGGCAAATCCACGATTATCGAAACGTTATTGCCGGTTCCGCTCACGACATACGATCCGGGCGAAGATATAGTGACTTTACCGTCCGCCGCCGTGACGGCGGCGGAACTTGCGGTCGCCGCATTTCCGTCAAGCGCGATCGTCACCGCCGAATTCTCGTCGTAGGACGGCGTTTTGTCCGCGTCGGTAAACATACTTGCGCTGTCTGGCATGACCACGGTGTCGGAAGTATCGCTGCCCGTATTTGCAATACTTCCGTCCGTGTTGCCGGCGTTGCCGTTCGTTTCGCCGCAAGCGCAAAGCGCGGTAAGCAAGAACGCGAGTATCAGCGCGAGAATAACTACTAAAATTCTGCCCCTTACTTTTTTCATAATATGCCTCCTCGTTTTATAAATAACGTTCGGTCGCGCCGCCGAGACGTTCGGTCGCGTTTTAATCATTATCACAGTTCTGCCGGTTCTAAGTCGGTGCGCTCCAGCATCACTTCGAGGTTGCCGTTCCGCGTGCGGATATCGTCCAGCATTTTCTTTTCGTCCGCGGGATTTTTGAGCGTCACGAGGTAACTCACCCGGAACATACTGCCCATATTGACGGATTTGACCTTGACAAGCTCGTACTTTTCGGCATATTCGCCCAGAACTTCGTCGAAAACCGTCGTGTAGTCGAGGTCCTCGGGGATAGTCACGCGCAGTTTCTTTTCTTTGGGCGAGGACTTCTTTTCCCAGATTTTCGTTGCAGAGAACACCGCGATCGCGCCTCCCGCCGCAAGTATGAATATCGCGCCGTAGGCAAGGTAGCCCATACCGAACGCAAGTCCCGCGGTCATCGCCGCGAAGATTATACAGATCTCTTTAGCCGTGCCCGCCGCCGAACGGAAACGCACCAGCGAGAACGCGCCCGCTACCGCCACGCCCGCGCCGATATTGCCGTTGACTAGTATTATCACCACAGCCACCGTCACGGGCAACAGAGCCGTCGTTATAAAGAAACTCTTGCTCGACTGCGAGCGGAAATAGCATATAAACGCGAACGCCAGCCCCGCCGCGAACGCAACCGCCACGCACAAAAAGAAGTTGCCGGCAGTAGCCGTAGTCCCGTTAAAAACGCTTGCAAAAAAATTATCCAACTTTCTTTACCTCCAGTAATTTTTTCTCGGCTTCGCGCTCGTAAGCCGCGCCGTATTTTGAAAACGAAGTCTTGTATATTCTCTCTTCGCTCAGTATCTTCGTCAGCCACAACGGGATCGCCGCGCCCGTCTTGATCTCCATCAGCACTTCGCCCCGACTAAACAGCGACGTGCCGTACAACCCCGTTCCAAGCGTAAGCGCTTCCGTTCTGTATCGCACGTTGTGGTCGAACGTGACCCGAAGATCGCCCTCGCCGAAGTACGCTTCCCTATCGTAAATCAATAAAGCCTTGGGTCTGAGATCGCCGTAGAACTTTTCGAAGTAATCGATTTCTCTACCGATCTGCCCGCCGTTCGTTTCGCCGTTTGCGAGCGCCCGCGGCGTGGTTTCGATACGCCGCTTGTACACGACCCCGGAACATTTCTTTTTGAGTTCGAGGAACACTCTGTCGTCCGCTCCCGCAAGTCCGTAACTGCGGAGTCGCAATTTTTCCTTGTACTCGGGCTTTTCGATCGAACGGCGGATAAGCCGAAAATCGTCGGTGTCGTAATATAGGCTTTGTATCGCCGTTCGCCCGTACTCGTCGGGTCTGAGACGCGCCGCCGCACGCGCAAGCACCGCTTCGTACTGCACCGGGGTAAGCACGTATTTCAATTCGTATCGCTTGAAAACGCATATGCACATTCGATTTCGCCTCCGTTTTTTTCTTACATTGTAAAACGGCAACCTAAATTTAACTTAAAGTTATAAAACTTTTTCGGAAATTTTATAAACGAAACGCGCGGCTTCGGCTTTAACCGTTAAACCGCGCGTTTGCGTTCTTATAAATTCTTATATAATTACCCTATTATAATTGTCCTATCGCGTGCTTTTGAAAGTCATGCGGATAGTGAATACGCCGTCGGCGCTGCCGTAAGCCGAAACTTTGCCGTCGTGGAGTTCGACAATCGACTTTGCGATAGACAGCCCCACTCCGTTGCCGTGGACTTTGGAAGCGCGGGCTTCGTCCGAACGATAGAAACGCTCGAAACAGCGGTTCATATCCCCCGCTTTCACGCCGTCCGCGTCGTTAGCGCACTCGATAACCGCGTTCTTGCCCACGCGCTTCGCCGTGAGCGTAACGCGTGAAATCGCGTACTTCGCGGCGTTTTCAAGGACTATCGAGAACGCCTGACGGACGAGCGTTTCGTCGCCGCAGATTTTCAAGCCGTCGTCGATATCCGTCGAAAGCGTTCTGCCGTCCTTTCCGATAGCCGCGCGGAACGAATCGACCGTACCCGACAGCGCTTCGGACAAAGAAAACTCGGTCTTTTGCGGCAGTTTTTCCGTTTCGTCAAGCCTTGCGAGCGCGGTCAGATTCTTGACCATCGCGGTCATACGCTCGACTTGCGCGGCGATTACGGCGGTATACTGCGTTTCGCCGCCCGTAAGTTCTGTCAGTTCGTTGTTCGCCGAAACGATCGTAAGCGGCGTTTTCAGTTCGTGGCTTGCGTCGGTAATAAACCGCTTCTGTTTCTCGTAGCTCTCTGCGATAGGCCGCACGGCGAGTTTCGACAGAAACAAAATCAGCACGAACACGGCAACCAGTCCTACGCCGGAAATCCACATACTTGTGACGAAAAAAGTATCGGCGGTATCTTTTTGCCGCGCACAATCGACGAACAGCACGAATTGTCCGTCGTCCGCGACGTAATAACGGTAAATCCCGATATAACCGCGGTTCGTGCGTTTATTCGCCGCTCGCGCCGCAAGTTTGACCGCCCGCTCGCCCGATACGGCGGCTATGCTCCCCACGTCCGCGACCGCGCCCGTATCTCCGAATTTAACCGTGAAATAGCGGGTTTCATACGGCGTTTCGCGGTTCATGCCGGGAATCGGTTTGCGCTCGTCATCGTCGTCATCGTCGTCATCATCGTCGTCGTCAGTTTTTTCATCGGGGTTGTCGTCGGGTTTGGTTTCGCCGCCGGGCATAGGTTGCGCGGAGTTCTGAAAGCTTCCGCCGCCGGCGTACAATACGTCCAGTACCGAATCGGCGTAACTTGCGACCTTGCCGTAGTTGACGACGTTGATTGCCGTCATGATCACCGCAAGCACGCAAAATACGGACAGCATCGTGACGAGAATAAACTTTCCGCGAAGTTTTTTTATCATTTCTTCTCCTCCAAGCGATACCCCACGCCTCTCGCCGCCACTATTTCGCAACCCGCTCCGATATTCTTCAGTTTCTTCCGAAGCGCGGATATGAACACCCATACCACGCTGAGTTCCGCTTCCGCCTCGCTATCCCACACTTGCCCGAAAATGCGCTCGGTGGACAACACCGCGTTATGATTGCGGATAAGATACTCCATAAGCCGATATTCTTTGTTCGTAAGCCTCGCCGACCCGCCCGCCGCGCGAAGCTCGCAAGTTTCGGGGTCGAGCGTGACCCCGCCGAACGTAACCGCAGACAGCGTTTCCGCTTTTCGCCGCGTGAGCGCCCGAACGCGGGCAAGAAGTTCTTTCGCCGCGAACGGCTTCGTCAGATAATCATCTGCGCCGCTGTCAAGTCCCCGTACTTTGTCTATTTCCGTTGTCTTCGCAGTCACCATAATAACCGGCAGGCTCATAGTCATCACATTCTGCCGCAGCTGCGTCACAAGCCGAAGGCCATCGGCATCCGGCAGCATCAGATCCAGTAATAAAAGATCCGGCACCCTTTCCTTCAGCCTCTTCCCGAATTCTGCAGCAGTTTCAAAAGAAACCACTTCATAATCAGCATTCTTTAATGCAATTTCTTCAATTTCACGGATGTTTCGGTCATCCTCTAATATATAAATCAACGCCATGCCACATCCCCCTCACGCATGTGTTCAGACTGCATCACTTACGGTAATTGATAATGGGCACGAAGACGCTTATACTCCTCATTAAAATCTTTGTTATCCGAAGCGGAAATATTATCCTGATACATATGAGTATCAAAATTATCCT
>ERZ780148.1977-NODE-1977-length-12719-cov-2.713598_pt1 | contig 12719 bp, 9 predicted proteins | sample MGYA00510984_ERZ780148 | MGnify/ENA primary metagenome ERZ780148 (study PRJEB29588, sample SAMEA2160902) | human gut metagenome | biome: human gut; feature: human-associated habitat; material: faeces | place: Denmark | collected 2008/2010 ...
TGACGTGTCCCGCCGTACCGCCGCCCGTGAGTATTATCTTTTTCATTGACTTATTCTCCGTTTTCCTGTATAATCGTAATATATGCAGAGCGGCGAGTTTCTATTTGCAAAACCGCGAAACGCCCGCTTAAAGCCGATTACACCGATTACGGAGGGATTTATTATGATAAGAGAAGAGTTTACCGCGTTCGACGGCAAGAAAATCGCGATCGCGATCTGGGACGAGGTCGAAAACCCGAAAGCCGTCGTGCAGATCGTGCACGGCATGGCGGAGCATATCGCGCGCTACGACGAGTTCGCCCGCTACCTCAATTCCCGCGGCTATATCGTCGAGGGCGACGACCACCGCGCTCACGGACTGACCGACAAGGACGCGTTGGGACTTGCGGGTAATGGCGATCTTTTCGAAAACACCGTCCGCGACGAACGCGACCTTACCGCAATGCTGAAAGCGCGCTATAGCCTGCCGGTGATACTTTTCGGGCACAGTTACGGCTCGTTCCTCTCTCAGCGCTATCTGTCTATCGATCCGCGCCCGCTCAAAGCCGCCGTGCTTTGCGGCAGCGCGTTCATGACCGGCGCGCCCGTTAGTTTCGGACACGCTATCGCAAAACGCAAAGTCAAAAAACACCGCGACGAGAAAGGCGAAATCTTCGCTTCGCTCACGTTCGGCGGCTACGACAAGAAGTTCGGCGAGGGTGCGGGCGGCTGGCTCAACCGCGACAAAGCGGAAGTCGACAAGTACAACGCCGACCCGCTGTGCAACTTCACTTGCTCGAACGGCTTTTACTACTGGTTCTTCCGCGGACTGAAAGCGATCAAGAAAGCGAAACACGAAAACCTTGCGCCCGATTTCCCGCTTATGATAATTTCCGGCTCGGACGATATGGTGGGCGGCAGAGGCAAACTCGTCAAAAAACTGAACAAGCGCTACCAAAAACTCGGGCTTAACCCGCGCTTCAAACTCTACGAGGGCGGCAGGCACGAGATCGTCAACGAATTCAACCGCGCCGAAGTTTACGCCGACGTCGCCGACTTCTTCGATTCGGTTATGGAAAAACAGAATAGGGCGTTATAGGAATTTTGTAAGGATAATTATTAGCTTGGTGAGGTGGGTCCTCACGCGGAAGGTCACAGCCTGCAGTAGGGCTGTGACCTTCTGCTCGGGATGACGTTGTAAACGGAAAACGCGCGTTATGATTTAAAATATAACGTTACGATTTAAAACTTAACGCGCAGTTATAGTTTTACCGCCGTCAAACCTCCGGCGCGTAGAGCGTGAAGATTTCCGCCGAGAAATAATGACCGATTCCGACCGTTATTATCGTTAATTCCCTTTTGAATTTATAATTATGCATAAAATTCGTATAATTATGCAATATTCCGATTGTATTGCGAATTGTCGCGATTTACCGTAAAAAAACCGAATAAAAATACATAAAAACGGTGTGAAACGATTGTAAAAAAATTCGGTTTGTGATACAATTATACGGTAAACTTCTTTAGCGCGCCGCGGCGGCGGTTTCGGAGCGAGAATCCCGCGAAAAATCGATATTTTCGCCGCCGTTAACCCCCCCCGGGTCCGGCGCAAAAGTTACGGAGGAATTATGGCAGGAAAAGATTATAACGCAAAGGATATACAGATCCTCGAAGGTCTTGACGCGGTTCGCGTTCGCCCGGGTATGTATATCGGCTCGACGGGCGCGCGCGGACTTCACCATATCTTGTGGGAAATCGTGGACAACGGTATGGACGAAGTGGCGAACGGCTACGGCGACACTATCCGTGTCACGGTACACGCGGACGGCTCGGTCAGCGTGGAGGACAACGGGCGCGGCATACCGGTCGACATTCACCCCACTATGAAAGTCAGCGGCGTGGAAGTCGTTTTCACTCAACTTCATGCGGGCGGCAAGTTCGGCAACGACAACTACGCGCACTCGGGCGGTCTGCACGGCGTGGGCGCGTCGGTCACCAACGCTTTGTCGCGTTGGTTAGAGGTCGAGGTTTTCAAGAACGGCACGACTTACAGAATGGACTTCGAGAGCCGCGAAGAGAACGGCAAAGTCCACGGCGGACTGGTCAAAGAACACCTGTTCGATACCAAGCAAAAGTCCGATCATACCGGCACGCGCGTGACGTTTATGCCCGACGACCGCATTTTCGAAACGGTCAGATTCAATACCGAAACCATATCGCGGCGGCTGAAAGAACTCGCGTTTCTTAACCGCGGCGCGCATATCTATTTCATCGACGAGCGCATACCGTTCGGCGAGGGCGTGCTTCACCGCGAATACTTCTACGAGGGCGGACTTATCGACTTCGTGCGCGACCTCAACGAAACCAAAAATCCCGCGTTCCCCGACCCCGTGTTTTTGGACGGCAAGAGCGAGAATATCGAAGCGGAAATCGCGTTCCAGTACACCGACGCGTACACCGAGAACATTTTCTCGTACGTCAACAATATCCCGACCACCGAGGGCGGCACGCACGAAACGGGCTTTAAGATCGGGCTTACCAAGGTCATGAACGACTGGGCGAGAAAACTCGGGCTACTGAAAGAAAAGGATCAGAACCTTATCGGCGACGACTACAGAGAAGGTCTTACCGCCGTTCTGTCCGTCAAGATGCAGAATATCCAGTTCGAGGGTCAGACGAAAACCAAACTCGGCAACACCGAAGCGAAAAAAGCGCTGGAGGATATCGTCACCACCGAACTGCAGAAATTCTTCGAAAAGAATCAGCAGATCGCCGAAATCGCGATAAAGAAAGGCTTGCTCGCCGCGAAAGTGCGCGAAGCCGCGCGGAAAGAAAAAGAACTCACCCGCGCGAGAAACAGCATAGATAACTTCCACACCGTGGGCAAACTCAAGAGTTGCACCGGTAAAAAGCCCGAGAACAACGAACTTTTCATCGTCGAGGGCGACAGCGCGGGCGGCACTTGCTCGCAGGCGAGAAACCGCTCGTTCCAGGCGATACTGCCGCTACGCGGTAAGCCGCTGAACGCCGAGAAAAAGCGACTCGATCAGGTGCTTGCGAACGAGGAGATCCGCACGCTGATTTCCGCTCTCGGTGCGGGACTGGGGGAGGACTTCGACGTCGCCGACCTTAAGTACCACAAAGTCGTTATATTGTCCGACGCGGACCAGGACGGATTGCATATCCGCGCGATACTTCTCACGTTCTTCTTCCGCTATATGCGCGAGCTCATAAACGAGGGTCACGTCTATATCGGTCTGCCGCCGCTGTATAAGATCGAAAAGCGCGGGCAGATAGAGTACGCCTACGACGACGCGGCGCTCGACGAACTGAAGAAAAAGTACGGCAAGGGCGCGGAAATTCAGCGTTACAAGGGCTTGGGCGAAATGAACGCCGAGCAGCTTTGGACGACCACCATGGACCCGAAGAATCGCAAACTCGTGAGAGTCACCATCGAAGACGCGGCGCAGGCTGAAAAACTCGTCAGCGTGCTTATGGGCGACGCGATAGAACTCAGGCGCAATTACATCGTCGAACACGCCGACTTTAACAAAGAGGACGCGTTCATCGAGAACGTAAAGGGCTAGAGAGGAGAGTACAATGGAAGACACCAACGGAATCATAGTCAAAAATATGGAAGACGTGATGCACGAATCGATGATACCGTACTCCGAGTGCGTTATCCTCGACCGTGCGTTACCGAGAGTCGAGGACGGCTTGAAACCCGTCCAGAGAAGAATACTTTTCGATATGCTCGAACTCGGGCTTTACCCTGACCGTCCGTATAAAAAATGCGCTAGAGTAGTGGGCGACTGCTTAGGTAAGTATCACCCGCACGGCGACAGTTCGGTGTACGGCGCGCTCGTGCGCATGGCTCAGTCGTTCAATATGGGCGCTACGCTTGTCGACGGTCAAGGCAACTTCGGCGACATCGACGGCAACGGCGCGGCTGCAATGCGTTACACCGAGTGCCGACTGACCCCGCTCGCCATGGAACTATTAAAGGACATGGGCGACCCGAACGACGAAATCGTGCGCTGGGGCTGTAACTTCGACGACACATTAAAAGAACCCGAGATCGTGCCGGGTAGGTTTCCCAACCTTCTTGTCAACGGCGCTTCGGGCATCGCGGTAGGTTTAGCCACGAACATTCCCACGCACAACCTCGCCGAAACCATCGACGGCGCGGTGGCGTACATCGACAATCCGCGCATCAAACTCGCGGACATGATGAAGATAATAAAGGGTCCGGACTTCCCGACCGGCGGCTATATCATCTCCGACGAGGAACTGAAAAGAGCCTACGAAACGGGCAAGGGCAAACTAATTTTGCGCGCCAAAACCCATATAGAAGCGGAGGGCGACAAACGGCTTATCGTCATCGACGAACTGCCGTATCAGGTCAATAAGTCGGCGCTGCTCGAGAACATACTCAAACTCAGAGAAGAAAAGAAAGGCGTGCTGATGGGTATCAGCGACATTGCCGACGAGTCCGACCGCAACGGTATCCGCGCGGTCATCAAGGTCAAAAAGGACGCCGACCCCATGGCGATCCTCGCCGTGCTGTTCAAGTCCACGAACCTCTCGACTTCGTTCGGCGTGAACATGGTCGCGATCGCGGGCGGCAAGCCCAAAACGCTGGGGCTGCTGGACATAATTTCCTATTACGTCGCTTATCAGCGCGAGTTTATCGTCAAGCGCACCAAGTGCGAACTGGACAACTGCCGCAAGCGCGAGCATATTTTGGAGGGTTTGGTTATCGCCGTCCGCAATATCGACGAAGTGGTCGCGATAATCAAGAGCAGTCAGTCGACGCCCGAGGCCCGCGACAGACTGAGAAACCGTTTTAAGTTGTCGGTGATTCAAGCCGACGCGATCCTCGACTTGCGCCTTGCTCGCCTTACCCACCTCGAAGTGTACAAACTCGAGCAGGAACTCAAGCAACTGAGAGAACGTATCGCGTATCTTACTTCGGTACTCGCGTCCAAAAAAATGCAGATGGAAGTCGTAAAAGAAGAAATGCTCGCGATAAAGAAGAACTACAAGTCGCCACGAAAGAGCGTTATCTTAAAGTCGGAAAAGGAATATATCGTGCCGGACGAAAGCGCTCCGAGAGTAATCGACGACAGCGTAGTCTGTTGCAACGCGCTCGGCAACCTCAAGCGTATGCCCGTCAAGAGTTTCAATATGGCGACCCGCGACTTTAACGACAATTCGACGATGAACGAGATATGCTCGTCTATCATAAACTGCGCGGGCGTGGACAGATTTATGGTGTTCACCAGCCTCGGCAACTGCGTCAAAATCGATCTCGACGCGCTGGACGACGAGAAGTGGAAGGGTAAGGGCGTTACGCTGAAGAGTTTGTATCCCGCGGCGGTCGAGGGCGAGAGAATCGTGTATATGCTTCCGCTCGGGGAGAAACTTCCCAAGGGCAACCTTTTGTTCTATACCGGGAGCGGTATGGTCAAAAAAACCGAGTGGAAAGAGTACGCCGTGGTCAAGTCCGTATTCCAGGCGATAAAAATGAAAGACGGCGACGAAGTGATCGGCATGGAAACAGAGAGAGAGGGATGCACGCTCGTGTTCGTAACAAAGTCGGGTATGTGCCTTAACGCCGACATGAGCGATATCCCAGTTCAGGGCAGAATTTCCGGCGGCGTAAAGGGCGTCAACCTCTCCGACGGCGACGACTGTATTTTCACCCGGCAGATAGAGGACGGCGGCGAGATCGTACTCGTGACCGACAAGGGCTACGGTAAGCGCGTGCTGACCGCCGACCTCGACGTAATGGCGCGTTACCGCAAGGGCGTGAAGATCATCGACATCAAGGGCAACAACGGCAAAAAACTCGTGTTCGCGAGTTACGTCACCGAGCCGTACAAGATCGTGCTGAAAGTGGGCGAGGATTACCTCTCCGCGTTCTCGACGGAAGATCTTTCCATCGAAAGCCGCACGCACGCCGGTCGCGCGCTCGTCAAGGGCAAAGTTGCGGTCGACAAAGTATTCATCTATAATTCGAACTATATCAACGGCTGATTTCGGCGCGGCGGCAGGGAAACTTGCCGCTTGCGCTTTGCCGTAAAACTACTACGAAATCGGACGGAACGTGTCGTCCCGAAACGGAAACAACCATCATGAGTATACTGAGAATCAACGGCCTAAGCCATATGTACGACGACAAAGTGCTGTTCAAGAACGCCGATTTGTCCATAAACAACGGCGAACACGTCGGCATCGTCGGACTTAACGGCGCGGGCAAAAGTACGTTTATCAACATTATCGCGCACAATATTTCGCAGGACGAAGGCGAGGTCATCTGGCTGAGCGGCATACGTTACGGCTACCTCGATCAGCACGCCGACATCGACAGAAGTCTTACCGTTATGGAGTACTTGCAGACTTCGTTCACGCACCTCTACGAACTCGACAAAAAGTTACAGAAACTTTACGAGGAAATGGGATCGGTGACGGACGAGAAAGAACTCGACCGCATGATCGAGCGCTCAAACCGCATGCTGGACACGCTCACCCGCGAGCATTTCTACGACATCGAAGCGCAGATCAAAAAGGTCGCGAACGGCTTGGGCGTCAACGCGTTCGGCTACGACACCGTGATCGGAACGCTGTCGGGCGGGCAACGCGCCAAACTCATGCTTGCGAAACTTATCCTCGAAGAACCCGACGTAATGCTCCTCGACGAGCCGACTAACTTTCTGGACGTGGAGCACGTCGACTGGCTTATAAAGTTTCTGAACGCTTCGGAAAAAACGTTTATGGTTATTTCGCACGACGTGGAGTTTCTCGACGGCGTTTGCAAGTATATCGTCAGTATCGAGAACGGCTCGATCCGCAAGTACACGGGCAATTATTCGCAGTTCCTCGTTCAGCACGAAATGGCGGTCAAGCAGTACGAAGAGGATTATGCCCGTCAGCAAGCCGAAATCAAGCGTATGGAGGACTATATCGCCCGCAATAAAGCGCGCGCCGCTACCGCCGGCATGGCTAACAGCCGCAAAAAAATGCTCGACCGAATAGAAGTCATGGCGAAGCCGACCACCGTACTCGACGCGCACTTCGATTTTCCGTGCGTTATGCTCAATACCAAGGATATGCTTTCCGTCAAAGACCTCGAAATCGGTTACGACAGCGTGCTTTTGCCGCCGATCAGTTTCGAAATGCGCGGCGACACGAAACTCTGGATACGCGGCACAAACGGTATCGGCAAGTCCACGCTTATGAAAACTCTGCTCGGGCTTATCCCGAAAAAAGGCGGCGACTTTCACTTCCATATCGCCGCGAAGCCCGCTTACCTCGAGCAGGACTTGTCGTTCCGCAACACCGCTATGACCCCGTTCGACTATATTTCCGATTGCTTCCCGCGTTACGGCGCGAAAGAAATCCGCAGTCAGTTGAGCCGCGTGGGGATAAAGGGCGAAATGGCGCTTCGGCATATCTGCGACCTCAGCGGCGGCGAGCAAGTCAGAATAAGACTGCTCACCATTATGAACGTGACTTCGAATATGCTTATCCTCGACGAGCCGACCAACCACCTCGACGTCCGCGCCAAGGACGCGCTGCTCGAAGCGTTAAAGAAGTACGAGGGCGCTATCCTTCTCGTCAGCCACGAAAAGCAATTCGCCGAAGCCGTCTGCAACCAAGTGTTCACTTGTAAGGAAAGGTAAACGATTTATAACTATGAGAATAATGTTCGTGTGCCACGGGAATATTTGCCGTAGTCCCATGGCGGAGTTTATCATGAAAGACCTCGTGAAGAAGCGGGGAGCGGACGGCGAGTTCGTTATCGCGTCGTCGGCGACCAGCACCGAGGAAATCTACGGCGGGGTAGGCAATCCCGTTTATCCGCCCGCAAGAGCGGAACTGAGTCGTCACGGTATCGCGTGCGACGGCAAACGCGCCGTGCAGTTAAAACGCTCGGACTATGATAACTACGATCTTTTTATCGGTATGGACAGCGCGAATATCCGCAATATGCGACTGATTCTGGGCGGCGATCCCGCGGGGAAAATCCGTAAACTTATGGACTACACCGGGCGCGGCGGCGACGTAGCCGACCCGTGGTATACCGGCGACTTTTCCGTAACCTATCGCGACGTCTTAGACGGCTGTACCGCGCTCCTCGATAGTTTGTCGAAGTAATCACGGTCGTGGGGTATAAGCGGAGAAATACAAGGATAATTATTTTTCTCATAGCAGGGGATTCCACGAAACGAGCGAACGCGGGTAGCGTTCGCTCGTTTCTCTGAATGACGGTTAAAGACGAAAACTGCGCGTTATAATTTTAAAATCGAACGCGCATCCCAACTATTACTTCGTCATCCTGAGCGAACGAAGTGAGCGTGAGGATCCCCGACAGCAGAGAAGTATAATCCTTATCTTCGCGCGTTTACCGAAAACCGGAAGCGCGAAGCGTACGAGCGGCAAGGCGGCGTTTGTCCTATGTGCGCGAAAGAAGGGCGGGCAAAACGGGTTTACGAATTTGAGGAAATGGAAGCCGACCATTCCGTGCCGTGGTCGAAGGGCGGCAAAACAAGCGCGGAAAACTGCGTGATGCTGTGCCGCGAGCATAACAGAATAAAATCGGACAAGTAATCGGCAACATTGCGACGTTATCCGAAACGCGGGCGAGAAATCTCGTCCGTTTTTTTCATAAATGCGGACGGGCGGGCATAAGATAAAGCGAGTCGGAAAAGCGAGGCAAATTTTTCGTTTGCGAGGAATTTTGCCGACCGTTTTGAGAAATTACGACCGTATCGGAGAAAAATATGAAAAAACAGATAAAGATCGTTGCGATTTTATTGAGCGTGATTTGCGCGTTGCCGTTGTTTGCCGCGTGCGAAAAGAAGCCGCAGAAAGAGGAGCGGTCGCGTTACGAAATAACCGCGACTTACGACGAGGAAAATAAGACCGTAACGGCGAGTATGTCGCTGTCGTACTACAACGGCACGGAAGCGATTCTCGACGAACTGTGCTTTCACCTGTACCCGGCGGCGTTCCGAGAGGGCGCGCGGTTTTCGCCCGTACCGAAAGACGCGGTTTCGTCGGCGTACCCCGCGGGGCTTTCCTACGGCGGCATCGAAATCGGCAAAACGACCCTGGGCGGCGCGGAAGTCGCGACCGCGATAGAGGGCGAGGACGAGGATATACTCGTGGTGAAAATGAGCGGCGAAGGGCTTTACCCCACCGAGCGCGCGGAACTCACCGTGGATTTTACGCTGACACTGCCCGAAATCCGCCACCGCTTCGGCTACCAAGGCACGCGGGTGAACCTGGGAAACTGGTACCCGATAGCGTGCGCGTTCGAGGACGGAAACTTCGTGACCGATCCGTACTACTCGACGGGCGATCCGTTCTACTCCGATTGCGCGGACTACAAGGTGTCCGTGACCGTACCGGACGGACTGACCGTAGCCGCTTCGGGCAGAGTGACCGGCGCGGATAACGCCGACGGCACTAAGACTTTTTCGTCAGAAATCCTCGCCGCGCGCGACTACGCCGCAGTCATAGGCGAGTTCAAAATGCTCGGTTCGAAAGCGGGCGATACGGACGTGAACTACTACTATATTTCCGACCCCGAACCCGAGAAAGCGCTCACCGCCGCGGTCGACGCGGTAAAGACCTTTTCGTATAAGTTCGGCGAGTACCCCTACGAGAGTATGTCGAGCGTGGAAACGCAGTTTTTGCAGGGCGGTATGGAGTACCCGGGACTGGCGATGATCTCCGACGCGCTAACGGGCGACATCTACCGCGAAGCGATTATCCACGAAACCGCGCACCAGTGGTGGTACGCCGCCGTCGGCAACGACGAAGTGCGTTATCCGTGGCTTGACGAGGGACTTACGGAGTTCTCTACGAGCATTTTCTACCGTGAAAACCCCGCCTACGAGGTCGACTACGAAAAGCGTATCGCCGACGCGCTGGGCGCTTACGTTCTGTATTTCGACGCGTTCGGGAACGCCGATTCGGACACTTCCATGACCCGCAAAGTCTGCGAGTACGACAGCGCGTTCGAGTACACTTACATGACCTACGTCAAGGGCGAACTTATGTTCGAGTCGCTCAGAAGCGTGATCGGCGACGAGAAGTTTTTCGCGGGACTCAAAGACTACTATTCGACCTACAAGTTCAAAACCGCCAAGCCCGACGACCTTATCGGCTGTATGGAAAAGGCTTCGGGACGCGACCTCAAGGGCTTTTTCGACAGTTGGACTGAGGGCAAAGTCGCGGACTTCGGCGGGCTTAGCGGCAAATAATTGATAAGTCAAGCCTTCCCGAAACGGAAATTTAACGATATAACGAGGCGAAAATTATGTTTGCGGTGATTAAAAAGAAAACGATAATACTGTGTCTGGTGCTTGCGGCGGCGATAATTCTGGGGTGCGTGATGCTCGGCTCGGTTTCGAAAGAAACTTCCGCCGTGCCGAAAGTGGGCAAAACCGTGGTGATCGATCCCGGGCACGGCGGCATGGACGGCGGGGTCGTGGGCGTGAATTCGGGCGTTAAGGAATCGGAAATCAACCTTGCGATCGCGAAGAGTCTGCGACATTTTCTCGTCCGCAACGGTTACGACGTGGTGATGACGAGGGAAACGCCCGACGGACTGTACGCCGCTGCCGACAAAAACAAGAAACTCGCCGATATGCAGGCGAGGCGCGACGTTATCCGCGCGGCGCACCCCGACCTCGTGATTTCCGTCCATCAGAACTTTTACCCGCGCGGCGAAATAAGCGGAGCGCAAGTGTTCTACCACGGCGAGAGCGAGCCGTCCAAAGCGGCGGCGGAGTGCTTTCAGTCCGCGCTCAACCGCGATTTAAGTTGCGACCGCGAGGCAAAGACGGGCGACTATTATATCCTTAATTGCACGGAGTTTCCGTCGGTGATCGTCGAGTGCGGTTTTTTATCGAACGCCGCCGAAGAAAAGAAACTCGTGACCGCCGTCTATCAGGAAAAAATCGCGTACACGATCTATTCCGCGGTGTGCGTAGTCCTCGGCGAGGGCGCCGGCGGGTGCGAAAAGACCGAAGCCGAATCGGGCAACGCCGCCGAAACGGTCGCGCCGATTTATAGAAAAGAGCAAATAACGGCGTAAAAATCGTCAAACCCGCGATAAGTCGTTGCATTTTCAGCCGAATTATTATATAATCTAATCGGAGTAGTCCGTTTGGTTTCGGTTTGCGGATAAATCCGTAAAGATTATATCGCGAGGACGGCGGGAAACCGCCCGCAAACTCCCCGCGAAAAGGCAGACGATATGCGGAAATTCGGCGTGGCGGGGCTGGGGCTGATAGGCGGCTCGATAGCGTCCGCGCTAAAAAAACAAGGTTACCGCGTAGTCGGGGTCGAAAACGATCCCGACGTTTCGGCGTTCGCGCTGAGAAACGGTATCGTCGACGAGATCGGCGGGATAGAAGCCTTGCGCGGCGCGGAAACGGTTTTCGTGTGCGTGCCGGTTGGTAGGACCCGCGAAACCGTGGAAAAGATCGCGGCGGTCGTGGGCAACGAAACGCTCGTGACCGACGTCGCTTCCATAAAAGGCGAAATGAAAGGCGTGGGCGGCAGATTCGTCGGCGGTCACCCCATGGCCGGTACGGAAAAGAGCGGCATCGCCGCGGCTCGGGCGCACTTGTTCGAGAACGCTTTCTACGCGATCGTGCCGTACGAAAACACGAGCGAAGCGGACGTAAAGTATATTACCGACCTCGTGAAGAGTTTCGGAGCGAAGCCCGTCATCATGACCGCGGACGAACACGACGGCAGAGTTTCGGAGGTCAGTCATCTTCCGCATATGATAGCGTACGCGCTGGCGGGATACGCGCTGAAAGCCGACGGATTCGCGGGCACGGGCTTTCTGGATACCACGCGCATAGCCGCTTCCGACCCCGGGTTCTGGACGGAAGTCGCGTTCCTTAACCGCGAAAACCTTCTTGAAGATATGCGCGGCTACGAAGCGGAGTTTAATAAGTACCTCGCCGCGCTCGATAACGGCGACAAAGAGGGACTGAAAGCCTTGATCGCGGCGGCGAAAGAAAAGCGCGAGGCGCTGGCTCAGAAACGCGTTTATCAGAATGAGTACACGCTCGACCTCGACGTCCGCGACGAACTCGGCGCGATCGCTCGGGTGAGCAAAGTGCTTGCCGACAACGGCGTGAATATTTCGGGAATACAGATAATCAACTCGCGCGAGGGCGTGGGCGGCGCGCTGCGTATCGCGATCCGCTCGGAAGCGGAGTACGAACGCGCGAAAGCGCTTTTATGCGATAACGAAACGGAGGACGAAAATGAGATTTCTTGACGCGGGCGAATCCCACGGCAAAGCGCTCGTCGGCATTATCGAGGGCTTACCGTCGGGGCTGAGAATCGACGAAAAGTTTATAAACGACGAACTCGACCGTCGCAGAGCCGGTTACGGCAGAGGCGGCAGAATGAAGATCGAGTCCGACCGCGCGGAAATTCTCTCGGGCGTGCGCGCCGCGCTTACTTTAGGATCGCCGCTCGCTTTCGTCATAGAGAACGCCGACTTTTCGAACTGGAAAGGCATAATGGGCGAGGGCGCGTGTCCCGACAAGGCGCTTAGAGCCGTCACCGCCGTGCGCCCGGGGCATGCCGACTATGCCGGCTCGGTCAAGTACGGCTTTACCGACGCTCGTAACGTTCTCGAGCGCGCTTCCGCACGAGAAACCGCGGCGAGGGTCGCGGCGGGAGCGGTGGCGAAGCTGCTT
>ERZ780148.1978-NODE-1978-length-12713-cov-256.064070_pt1 | contig 12713 bp, 9 predicted proteins | sample MGYA00510984_ERZ780148 | MGnify/ENA primary metagenome ERZ780148 (study PRJEB29588, sample SAMEA2160902) | human gut metagenome | biome: human gut; feature: human-associated habitat; material: faeces | place: Denmark | collected 2008/2010 ...
TTTCAACTACATTATTATATTATAAGGACAACAACTATGAGCAGAAGTACATTTTCAATTTTGCCTTACATCAACAGACAGAAGGTGAAGGCAGACGGAACAGCCAACATACTTTGCCGCATCACCGTTGACGGCAAAAGTGCAGCCATTTCCACAGGCATATCCTGTACCCCACAGGAGTGGAACGCCAAGAAGGGAGAGGTACGGAACGCAAGGGACAACGGACGATTGGCAAGTTTCCTTGCTGAGGTCAAGGATAAATACAACTCACTTCTTACCGCCAATGGCATCATCACCGTGGAAATGCTGAAGGCTGTGTTGAAGGACAAGGACACGACAGGAAGGTTCTTGCTGAACTTTGGTGATATCATCGTGGAATGGTATCGAACCTCAAAAGCCAGACAAACCTTTCTGCACAAGCGAACATGGCAGAAGAACCTGAGGGACTTTGTCCATTCGTTGGATAAGGACGACAGCAAGCCTGTTTTTCCACTGGGTGAGAAGAAAGACATCTATCTTGATGTGCATACCCTTGGAATGGTGCTTGGCATAAGTAATAAGTTGGGATTCCACGCCAGCCGCCATACATTCGGAGTCTTGATGCTCAACGAGGACATTCCCATCGGCAGCATAGCCAAGATGATGGGACACGCAGACATTACAAGCACACAGGTCTATGCGCAGGTGACAGAGCAGAAGATTTCAAGCGACATGGACAAACTCATTGCCAAAAGAGAAAAGGACAAAAAATAATGGCATGGCTAAGCCATCATGCAACGTTCCTTGGAGGCTTTGAGCCTCCAGCCACTTGGGCGAACCACCGCAGTGTTTTAGCTTTTACATAGCATTGTCTGCAAATATGTTGGACTCTTCTCATATCGGAATTTCCTATTCCCTGCCAAAGATTCTTCGAGAAAAAGTAGGCAACGAATGGAACTTTAGCTTTTACAATGCCCCTGCTGTCTTGATACGAGACATCAACAATTATACGTTAGGCAAGATGATTTCACCAGATTTCGATTTGGAACATTCCAAGTATTTCTATCTTCACTTTGTGTTCGACTTGTTCAATAACAAATTATGGACAGGAAGCGAAAAGTTGACATGGCCGATGGATGGATTTGAGAAAGAGGATATTGTAGGACAGAAAGATTTAGACCCTTTTAATGGCAGCTTTTATAAGACCTTCAATCCAATAATAGCTTCTTTTCGTATCAATGACGGAAAGTGTGATGGACATTACGGCAAATTAGAGCGTATTCAAGAAAATAGCAGAACAGGCTATTATTATCTTAATAATGTATTCGCACATGAAGGAAAAACCTTCTTGTATGGAAATGGTTACACAGGAAAACTGTATGTGACAGATAGCCTTCATCTTGACAAATATAAGGTTTACATGGTGTTTGACACAGATACAGTTCCTATGATTGCACCAGACTCCACAAAATTTTATACGCATGAATATGGAAATCTGTATAGTTCTTACTTCACAAAGTGCATCACAACAGTAAAGATGGACAAGAGGAACATCTATTGTCTTGTAAAGCATGGCATGCCAAGGACAGACAACTTCCAAAAAGACAGATATTCCTTTGTCATCGTAAATAGGAAAAACGGAAAGACTAAGGAATATCCACTTCCGTCTGTCGCTCCTGCTGAATACAAATGTTTGGGGTATGGAATAAATGCACAGGGTAAGCATTTCAACCCATTCATGTTTATCAAGAAAGATGGTAAGTACATCATTAGAATGCTGGACATTTAAGCTCCATTATAATGTGGACAATACACATTTTATCAATAAAGCCGTATCTTGCCCCAACCAGGTATTGATGCGGCTTTTTTCATTCTGTTTACAGGATTATGACATATAATCGTACCATTATAAATAGCATGTCGAATGCCAAGCATACAGATAGGATCTACTTATCAATGAAAATAGCATAATATAATTCATGAACAATTGAGAGATTGTAGCAGAATGTCAATGAATTTTTAGCCTCAAAAAATGAGGGTACGTCATGGAGTTATGACACACCCTCATAATTATAATTTTTAGTCGTATTTCACGATTATCACCCCATCATGTTTACTCCATACTGCATTAAAAGGCGTTGCAAAATCGCAATCAATTTTCCCCATAAATTCATTGTTGCTATACACATCTAATCTGATTCTGTTCTTTCGATTTTCTGAATAAGTAAAGCTAATTTCTGAATTTCTAATTTTTTCTATGCAAAGACTGTATCTTATAGTCTTAGCGCTCTTTGGATTGATTTTTATAAATTTATTCTTTGCTTTTGTCAAATATGTCCATCTATTGTTTATATATGTAAGTAAACCATAAACCTTGCCAATACTAATCTGCTTTTTACCATAATTTTCAATTGTAATTGTTACAAATGAAGGTTTTTTATCATGGACAATTGCACTGATTTTTAAAGAATCATTCAAGTATGTTTTACTTTCATTTTTAATATTATATTCTTCTTTTGAGGAAACAGAAGTAGTCCCCAATATTAGTAAAATGAAGACGAAACAACCCAATGTCAATCTATTCATAATTTAATATCTTGTTAAGCCGAAGGTCTGATTTATTAAATAAGCCTTAATACACGCTCCATAAGTGATACCATTGTATGTGATTCTCCCTAAATTAATCCCAACAGTATATCTCGTATTTGTCGCTTTTGTCAAGGCATAAACAATACCACCGCTATCACCACTATTTGAAGTATATTTTGCCAATATAACATCTTTGTAAATAGTTTTTTGTGCTGAGTTAGGAACGTCATAGCTTGCATTAAATATAGTTCCTGAACTTCTTTTAGAGACCATTCCAACCATATTTATCCAAGAGCCTTTTGGCGGTTGAGCCAAAGCTATAGAAAGTGTATCTTTTTGCAAATCTTTCATGAATTTGATTTTATTAGTTGGAGCATGTTTTTTTGATGTTATTGAACAAAATGCAGCGTCAACATAATACTCTTCCTTTGAATATAAACACTTGCCAATTTCTACGTTGGCTGAATCTTTTAAAATATCATTAACTTTTATAAAGTGACCTGCTGTGACAATGCCTATATTGCCATTTTTATCTTTAGCTCTATACCCTATAGATGCATTGTGTGTTTTGCCATCACGAATTGTCTTGATTTCACCAGCACAATCAATTCCGTCATTAAGAATGATTTTTCCGCAATTTACAAATTTGATTTTATTGCTATCGCAGATTTTTTTCTTGAATTCTTGGATTGTAGATGAATTTTTATGAAGCAACCCCACTTCTACTATATTTTCTTTTTCAGATATGCCATATATTGTCACATTTTGATATAGAAAGTTATTGCCTTCAAGTGCTTTTTGCCGAATATCCTCAACCACTTGCTGCAACTCTTTATAAGAGTATTGGCAACTTTCATAAATAGTTGAACGAGATAATGCTGCTCTAGTTTTTGGAACAGATACACCTTCTCCCTTTTTTACTAAGACTACAAGATTTCCATCATCATTTATATAGCATCCACCATAATAAGCAGGGATTTCAGCTGTGGACATACTTCTTGTTGGCGAACTATTTAATGATTTCATAAGTTCAAGATAATCTGCATAAGCATTCTCTTGAAGAGAGACCTCCTGTCCGTTTTGAACTTGTTGCGCTTCAACAGAAGCGTTCTTGTCTTGCTCTAAATCATTGTTGCAAGAATAGAATGTCAATAATCCTACTAAGCAAGCTAACATTTTTAAATACACTTTTGCTTTCATAATTAAAACGTTTTAAGTTGGAACTTATTTATACAGTAAATATCTTAAAATATTACTTAATACTCAAGTTACATATTAATTTCATGTAAGCTACTAGCAAAGTTAGTATTTTATTTTTGGAATCTATTATTTTGATAGAAGTAAAAATCACTATCGAACAACTTTTTAACAATTAAACATGTTTTAGTTACATATGGAGAAGCATAATCTTGCGAGATTTTCACCAAAAGCTCTACCTTGACTAACTTTTCTCAAAAAGTTTTAATTTTGATATTTTCTTTATTATAAATCATGAAAAATTTAGAAAAATATCGTATCTTTGCCCCCGAATTGAGGTGTTCTTTGCATATTGCAAAATACAGAAACGAGCAGAAGTCCGCTCGTTTCCATATTGTTACCTATATTATGTAGGCAAACGCCCAACTTCTTGATATTCAATCAAAGTCCAAATTAGAGCGAGTTAGTAATTTTAACTTTTTAGCCCATTTTCTATCTTTTTTGCGCCTAAACGGCTCAAAACAGAGACTTTTAAATCTTCTTCTTATAGCAGCGATGACGGCGATGCTGTTCGCTCTCCAGATACTGCCACTGGCTCTGAACACCGGTATTGGTCTCCATCTGCGGCATTGCCTCAGCCCATTTAAAGCCATAACGGTGATACTGCTCTATCAGATCGGCAAAAATAAGCGCGTTGGCTCCCTTCTTGCGATATTCCGGAAGAACACCAATCAAAAGCAAATCTACCGTATCCGTCTTGTGCCACTTCAGAACCTTCAGCACCTTCAGCCAACCCGTAGGGAAAAGCTTGCCATCGCCTATCTCGCGCAGCGCATCGGTAAACGAAGGGAAGGAAACACCAAAGGCTACCAGCTTGTTGCCAGCGTTGCCATCTACCACACCCGTTACCAGGTTCAAGTCAGCCTTCTTGATATAAGTATTTACATATTCATCTATCTGCTTCTCCGTAAGCTGCTGGAAATCATAGAGATTCTTATAAGTTTCGTTCACTATTTCGAACACTTTCCTGCCCATTCCTCCCGAGGTCAGTTCCCGGCGGGTAAACTTATGAACCTGCAGATTATATCGGCTCTCTATCATCTGGGCAGTCTTGGCAAACTTAGCCGGCGTCACTTCCGGAATCCTGATGCGGTACTCCAGCCAGTCGTTATCCTTCTCATAGAGCGAATAACTCTCCAGATGCGTCTTATAATAAGGATAATTGTAATTGATATACATCGTAGACTTCCGGTCGAAGCCCTCGATGAGCAAGCCCTCACGGTCCATATCCGTAAATCCGAGCGGACCTACGCATTCGTTCATTCCCCTGCTCTTGCCCCAGTTTTCTACCGCGCGCAACAAGGCACAGGAAACCGCTACATTATCCACGAAATCGAACCAGCCGAAGCGAACCTGCTTCTTGTTCCACTCTTCGTTGGCACGATGGTTGATAATGGCAGCAATTCTACCTACGATACGAGCCTCGCTGTCAACCGCCAGGAAGTATTGAGCTTCACAGAATTCAAAGGCAGGATTCTTCTTTGGGTCCAGCGTATTCATCTCGTCAAAACGCAAAAAAGGAATGGCAAACTTATGGTCTCTGTAGAGATCATAATGAAACTGAATGAAGGTTTTCAGCCCTTTTTTAGTCGTTATCGGTATGATTCTTATCTCATCATTCATTAGTATATTGTTTTATGTATATATATCCAATTACGGTGCAAAAATACAATAAATTTATGAATAATACAACTCTTTTCTTATAAATTTATAAAAGTTGGTTCATAATTGTCCAACTTTGTGGATATTTATGTACCTTTGCAGGTTGAAATGCCCCAAAAGAGCATCATAAAGTTATGAAGAAAGAGAAAAGAGACAACTATACGTTCCTCACACATGCCCCTGTGCATCATGTGATTTTCACGATGGCCATACCAACGATTATCAGTATGCTGTCGACGAGCATGTACAACCTCGCCGACACCTATTTCGTGGGCAGCATCAACACGCAGAGTGTGGCAGCGGTAGGCGTTTCCTTTGCAGCAATGGCTGTGATTCAAGCGATAGGTTTCTTCTTCGGTCACGGAGCGGGCAATTATATTTCGCGACAGTTGGGCGCCAAGCATACGGAAGAGGCACAGAAGATGGCAACCACGGGCTTTGTGCTGAGTTTTCTTACCGGTCTTCTCATCGCCATCCTGGGTCATGTGTTCCTCACACCGCTCTGTCTTCTGATGGGTTCTACGCCCACCATTCTTCCTTATACAGAGCGTTATCTGGGCATTATCCTGCTGGGTGCTCCCTTTATGACCACATCGCTTACGCTGAATAATCTGATGCGCTTTCAGGGCAATACGATGTATGCGATGAAGGGCATCATGTCGGGTGTGCTGCTCAATCTGATTCTGGCTCCTCTGCTCATCCTCTACTTCCAGCTGGGCATTACCGGAGCCGCCGTAGCCACCCTCATCAGCCAGTGTTTCGGCTGCGCCATGCTCTTTTGGATGACGCATAAAGGCGAGAACATCCGCATCCATCTCAGCAATTTCACCCCTACCCGCGCCTTTGCCAAGGAGATTATCTTCGGCGGAACCCCTTCGCTGTCAAGACAGGGACTGGGAAGTATCGCTACGCTGATGCTCAATGTGGCAGCAGGTGCGTTTGGCGATGCAGCCATTGCGGGCATGAGCATCGTTACCCGCATCTCCTTCTTTACCTATGCGATGGTCATCGGTCTGGGGCAGGGATTCCAGCCGCTCTGCGGATTCTGCTACGGCGCCAAACTCTATGGGCGTGTAAAGGAAGCCTTCTTTTTCTGCATTAAATGCGGCACGGTTTTCCTCAGCGTCTGTGCCCTTCTCGGCTTCATCTTCTCAACTTCCATCATCAGCATCTTCCGCGATGATGCAGCGGTTGTAGCCGTAGGTTCGGTGGCTTTGCGATGGCAGGTGCTCAGTTTTCCGCTCGTAGCCAGCATCGTGCTCACCAACATGCTGATGCAGACCATCCGTAAACCGGTGAGAGCCAACATCGTAGCGGCAGCACGAAGCGGACTTTTCTTCATTCCGCTCATCTTCATCCTCCCCTATTTCTTCGGACTGCTGGGCGTGGAGATGTGTCAGATGTGGGCAGATTGCTGTTCGTTTGCCGTTGCGGTTCCGATAGCCTGGAGCGCTTTCAGGGATATGAGAAGAGAGAAGATGGAACTTGGGAAAAGCCACTAGAAGATAAGAAGATACTAGAAGATAAGAGAAAATACTTGAGATAAGAGAAATGGAGAAGACATATTACATAGGATTGGACGTTGGCTCTACGACAGCCAAAATAGCCGTTATCGACAGCGATAACCGGGTAATTTACTCAAAATACGAACGCCACAACGCTCGTGTCAACGAACTTGTGTCGCAATATTTCGATGAGATTTTAGCCCTTACCGGCGATGCAGAGGCAAGAATCTGCGTAACGGGAAGCGTAGGAATGGCTACTGCCGAACAGCTCCAGGCGGAGTTTGTACAGGAGGTGGTGGCTGCATCAGTCTATGCCCGTACTGCCCATCCTGAGGCGAAGGCGCTCATCGATATTGGTGGCGAGGACGCGAAGGTTATCTTCTTCAAGAAAAACGGAAATATGGAACTGCGCATGAACGGCAACTGTGCCGGCGGAACGGGCGCTTTCATCGACCAGATGAGTGTGCTGATGGGCGTAGAGAACCAGAAGATGAGCGAGTTGGCGATGAAGTCAGAGCACGTTTATCCGATGGCAGCCCGCTGCGGCGTGTTCGCCAAGACCGACATCCAGAACCTGATGGCACGCAATCTGCCCGAAGCAGATATTGCAGCCAGCATCTTCCATTCCATCGCCGTACAGACGGTGGTAACGCTTTCTCACGGCATCAGCTTCGAGGCTCCTATCCTGCTCTGCGGCGGTCCGCTGACCTTTCTTCCGGCTCTCCGCAAGGCTTTCTGCGATTATCTCCATCTCTCACCAAACGATTTCATCGTATCAGGAAACAGCAATCTCATCCCGGCTCTGGGCTGTGCTTACCGGGCTAAATCGGCAGATTCTGCAGCCTCAGTATCTGTTCTCAGAAGCCGGATGAAAAAAGAAATACAAACGGAATGGACCAGCAGTCTGCTGCCTCTGTTCAAAAACGAGAAAGAGCACCAGGAATGGCTCAAATCAAAGGCGAAATTCGCTACCGAAACCCAACCGCTGAATAAAGGAAAACAGCAGATTGTGATTGGTATTGACTCGGGCTCTACTACGACGAAGATTGTTGCGGTAAGGGTGAATGCGGAGACGCCTACGGGAGATATTGTCTTTACAAATTACCGCCTGAATCTGGGAAATCCGATCAAGGCGGTAGCGGATGGACTGAACGCCCTGAAGCAGGAAGCTGCATTGCGAGGCGCTGAACTGGAAATCGTAGGCTCCTGCTCTACAGGCTACGGCGAAGAACTTATCAAGGCGGCTTTCGGGCTCGACAGCGGCATTATCGAAACAATGGCGCACGAAAGAGCGGCTGCATCACTCATGCCCGACGTGAGTTTTATCCTGGACATCGGCGGACAGGACATGAAGGCTATCTTCGTGGAGAAAGGGGCTGTGGTGCGCATGGAACTCAACGAGGCGTGCAGTTCGGGCTGCGGAACATTCATCCAGACCTTTGCCAACAATATGGGTTATTCTGTAGGCGATTTTGCCCAACTCGCCTGCCAGTCGAAGGCTCCCTGCGACCTGGGAACCCGCTGCACCGTCTTCATGAACTCGAAGGTAAAACAGGTGCTCAGAGAGGGCGCATCTGTAGCTGATATTTCTGCCGGAATCTCTTATTCGGTCATCAAGAACTGTCTGTATAAGGTATTGAAACTCCATGGTAATGAGAACCTTGGAGGCAAAATCGTTGTGCAGGGAGGTACGATGAGAAACGATGCGGTGGTAAGAGCATTTGAGTTGCTCACCCATACCGAAGTGGCACGAAGCAACATGCCGGAACTGATGGGCGCCTACGGTTGTGCCCTTCATGCGGCGGCAGATTACAAGCATCGCACATCTGCAGAAGACGAGCACCCTGCCTCATCAAGATCCATCGATGATCTCCAGAATCTGGCTCATTATGAAACCAAACAACTGCAATGCAAAGGCTGCGAAAACCATTGTTATGTTTCCCGCTACACCTTTGCCGGCGGCAACCGATTCTACTCCGGAAACAAGTGTGAGCGTGTGTTTAACAACAAGGGAGCAAACGGGATAAAAGGCAAAAACATCTACGAATACAAATATAGTTTACTATTTGATAGAGAAGAAGTTAACCCACTTGAAGTTGCAAAACACAACGTCAAAGTAGGCATTCCTCGCATCCTCAACATGTACGAGGAATATCCGTTCTGGAATGCGCTGCTCCGGGCAGCAGGATTGGGCGTGATTCTCTCTTCCGATTCCACTTTCAGCCAGTATGAAGGAGCCTTGAATACGGTGATGAGCGACAATATCTGCTTCCCGGCTAAACTGGCTCACAGTCATCTGAAGGAACTCAACGAGAACCCGAAAGTAGACCGCATCCTCATGCCATACGTGGTTTATGAACATAATGACGACCCGAAAAATACGCTGAACAGTTTCAACTGTCCGGTCGTTTCGGGCTACAGCGATGTCATCAAGTCGGTCATCAATCTGAAGAAACCGATCGATACGCCCGTCATCAACTTTGCCCAGCCTAAGGCGCTGGAAAAGCAGATTACCGATTATCTCAAGCAACTGGGAGTAAGCAAGAAGACTGCCCGTAAAGCGCTGAGAGAGGCCCTCTATGCTCAGGCAGTATATGCAGCTGAGATTAAGAAACAGGGCTGGGAGATTCTGAAGTCAAACAAGGGACTTACGATTCTGCTGGCGGGCCGTCCTTATCATACAGACCCGCTGATTCAGCACAAGCTGAGCGAGATGATAGCCAATCTGGGAGTCAACGTCATCAGCGAAGACATCGCCCGGGGTAATCTCTTTGCAGATTTCAAAGACTTCAATTTGGAGGATCTGGCGGCAGAAAGAAATGAGGCAGCATTAGCCAGCCAGGACAACAACGAAGCATACAACTGTCAGCCAGAGACTTATCTCGTGAAGCAATGGGCGTATATGAACCGCATTCTGAAGGCAGCGCAATGGGCTGCAGAACAGGGCGATGAGGTTCATTTCGTCCAGATGACCAGCTTCGGCTGCGGTCCTGACAGTTTTATCCAGGACGAGATTCGCGACATCATGAAGCGCCACAACAAGCCTTTCACGCTGTTGAAGATAGATGATGTGAGCAATATCGGCTCACTGAAACTCCGTGTCCGCTCGCTCATAGAAAGCCTGAAGGGAGTAAAGGAAGTGAAGAGTGAAGAACGAAGAGTGAAGAAACAATGTTCGGCGGCCGAAGGGAAAGCCAATTCAACACTCAACACTCAACATTTACAACAGACCAAGGTATTCACCAAGCAGGACATTCATCGCAAGATTCTCGCTCCTTTCATGACCGAATACCTCACCCCTATCATTCCGCCTATCCTGAAACTGATAGGCTATGATGTTGAGGTACTTCCGATGAGCAATGAGGTAAGCGCCGAACTCGGCTTGAAGTTTGCCAACAACGAAGTCTGCTATCCGGCAACCCTCATCGTCGGCGACATCATCAAAGCCTTGAAATCAGGCAGATACGACCTGAACAATACAGCAGTAGTGATGAGTCAAACGGGCGGCCAGTGTCGCGCAACCAACTACGCTGGTCTCATCAAGCGTGCGATGATTTCCAATGGATTCCAGGACATTCCGCTGCTCACACTCGGTGTAACAGCCTCAACAGGCGAAGCATTAGGCTCAACAGACGACAAGCAAGACTATAACGAGCAGGACGGCTTCAATGTGCCTTGGCTGAAATACAGTCAGATTATCGTTACCGCCATTTTCTATGGCGATGCAATCAACGAAATGTACAACGCCTGCATCGTAAGAGAGCGTAAACCGGGCATTGCCAGAGAGTTGCGCGATAAATACATGCAGCTGATAGACGGACCTATCGCCCAGAATTCAGCCAAAGAACTCATCCGACTCCTGGAACAGGCAGCCGAAGAATTCAACCAGATGACCCTCGACAGAGAACTGCCGAAGGTAGGAATCGTAGGCGAAATCTTCCTGAAGTTCAATCCTTTCGCCCACCAGTTCCTGGAGCAGAACATCATCTCGCGCGGCATTGAGGTGGTTCCGCCTCTGCTTGCCCCATTCTTCCTGCAGGAATTTGTGAACGTGGAGATACAGAAACACATGCGGCTGAGTTGCACCAAAGTGCCCGATTTCATCATCAAGGGCGCTTATCAGGCGCTGATAGGCAGAAGATTGCGCCAGGTAAACAAGGCAGCCGGCAAGTTCCGCTACTTCCGTCCGTTCACCAATATCTATGATGATGCGAAGGACGTACAGGGACTGGTTTCGCTCGCAGCCCAGTTTGGCGAAGGCTGGCTTCTGCCTGCCGACATCGTAGGTTACATCCGTGATGGCGTGAACAACATCATCTCGCTCCAGCCTTTCGGTTGCATCGCTAACCACGTGATTTCCAAGGGCATCGAGAAACGTCTCCACGACCGTTTCCCTACACTCAACCTCGTATCGCTCGACTTCGATTCCGGTGTTTCAGAGGTAAACGTCACCAACCGACTGCTCCTCTTCCTGGACAGCATCGCAAAATAAGACAAGCCAGACCCATGTACGGTAAAACACCGTACATGGGTCTTTCCGTCTTTCATCCCTCAAAAAATCACTCTAAAAAATACAAAAAACCGTAGCTATTTCTTTGTCATTCAAGAAAATAATCGTATCTTTGCACTCAAATTTTATTGAGACATTAAGAAAATGAGTAAAGATACATTAACTCATCAGCTGACAGAGACCATCGAGGAGCTTTCGAGCGCCGAATCTTTGAAAGGTCTCTTCCATCAGCATCGAGACGGGAATCCACTTCCTTCGGGCAAGGCGCTCGAAGAAATCATCAGTTTGTCCCGTTCTATCCTCTTTCCGGGATATTTCGGCAATTCTTCGGTAAATATCTCAACCATCAAATATCATATTGGAGTAAGAGTAGAGAAACTCTATGAGATGCTGTCAGAGCAGATTCTCGCCGGTCTCTGCTTCGCCAACGACTGTGAAACGGAAACCCAGGCTGAACTGCAGCACCAGCGTGCCAAGGCAGGCGTGATTGCAGCCAAGGCAATCATGGAATTCCCGAGACTGCGCAAGATTCTGGCTACCGATGTAGAGGCTGCCTACGAGGGCGACCCGGCTGCCATGAGCCACGGAGAAATCATCTCCTGCTACCCGGTCATCAAGGCGATTACTAACTACCGCATCGCTCACGTGCTGCACGAACTGGGAGTGCCGCTCATTCCAAGAATGATGACCGAACTGGCGCATTCGGAAACCGGTATTGATATTAACCCGGAGGCTACCATCGGCAAGCACTTCACCATCGACCACGGTACGGGTGTGGTGATTGGAGCTACCTGCATCATCGGCGACAATGTGAAACTCTACCAGGGTGTAACCCTCGGAGCCAAGAGTTTCCCACTCGATAAGGACGGCAACCCTATCAAGGGAATCCCTCGCCACCCTATCCTCGAAAATGATGTCATCGTCTACGCCAATGCCACCATCCTCGGTCGCATCACCATCGGAGAAGGCTGCGTAGTGGGAGCCAACGTATGGGTTACCAAGGATATGAAACCGAAAACAAAGAAATATAAAAAAGAAAAACAAAGTTTATTAGATATAGAATTCAATAATGGAACAGGAATTTGAACTCATTGCCAAGACCTTCATGGGCCTCGAGCCTGTCTTGGCTGAAGAGCTCACCCAGTTGGGTGCCAATAATGTACAGATCGGTCGCCGCATGGTGTCTTTCACAGGCGACAAGGAAATGATGT
>ERZ780148.1979-NODE-1979-length-12707-cov-3.547107_pt1 | contig 12707 bp, 13 predicted proteins | sample MGYA00510984_ERZ780148 | MGnify/ENA primary metagenome ERZ780148 (study PRJEB29588, sample SAMEA2160902) | human gut metagenome | biome: human gut; feature: human-associated habitat; material: faeces | place: Denmark | collected 2008/2010 ...
CCTGCGGCTCGTGGCGTTCACTCGGCGGCAAACCGCCTCGCTCGGCTAACAGCAGGTTTGATAAGGGTTTGTATTTATATATACAAACGAAAAAACAAGATTTTAGGATTTAAGCCTATACATTAGTTGATATTGGCTCAAGCATAGCATGATGTAGATTATATGCGGTGATATTTTCTTTGATATATAGATAAATTCTTTGATATATAGATATTTGAATTATGCATTCTACGCAAAAATATGATATAATTTATATTGATAAACAAGGAGGATGCTATGGATAAGAATACGATTGGTGCAAGAATTGCCGAATTGAGAAAATCTAAAAATTTATCACAAGCTGATCTTGCTGAAAAATTATGTATTTCAAATAAAACCATAAGCAAATGGGAATGCGGGAACGGAATTCCCGACATAGATATGTTGACTAAAATGTCAAAAATATTTGACATTACATTGGACGAGTTAGTTAATCCGACCGAAACATCTGGCAATGACAAAAAAATAAATGGGCAACAAGACGAAGAAATTACCAATAATCAACCTATAGAAAAAAATACTAATAAGAAATCGATTATATTGATAACTTCTTTTGTTGTAATTTTTGTTTTGTGTATTTCTATGCTTTGCTATTTTTTAACGCCAAGATCCCCTATCATTAAGAGTTCAAAGCTTTTTGAAATAGATTCGGATAATGCGACATTGTATTGTACCGTAGATAATGACAAAAGCGTTTTATCTTTAGACAATCAAATAGAAGTTCCTTTAACAAATAAATGGGGGTTATATTATGATTTAAACGGAATAAAAGAAATACCATCTAAGACTGTCGGTTTGCAAATAGGAGATAATGTTTTTTATTTAATTGTTGAAAATTCGGCAAACGATAAAAAGACATATAAATTAACGATACGGAGAAAACCTTATTATGTTGTTTCATTTGATACCAATGGAGGAAATAATATTATCAATCAAATAGTGATGGAAGGAGATTTCGCCGATTTGGTAACTCCGACTAGAGAAGGATATATTTTTAGTTCTTGGGATTACGATTTTACGAAACCAATTACTTCAAATATAACTATTAAAGCAAATTGGATAGCGAAAAATTTGCTAGTTAGGTATTATGCTAATAACGAATTGGAAGATACTTTAATTCAAGACGTTACTTATGATACTGAAGTTAGATTAAAAGATAATAAAACGTATACGAAACGCGGATATACATTATCACATTGGAATACAAAGGCGGATGGCACGGGCATTAGTTACGAAACGAACAAAAGATTTTGGAATTATAATATTTCTTCAGATTTAGATTTATATGCTCAATGGACTATTAACCAATACGAAATTAAATGTGAGAAAAACCTGACATCGGCAGGAACGATCAGCGGAACGGGACGGTTTGACTATAATACACAACATACGTTATCGGTCGATACGATGGCTGGATATACTTGGATAGGCTGGTTTGATGCGGATGACAATTTGATTACGACATCTACAACTTTAGTAATAACGTTATCTGATATTGATTATGAATGTCGAGCTAAGTGGTCGGCTAATAATTATTTTTGTGCATTAAATACGAATGGCGGAGATGCATTAATTGAAGATAATAAAACTGTTACGTTTGGAGAATCGTTTGTTTTGCCGGTTCCAACCAGAACAGAAGCGACGTTTGAGGGATGGTATTACAATGATACGCAATATACAAATGGTAAAGGCGAATCGATTAAAAATTGGGATATTCCAAGCACGGCAACTTTTTATGCGCAATGGAATGTAAATAAATATCCGGTTACTTTAACGTCAAACAGTACAAATGGCGGCAGTTTTAGCGGTGATGGACTAAAAGAATATGGTAGCACCGTCACTATTGCGGCAAATACGAATATTGGCTACACGTTTACAGGATGGTACGAAGGGAATACTTTGTTGACTGTTGACGAGTGCTATACATTTACAATGTCCAATATTCCGTTGTCATATATCGCAAAATGGAAAGCAAATACATATACTTTGACGTTTAATGAAAACGGTGGCGATAAATTATCTAATAATACCGAGGATATAGTATTTGATAATTCTTACAGTTTACCAATCGCGAGTAAAAACGGATATAAATTTAACGGTTGGTATTTGGGTAAAAATGGAACAGGAAAACAAATCGCAGATGAATACGGGAACGGTTTGGATGTTTGGAATATTGCGGAAAATGTGACAGTTTATGCGAAATGGGATGTGACTGTCTATACTATTGCCTATACTTTGAATGATGGACAGATAGTAGGAACAAATCCGACTACTTATACAATAGAAGATTTGGATATTATAATAAATAATCCGTCAAAAGAATTCTATGTATTTACCGGTTGGGTTGGGACGGATATTACAGATAAAGAAATGGCCCTTGTTATTCCGGCTGGAAGTGTAGGTAATCGTGTTTATGGAGCTACATATACAGAGGGTTCCACTTTTATTGCAATTTCCAATGCGACTGAGTTTTTAGCGATTAACAATAATTTGACAGGGAATTATTATTTAGCGAATGATATTGATTTATATGGGTTAGAGTTTATTGGTATTGGAAATGAAAACAACTATTTTTCAGGTAATTTTGACGGAAAAGGATATAAGGTTATTAATTGGAGTAGGAATTTTACTTCTGATAATAAGAATTATTATGGGTTATTTAATTATTCAGGTGGAGTTGTAAAAAACGTAGGATTGATAAATTACAATTTGGAAATTAGAGGAGGGGCTAACTATATTGGGGCGCTGATTGGATTTAATGAAGGAAGTGTAGTTAATTGTAAAACCTCAGGGGCTGTAGGAAAACTAAACGGCAAATTTTCTGCATTGGTGTATGAAAATCATGGGCTTATTAATTGTTGTTATACGGTAGGTTCTTTTAAACAAACGGAAGCGTCAATTGGGGCGGGGATTGTGGCTGATAATTATGGGAAAGTTGTGAATAGTTATAGTTTGTGTAGTATTGATATTGCAACGCATGGGTCAATGTATGTAGGTGGATTCTGTGCGCGGAATTATGACGGTGGCTACATTGAGAATTGTTTTGCGGTTGGGGATTTAAAGGTAAGAGCAGAAGTATCATATAGTTATCAGGACGCTTATGTCGGAGGGCTATGTGGTGTTAATAAAGGCGTTGTAAAAAATAGTTATAGAAGTGATGGACAGGTGATAGATTGTATAGTAAGTAGCGCATTAATACAACGTGGGCAAAGATGTGATGTTGGTGGAGTTGTTGACATTGATAAATTTTATAATTTAGAAATTTTACAATGGAAAAACTTTGGTAATGCAATAAACTTATGGCTTAACGAGAATGCGGTTTGGACAATTAATGAGGCGGATTATCCAAAATTATACTGGGAGAAAGATTAATAAAATAGTTTCGACGGAACTTGTGCATTGCAAGTTGCATAATTCCGAGGGCGTAGCTATTGTATCAATTATTGTTACAATCGTTGGTTTAAGCGCGTTATTGGGCACTTTAACGGCAAATGCGTAGTTCTAATCAGACAAAAAGCAGGGAATTATTATGCACAACTGAAACAAGACTTACAACATTTGGGGAAGACGGTTGTTTGTACGCCTTACGGAACAGGGTACAGAAGCATAACGAATGTCGATAATAAAAATACTATTTTAGATCAACTGAAAAGGAATTAAAAGCAGTGCAAATAATGGATAGCCGTAAAGTGATATTTTTGGATGTGGACGGAGTTTTGAATAACTCAGATACCAAAGGCGAGTGGGATCCTTACGTTAAAATAGATGACAAACTCGTCGAGCGATTGGCGACGATAGTACGGGCAACCCACGCTGAAATCTACCTTGTTTCCGACTGGAAACGCGAATGGTACAAAGACAATAAGGCGATACAGGATACCTATGCCGATTTTCTTGATTTCAAACTTGCGCAGTTCGGGTTGAAAATCGCAGATAAAGTCGAAGGCGGAAGTTGCACTCGCGGTAAAAACATAAACGAGTTTTTCAAAAAACACGACGTTACCTCTTACGTTATATTAGACGATGACGACTACGATTACTATGATTGCGGACACGAAGCAAATTACGTTCCGATTTATGCGGCAGTCGGACTTACCGACGAGAACGTAAAAACAGCGATAGATATTTTAAACGATGAAAATAAGACTATATAAAGGCGATATAACAGAACTGAGCGCCGATGCAATAGTTAATGCCGCGAATCGCGATTTATCGGGCGGCGACGGTGTTGACGGTGCCATACATGTTGCCGCCGGACCGCGGCTTTTAGAAGCGTGCAAAAAACTTAACGGCTGTAAAACCGGAGAAGCAAAGATTACAAAAGGTTACAATCTAAAGGCGAAATATGTTATTCACGCTGTAGGACCCATGTATTACGGGGAAAAAGACGAGCCCTCTCTGCTCGCTTCGTGTTACAGAAACTCACTCAATATAGCAAAAACCTACGATTTACACAGCATAGTGTTTCCTTGTATTTCCGCCGGGGCATACGGATACCCTCTTAAAGAAGCGTCCGTCATTGCCATAAATACGGTTGTCGCTTGGCTTCGCGCTAATCTCGATTATGAAATATCGGTAACGTTTTGCTGTTTCTCAGATTCGTCTTACGATGTTTATTCCGAATTACTAAGCCGATACAAACGTAAAAGCGATTCAAACACATAGCGTTCAATAATAATCAAAGCCAAAGAACCGCATTTTTCACAAAAGCGGTTCTTTTTATTGTCTGGTGTTGTACATTTTCGAGAATATAGTATAAAATAAATACAAATTTAAGTGGTTTCAACTAAAGATGTGTATATTATATCATCACAAAAAAATGGGGTATAATATGGCAACAATAGCAAAAATGAAAACAATAGACCAGTGTTTTAAAGAGATTAAAAACTTAGATCCCGATACGGCTATAACCAGTTGGTTTATACGAAGCCTTTGCAAAGAAAACAAAGTAAAACACTTTATGTCCGGTACTAAAATTCTTGTCAACTATGATGACCTGATTTGTTATCTGAACAATGGTGACAACTCGAGAGGTGAATAATGAGTAAATCAAAGAACAAAATGTGTTATCCGAGGAAGAACAAAAACGGAGAGATTATTTCTTATCGCTTCTTTTATAATTACAAAGACTATTCAACCAACAAATTCAAATCCATTAGTATGTCTTGAAATGATTGAAAATGTATGTTAAAAGGTGTTGACAAATAGGAAATATATGGTAATATAGAAGTATAGATAAATAAACTAAATACGAACAGGAGGGGGTAGATATAAGCGAAATGAAGAAAAAATTAAGATAGTGAATAGACTAAAAAGTTTGATTTGGATTGTTTTAATTAAAAAATCAACGCAAGGAGATGGAAATGAGAAAAATAAAAAGAATATTGATATTTGCGATCGTGACAATAATAGGCGTTGCGAGTTTTGGCTGCAAACCGTCTAATGAATCGGCTTATCCCGTTTATGGTGATTTTGTTTGTAACATCGTAACGAAAAGAGATGGTAATAAATTTATAAGTATTAGAGAGTTAAGCGATGCGGGGAAAAATAAAAATTCAATCATAGTACCTAATAAAATTGACGGCTATGAAGTAAGGATAGGCCGCACTGGGATATGGTCTTATGGTGGCTATTGGGAAAGTGATAAACTGAAAAATGTATATGTTTGTAAAGATGTAGTCGTCATTAGTTATGAATTTTTAAAATATACCTCTGCTTTACAAGTTTTTGATATGGGATCACGAGAAAATGATATATCGACAGAAAAAGCAAATGGCGAAGAAATAATAAAATATATGTTATATAGTGACGAAGATTTAGAAAAAGTAAACGTTGTATTTAGAAGAAATGATGATCCTGATAAATACGGCAGATACTGGATTGATGTATTAGATAATGAAAAAATCGCCGTTATACCACCGGAACCGACGAGAAATGGATATAAATTTGACGGGTGGTATAAAGAAGAAGAGTGCATTACGCCATGGGATTTTGACCATGATATAGTTTCAGAACCCGTTTACGATGAAGAAGGAAAATGTACAAACAGAATAGAGTTGTTTGCAAAGTGGGTAAATGAGTAAGGAGGTGAAAACAAGAATAAAATTGTGGTAGGCAAGTAGACAAAGAAATTAAAAGAACTAAACAAATGTGGAGAAATTATGGAACACAGTAAGAAAGTAAACGTAATAGTAGTTTTATTTTTAATTGCTGCGATGGGCGCGTCTTTGTTTGCCGGAATTAATTTTGCAAAAGCGGAAGAAAATGAGGTTTATCACGGAGAGTTTATAGGCCTGAGTGGAAATCTAAGCGATCGAGAATTACGACTTATTAAGCCGATTATGAACGCAAAAAGTGACAATTTGCGCGTTTGCGGGATTTTTGTATTAAAGGAAGAATAAATCGTTATTTACGGAATTAAAAAATACTTTTAAAAATTTTGTGAAACGTTGGTGATTTACTTGCGTAAAGGAATTGAGAGTGATATAATTTAATGTATTGAGGTTAAATCAATATAAGAAGAAGGCAAAATATCATGAAGGATGATGGGCTATCGGAGAGAGTGGGAGAAGAGCGTAAACCGGACCGTGCAATAGAGCGATGGAACGGTTATATAGTGAGTTACGATAAAACCTATCTTTTAGAAACGATAAGGGAACTGGGAATAAACGACGAGATAACGGCAGAACTGATGGCGAGGGCGATAGCGTGTTACACGGTCAGTTACGGCAAGAAAATGAACGAGATATTTAAATATCTCGCGGAAGAAAAGAAAGTCGGACAAAATTCGATAGCGATGAGATTTAAGCGCGCGTTGTCAATCGCGGAAGCGAACGGCGACTTGAAATACATAGATACGATCGTGAGCGGAGTGGTGTACGATTACGACTACGGCTATACGGTGAGAGAGTTTATAGCACTGCTCGGCGCGCATATGGGCGATACGGACAGACTCAAAGTGCAGAAAGAGTAAAATATTTCGGGTATTTATATACAAAATCGCCATATAAAACTACCATCGCAGATATTTCGTAAAAATTTTCCAAAAATTTACTATAAGTCATTAAAAAGTTTGACTAACGATAACGGAAGTGATATAATAAACGGGTAAAGCGGTTCTCCGAGAGGAGAAAAGAACTAAATACGATAAAAGCGCAAATTTATCGAGTTAAAAAAATTTTTATGCGTTTCACACCTCAATAGAACATAAAGTAATAAATAACAATTATTGAATTTGCGTTTTTGTGCGGTAACTAATACGGTTACCGCACTTTTTTTGTATACGAAAACGGCAAAGACAATTTTATAGTTATGCGTTACAAATGATAAAATCGATAAGGTAATAAACTGTTGCGTTGACAAATGGATTCCGGAAGAGAAACTTTTCGTTTTACGCTTTCGGGGTGATCAAAGAACGATAGAGGAAGAAGTGAAAGAACCCCGCGAGTAGCGATTTCGGTCGCATTTCGCGGGATTTTGCAGTTAAAGAAAGTTTAATCGTTTAATATGGTATTAAAAAATATATTTTAACGAATTCTTACGCTCGCTCAAAAGATTTCGCTGACGATAAAGAGTTTGTAGAGTTTATCGAGGTAAGGAGTGAGTTTTTCGCGGATAAGGCAAGCGTTGACGGTATTTTTGTAGCCGGTGAGCAAGGGCTTGATAAGGTCGATGCGGTTAGGGGTCATGGCGCTTTCGATCGCGCGGGCGATAAGGAAAAGGTCTTGTTTGGTCGCCATGGTTATGACGGTGCTTTCGCTGACGGCGGTGTTCATTTCCTGCAAAAGCTGCTTTACGGAGTCGCGGAGCGTGCCGTCGACGGCTCCGTCGTCCTCGAGGTACGAGTCCGCGCCGTTATAATAAACGTACTCGGTCACGTCGCGGAAAGGCACGATAAGCGCGGAGCAAAAGAACGCGAACTCCTCGTTTGGGTTGGTGTTGTAGAAGTACTCGTCGAGGAACTCGCGGAGTTTCACGCGTCCGCCGTCGATATCGAGCAGAATACAGAAAACGTAGGCGAGGAACTTCGTCTGGTTTTGCGGCGGAACGAGTTTGCCGCGCACTCCCACGCGGACTTGCGACTTGCGGAACTCCGCTTTGCTGTTGTAACCCGCGAGCGCATCCTTAAAAACGGTATAAAGCCGCGGATAAGTCGCGATCGTTTTCATAAGGTTGGAAATTTTACGCTCGCTGAGAAGGTATTTCGCTTCGCACATTACGTTGCAAGCGTCGATAAACGCCTTTATCGGCTCGTCGCCATCGGCGTAAGCGGTTCTGTCGTCGATCATAACGTGAATCACCGTCCGTTTGTAGAATTCACCGAATATTTTAGCACAGTTTTCGGAATTGCGCAACAAAAACGACGGTGGTAAATATCGGCGTTTCGCCTTGCCGCAAATGAAAACACTTCGGTAAAATGCCGAAGTGTTCCGGTGCGCGGTTTAATGCGGCGATTTCAGTAATTTTCGCACTTTTCTTGGAAGAAGCTCTGCGAGTGTCCGCAGACGGGGCAGACTTCGGGCGCGGATTCGCCGTAATGTTCGTGTCCGCACGCGAGGCAGATCCACAAAACCGGCTTATCCTTTTTGAAAACCATGCCGCTTTGCACGTTCTCGAGCAGCGCGCGATAACGCTGTTCGTGCTGTTTCTCGATTTCGGCGACCTTGCGGAAAAGCCCGGCGATTTCGGTAAAACCTTCCTCGTCGGCTTCGCGGGCGAACTCGCCGTACATGTCCGTCCACTCGTAGTTTTCGCCCTTGATCGCGTCGGCGAGGTTGTCTGCGGTGTCGCGGATCTTGCCGCCCGACAGAATCTTGAACCAGATCTCGGCGTGCTCGTTCTCGTTGCCCGCGGTTTCGGCGAAAATATCGCCTATCTGAACGTAACCGTCGTCGTGCGCTTTCTCGCCGTAAAACGCGTACTTGACCCGCGCCATGCTTTCCGCGGAAAAAGCCGCCATAAGATTGGTTTCCGTTCTCGTGCCTTTCAGTTCTTTCATCGTACCCTCCGAAACGTTTTCTTCGATTATTATATGCTACTGCGGCGAAAATGATACGAAACCGTATTTTTGAGTTCGATCGCCGCAAAGTCTTTGATTTTTCGCGCGAAGTGTGCTAAACTTTATACGAGGAAGCGAATATGCAACTGAAAGGAGATCGACATATAAATAACGACGAGGGCATATCGGTCAGAGTCTGGCGGCACGGTAGCGGGCAACCGCCACTCGCACGAGTTCGTCGAACTGGTTTACGTTCTGGACGGGCGCGCGCACCACACGCTCGGCGACGAAACCATGGAACTGAAAAAAGGCGATCTGTTCATTATGGACGTTGGGGTCGAACACGAGTTCCGCGTGGAGGACGGCGAGAAAATCACGCTGTGCAACTGCTTGTTTTACCCCGAGTTTCTCACGCGCGTCATCACCGGCGACAGTTTTATCGACCTCGCGTACGATATGTTCTTTTCGGGCTACGAGGACGATCGCGGCGCTAAAGGCTATCTGTATCTGCCGGGGAAGGACACGAGTGAGATCGAACGGCTAGTACTCGAAATGGTGGACGAGCAGGAGAAAAAACGCGAAGGGTACCTCAAAATCATACGTTCGCTGTTGTCCGTCGTGCTTATCAAGACTTTCAGACTGTGCGAATCGTCAAAAAAACGCCCGCCGCTTCCGTCCGTTCAGCGCAAAATCGTCGGTGAAATCGTCGATTACGTCGCCGCGCACGATTCCAAGGACTTGTCCGTGGGCGAGATTTCCCACGCGATGTTCTTTTCGCCGTCGTATCTGAGCCGCGTTTTCAAACAGCATACCGGCAAATCGCTCGTCAGATTCATTCAGTCCAAAAAGGTCGAAACCGCCGCGGAACTTCTGCGTGCAACCGACTACCCGATAGACAAAGTAATGCTCGACGCGGGGTACTCGGACAAAAAGCACTTCTACGAAGTGTTTTCCGAGGTCTACGGCGTAACCCCGGGCGAGTACCGCGCCGCCGTCGTTCCGCCCGCTCCGAGAGATAATAACGCGAGATAACGGGCGGACGAGAGGAGTAGGAGTGATATTCGCCTTACGGCGAGTTATATTTTTGCTACGCAAAAGTGATATCCGCGCCGTCGCGCGGGTGAGATTCGCGCTGTCGCTCGCTCAAGATGACGTAAGGATTAAATGCGGTTCTATGTAGGGGATCCTCACGGTCGCTTACGCTTCCTCAGGATGACGGTGGTAGAACGTGGACTGCTCGTTTTATTTTAAATAAATAACGCGCAGTTTTCGTTTTTTACCGTCATTCAGAGAAACAGCCGTACGCTTTCGTACGGCTGTTTCGTGGAATCCTCTACTTAAAACAAGTATTTATCCTTATAATTATCTTTATCCCTACTTACTTGACGGAAAACTTGTAGACGGTTTCGGTGTGGTATTTCTCGCCTTTTCTGAGGACGGTCGAGGGGTAAGCGGGGCAGTTCGGCGAATTCGGGAAGCCCTGTGTTTCGAGGCAAAGCGCCGCGTAATTCTCGTAGACTTTCTTGCCGACCGAGCCTTTGACGGTGTTCGAGGTGTACAGTTGCACGCCGGGAAGCGTGGTGTAGCACTCCATATATCTACCCGACTTCTCGTCGTAGACGGAAGCGCAGAACTCGAGTCCGTTTTCGGTCTTGCGGTCAAGACAATAGTTAAAGTCGAAGCCGTGGCAAAGGTCGATCATGTGGTCTTTGGAGAACATATTCTCGCCCAACTTCACGCCGCCCTTAAACGAGTAAGGCGTGCCGATAATATCCATAAAGTCGTTATGCGGGATAAGTTCGTCGTCGACGGGAGTTATGCGGGAAGCGTTGATATCAAGAACGTGATCTAGCACGGTGTCGTCGTCGCCGATATTGAAGTACGCGTGATTGGTAAGGTTGCACAGCGTGTCCGCGTCGGAAACCGCGTCGTAAGTAAGTTTCACTTCGTTGTCGTCGGTGAGTTCGTACTTTACGTCCACGTCGAGGTTACCGGGAAAACCGCACTCGCCGTCGGGCGAACGGTAGGTAAGCACGAGCGCGTCGCCGTCGATTTTCGCGGTCATAACGCGTTGATCGAAGCCCTTGAATCCGCCGTGGAGCATATTGTTGCCGTTGTTTTTTTCGAGTTCGTAAGTCTTGCCGTTCAACGTGAATTTCGCGCCGCCGATACGGTTGCCGTATCTGCCGATAAACGCGCCGTAGTACGGGTGATTGTTTACGTAATCCTCGGGACGGGCAAGCCCCATAAGGACGTCGCCCATTTTTCCGTTTCGGTCGGGTGCGGTGAGCGTAAGTATTCTGCCGCCAAGCGTGGACACTTCCATTTTCATACCGGCGGCGTTAGTCAGCGTATAAACGTCGACGGTGCCGCACTCGTCCGTAAAAGTATAAGTCTTTTTTACCATAGTATTCTCTCCTTTTCCGCCCGACTTATTATCGCGCGGGTAATTCCGCTAATAGTATAGCAAAAGCCCCGCTCTCTGTCTAACGTTTCGCGGGGTTTATGCGGAAAATTTTATGCCTTTATAAACGCGAGTTTGCCGCGGTCGGTCAGACGATAGCGAACGCACTTCACAGACAGATTGTCCGGATCGTCCCACACTGGATCGACGAAATAGAACTCGCCGTCACCGAGCGAGTGTACGCCCATGCTGCCCAACGGGAAATTAACGCCGGAAATGCCGTTTCCGCTCTCGCCCGTTTCTTTCAACGCCAGAACCCGACCGGTTTCTCCGCCGCAACCGACAAGCGGTTCTTCTTTCGCCGATTTGCCGCCGTCGATGACGAACATCGGATAGTTCGGAAACTGTGGTTTGTGCCCCGTGTACACGCAGACGAAATAATCGCCGGTGAATTCGTCGTATTCGAGGTTCTGCACGCCGTAAGTCGTGTTACCGGTGTACAGGTAATATTTGTTGCGCGGATTTTTCGCGCCGGAACGGTGCATATCCGATTCGTCAAGCGGTTTCGCGGTCACGTTCAGTTCCGCAATATCGTATTGAAGTATGACCTGATAATCGTTATCGGCGCGCGTTTCATCGCCGTAAACGCCGTAGCATACATGCAGATATTCTTTGCCTCCTCTGTCGCCGAAATCCGGGCCTATCGCCAGCCCGTCGATACCGGAACAGCCGTGAATATGCGGCACGGTTCTGCCGTCCGCCGTCACGCTGCCCGAATAATCGTCGTACACGGTTTTCAGGTATGCCGCGGTCATCACTCCGTCCGTCGCCGCGTTCATACCCGGGCGATCGATCTTATTGCCGTCGAATATTGCGATATAGAATCCGTCGCGCAGTTCGACGTCCGCTTTGCCGATTTTGCCGAGAATACCCCTGCCGATAGCGTCGTTTTTATACTCGAGCGAAGCATAGATTTTACCGTCGGCGTCGCAATAATCGATACAACCGAGATGCCCCGCGATATTGTCGACGTAGCCGATAAGATTGCCGTCGGCGTCCGTCTTGACAAGCACGGTCGTGAACGAGTAGTAAATATACTTGCGCTCGCGATCCATAGTCATGCCCTGACAATGGCATTTACCCCATTTACCCGAAAAGATTTCGTTCTTCATTTTTTTCTCCTTACGCGCGGGTTTCGAGAATACGGCGAGCCGCGAACACGCCGCTTGCGGAAGCGTGCGACAGCGAGTGCGTGGAGCCGCTGCC
>ERZ780148.1984-NODE-1984-length-12677-cov-10.603153_pt1 | contig 12677 bp, 11 predicted proteins | sample MGYA00510984_ERZ780148 | MGnify/ENA primary metagenome ERZ780148 (study PRJEB29588, sample SAMEA2160902) | human gut metagenome | biome: human gut; feature: human-associated habitat; material: faeces | place: Denmark | collected 2008/2010 ...
TTTACTTTAGAATAGTTAGACAACTTAGATTTTGTACTATATATTACGATAGAAGAAGTACAATCCATGATGAATTGTACTTCTCTATATTACATCCTGAATCCTCTGGATTTTTGTTTTTTTCTGCACTGAGTTACGCAGATGCTGCTGTAACTTCTCCCATTGTTCCTTGAACCATTCGCTGATTGGCTGTTGGTTTATAGTCAGCATCAATTTATTCTTATCGATCGGGCTTCGTTCAATTTTGAAAATTACATTTTTTGTTTCAAATCTCTGTCTATATTCTTCGGAATAGATTTTTCCGGTCTTTTCCTTCACCGTTTCCCACTTTTCCAACCATTTTTTGTCAATGTCTTTCATGTTACTTCATTTTTAAGTGTAAGTAAGTAATGCAAGGAGTGCCATATAGCCGCAAATATAGAAAAAAACGAGAAAGACAAACAGAGCAGTCGTTTTTTTCGACTAAAAAAAATCCGTAAGACCTACACATTTTTCAACAGCTTACCCCATCGAAACAAGCACAAAAAAAAACGAAAAGGAGCAGTTCTGCACGTGGCGAACTGCTCCTTTTCGTTTGTCTATATTTTTTTGAGAATGAATGTTTACTTGCCAAGCCGGTGTTGCCAGTCAGGCTGTTCACTGCTTTATATACCCACAAACTACCATATAAGTAGGTGTTCAAAATTATTTTATATAATTCTATCGAAGTATTTTTACTTTGCATTACATTCTTGCACCACATTTGCTTGTCCTGCGCTCAGTCACATAGCCCGCTATGCTCCTTCGCACAGAACAAACAACTGCGGCACAACAATGCAATTCAAATGTAAAAATAATTTTGAGCACCTACTTATCTAAAAAACTTTGCCGAATTAGTTAGTCAAATGCGAGTCCTTGCGAGCCACCGGCCCCTGAGTACGTCATCAGCACCAAAGGATATAGGCCAATGAGCTAAGGCTGATAAATAGCCAAAGAAGGATGCCCTGAACAAGAGGTTTGAGACCTACCTGCTTCAGCACGTCGCGCGAGAGCGAAGCGCCGATGAAGAACATCGTAATAATCAGTCCCTTGCGGGCCAAACCCGAAATAGCCTGACCGAAATGAGGAACACTGTCGAGTACGTATGTATTGAGCACAATGGCAACAATGAAGAAGAGGATGAACCAGGGAATGGTAATTTTTTTACCATTGCCCTTGAAAAAGAACGAGGTGACTAATGCCAGAGGGATAATCCACAGGGCACGTGTCAGCTTAATGGTAGTGGCTACTTTCAAAGCCTCTTCGCCATAGGCAGCACCGGCTCCGACTACCGAACTGGTGTCGTGAATGGCTATGGCTGCCCAGGTGCCAAACTGCTGCTGGTCGAGCCCTAACCAATGGCCTAAAACGGGGAAAATAAAGAGGGCGATGGCGTTGAGCACAAAAATGGTAGCCAAGGCTACCGACATTTCGCTATCCTTTGCCTTGAGCACAGGTCCTACAGCCGCAATGGCGCTTCCGCCGCAAATAGCTGTTCCGGAACTGATGAGGTAGGCGGTATCGCGTTCCACTTTCAGTAGCTTATAACCTATGAGCATACCGATGAGCATGGTGCCGATTACCGATATGATGGTAAATTCCATACCTTCCTTGCCCGATGCCAGCGAGGCATGCAGGTTCATGCCGAAACCCAAGCCTACGACGGAATACTGCAACAGGTATTTCGACACTTTCTTGTTAAACTTGGGGTGTGCCTGGCCGCATACCATGGCAAACAGCAAACCTAAGAACAGCGCTACGGGTGGAGTGACCCAGCCCGACAAATGCGCCAATCCGGGCACATAGTCCATCAGAAGAAAAAAAGTCAGAACACTGAGAATGCCTACATAAATTGCTTTGTTTTTTTGTTGTAGAGCTGAAACTGAAATCATATTGCTATGCTTTTGAATTGTAATGAATGCGTTGTGAGGCGTAGCGTCGCGCGAAGGTTCCGTGGTGCTTTTGCGGGTGCAAAGTTACAACCTTTCGGTCATACTCGCGCATTCAGTTTATATATAGGCTATAACTAATGGTTATAATGCGTCTGACAAAAGTTCATGAACAGGGTTGGAAGTCCGCTGTCCTGCCCTTGCAGTTGAACAAAGTCGAATTCGCGGTTCATAGACAGTCCGTTAATGTCGACCACCTTAAATTTGCCCGAAAAAATTTCGCGGTTGATAGAGCGAATAGACAGAATGCCCATGCAGTCGCTGTTTTCGATAAAGAGTTTAATACTTTCGGTACTCCCCAAGTGCATTCTGACTGAAAGGTCAGAAAGTTTGATGTGATGTTCGCCGAGTGCCGACAACAGCACATCGAGTGTACCCGAACCGCGTTCGCGCAGCACAAGGGGAATTTGGCAGAGTTCGCTTGGTTCAATCTCGTCGCACTTACTCCAGCGGCTGTGTGTATTCACCACAGCCACCAGTTCGTCGCTCATGAATGCCGTGTACTTCAGGTTTTGCTGCCGTGCGTTCCCTTCGACGAGTCCCAGGTCGATGCGGTGTTCCGTCAGTGCTTTTTCAATTTGGGCAGAATTGCCACTGAGCAGGTTGAGTGTGATTTGCGGAAAGCGTTCGGCAAAATGTGCCAAGAGTGGCGGCAGCACGTATTGGGCTATGGTAGTGCTGGCTCCAAGGCGCAGTTCGCCACTGTGAACATTGCGCAGCAAACTCATTTCGTATTCCAAACGGCTATAACCTTCAAGGATGCGCTTGCTGTATTCCCAAAACACCCTACCCGCTTCAGTCAGGATGATAGAGTTGCCTTTGCGTTCGAACAGGCGTGTTTGGTAGGCCGCCTCCAGTTCCTGGATGTGCTTTGTCACCGAAGGCTGACTGATAAACAGTTCCTGCGATGCTTTTGTGAAACTCAAATTCTTTGCTACACTGGCAAATACTTTCAGTCGGAAATCTCCCATGTTCGTTGTGGTTTCTTTGATTGCGTCATTTTGGCAGAGATAATTACCGTCCTCGTCTTGCTCCGCTCTCAGGTTATCAAGTTGATGTTCCGATTCACTCAGCCACAGGCAATCGCAAATTAAAAAAGCATCTCCGACAGTTCGGAGATGCTTGATAATTGAATATATGTGTGCGCCTGATAGGACTCGAACCTACACGTATCGCTACACCAGATCCTAAGTCTGGCGCGTCTACCAATTTCGCCACAGGCGCTTTTCGGGTGCAAATATACAACTTTTTACCCAAGAAGCCAAGAACGTGCGAATTTAAATTTGGCGCAGTTGCAGACCGTGTTGTTGAAAAGTAATCAACTTTACAAGGATGCAACGATATGATGGTGAATCAGTAAGATTCAACGATACGTTGAAAAATCAGGAACATTGACTTCACTGATACTTACCGCAGACTTACAGAATGTGCAAAGCCAGCATACGCTGAAGTTCGGGCAAATTCGATGAGGAGTTGAATTTCTGTTCAAAAGGAATGTCCGAACCGCTCAACCATATTTTCAGTTCGGCATCCAAATCAAACGTACCTGCCGTTTCGATAGAATAGCGCACGATAGAGCGGTAAGGAATTGACATGTATTCGCGCTTTTTGCCCGTCATACCCTGTACGTTCAGAATGATGAGTCGGCGGTTGGTAAACACCCATTTGTCGCGGAACACGGCAAAAGCCTGTTCGATGTGCTCATTGTCGGCCAGCATGGGACTAAACTCCCTTGCCAGTTCCTCTTTGTTTATTTTTGACGCGTTGCCCATGAATGAATCAAAAAGTCCCATAATCATTCAAATATTAAGTGTTAGTAAATCGTGCATTTAGCGTTTCGGGTCACATGCTTTTGGCATAATCCGAAGGACTGACACCAAAATAATCGCGGAAACATTTGGTCAAGTAGCTTGGCGTGCTGAAGCCCACTTCGTAGGCAATTTCCGACACCGTTTTGTCGGTACGCGTCAGCATTTCGGCCGCCTTTTTCAGTCGCGTCACGCGAATGAGTTCCACCGGCGAGTAACCCGTAAGTGCTTTAACCTTGCGATAAAGTTGACTGCGGCCCAGCCCCATTTCCGAAGCTAAATCCTCAACCGAAAGGTCAGAATTATTCAAGTGCAGGTCAATCAGTTCGCGGAATCGTTCGGCAAATCCCTTGTCAAGGTCGCTCACGTCAGCCTTTTCAATCGTCGATTTGTCGCCGAAGAACGCTTTCAGTCTGCGACGGTTGACAATGAGGTTGCGCAAACGAGCTCGGAACATGTCCGGGCTAAATGGTTTTTCGATGTAAGCATCTGCCCCACTGTCGAAACCCATGATACGCTGTTCGTTGAGCGTACATGCCGTAAGCAGCATCACCGGAATGTGCGAAGTTTGCCATTCGTCCTTGAGACGGCGGCAACATTCCCAGCCATCCATCACAGGCATCATCACGTCGCACACCACCGCATCGGGCATGAGCTGGCGCGCCTTGTCCAATCCCTCGCGACCATTGACAGCCTCTTCCACACAGTATTCACTGCCCAACAAAATGCGCGCATACGAACGAATATCCTCGTTGTCGTCGATAATCAGCACCGTAGGTTTCGGCTCGTTGCCGGCATTTGCGCCGGTACCTGCAGGTTTCGCACTGGGCACACTTCTGGCAACATTCGGGTTCGGCAGCTGCCCGTCAGCCACTTTCTCAGCCGGTTGCATCGTTGCCGTTTGGCTGGTTTCAGCCGTATCTTCTGTTTCGGCTACAGGCTGCAAAACCTGAGCCACTTCGTTCAGATGTTCCGAAGGCAAATCCTCAATACGTTCTACGCAAGGCACGTTAATGGTGAAACGCGAGCCCTTTCCGGGCGCACTTTCGGCCACAACCGTGCCCTTGTGCAGTTCGATGTAGGCCTTGACCGTGGCCAAACCGATACCAGAGCCCTCGTGGCTAACGTCAGTCTGGTAAAAGCGGTCGAATATCTGACCGATTTTTTCGGGCGCAATGCCTTGGCCCGAGTCCTCAATGACGATGACGAGGCGCCGACCCGATTCAGTTTCGTTGCGAAGCATGCCCTGCACCGTGATGCGTCCGCCTTCGGGAGTAAATTTAAAGGCATTCGAAAGCAAGTTATACACCACGCTTTCCATTTTATCAACATCAATCAGCCCCATAGCCTGTTCCGACGTACCGAAGTTACCCGAAATCAGATAACGGATAATTTTTTTACGCGCCAAAGCCTTGAAGGGTTCGCACCATTGCCCAAAAGCCTCATCCAGATTCGTCGGCTGCAAATGCAGTTTCAGTTCGCCCGCTTCGAACTTTCTAAAGTCGAGCGTCTGGCTCACAAGGCGCATCAGAATGTCGGCATTCGTACGAATCATGCCTATCAATCCGCATTGTTCGGGCGTAAGGTTTTCACTTCCCTGCAACTGCTCAATAGGCGCCATGATGAGGGTAAGAGGCGTACGCAAGTCGTGCGACACCTCGGTAAAGAAGCTCAGTTTCGACTGCGTGGTTTCCTGCAACTCCTTCGACAGGCTCACCAGCTGGTCGCGCTGATCCTCGAGTTTGCGCTTTTGCAGACCCAGTTCCTGGTTACGCTTTACCGTGATGAAATACCAGCGCAAGCTCACCGCCAGCACAATGCCGATAAGCACAATGATGGTGACAGCCGCCAGCAGCAGCATGTTCTGCATGGAGTAACGCGACAGGAACTTGTCGAGCTGCGTCCCCAGTTGGTCAATGCGCTGTTCACTTTCGTGAATCTGTTCACTCTGAATGCGGAAAATGCGTGCCGTTGAGGCATCGATTACTGCCGAACTGAGCTGCGTATCGCGTTCAAAAGGTTCTTTTCTGAGAATTTTCCGGGCAATTTGCACCACGCGTTCGCCGCCGGTGGGATAAATGAACGAGGCAGCCAGTTCGCCGCGTTCCACATTGGCCAATCCGCCGTCCTTGCGCGCCAATCCGTCGATACCCACCACTTTCAGGTTCAATCCATGCTGTTTGGCTGCATGGAAAATTTTTACGCCCATGCGGTCAGTGTGTGAATACACGATGTCGGGCACAATGCCCCGTTTCAGGATAGAATCTACTTGATATTCAACGTGGTCACCATTCCATCCACCCTCAATTTGCGCCAGAACGTGAATGTCGGGCGATTTTTTCAGCGCGTGAATAAATCCGTTGTGGCGTTCCTGGGCAGCAGTTGCGCCCATTTGTCCGGTAAATTCCACCACGGTTCCGTGTCCGTTGAGTTCGCGGCTGATAAACGAGCCGGCCGCATAGCCCACTTCAAAGTTGTTGGCACCGACGAAAGCCGTGTATTTGTTCGACAATATTTTGCGGTCAACCACTACCACCGGTATGCCCCGGTCGTACGCCTTTTCAACCACAGGAGTGAGTTTTTTGGCCTCGGTGGGCGCAACCACGAGCAAATCAATGCCCTCGTTGAGCATACTGTCGATTTGACGAATTTGCAATTCGCTGTTTTCGTTAGACGAACGCAAGTCAATGTGCAGCTCGGAACTGTAGAGCAATGCCTCGCGCAAAATTTCCTCGTTCATTTTTTGTCGCCACACATCGTTGCTACACTGTGAAATGCCCACCTTGAATTGGGGCGTGCGCTGCGAGCATGAAGTGAAGGACAAGCCGGCGAGCAGGAGTGATAATATAAAAATCAGGTTACGATAATTCATAGATAAGTAAAGTCAGCAGACCATCGTCGGCCTACGTGGTTATGTCATGAATCAGATTTTGCGAGGCAAAGTTAAAGCCTTTTGCTGAAAAAACTTGGCAATCGTTTTATTCTTTCCGCCTATTGTGGATAAAAAGGCATTATTTTATTCTCTTTAGGTATCAAAAGACTCACTTATACCATTTATTTATACTTACAGCTACCCCACAGCGACATGAAACTTTGGCGAGAAGCCAGAGCGCAAAATTGCTCTTTGCTGAAAAATAACTCTTTGCAGCCTATCAGCGTTACTTGGAAATGCTTAAATTTGTAGCATAATTATAAAGGGTGGTTCAACATATTCTGATTTTTAATGTATCAAATTCTGGTAGATGCTTTGTACCCTGTCAGACTCTGCCGAACCACCCTAAAGCTAAACACCATGATAACCATTCAGAACAACGAATTGCAAATCACCATCAGCCTTAAAGGAGCTGAGGTGCAGAGTATGAAGGACCTGAAAACCGGCCGCGAATATGGCTGGCAAGGCGACGAACGCTGGTGGAAAGGCCGTGCGCCCATATTGTTTCCCATTGTGGGTGGTATGTGGAACGGAGAGTGCCGCTACGGAAACACCGTGCTGCGCATTCCGAAACATGGCATCATGCGCCAACACACCTGGCAGTTGGCTGAAGCAACGGCTGAGTGTGTGCGTCTGCATTACATCAGCACTGTGGCCGACTTTGAAGTGTATCCTTTTGCCTTCGAACTGACCCTGACCTACCGTTTGCAGGGGCGCACGCTTTCGGCCGAATTTCAGGTAAAGAACAACGGAAGCAGCACGCTGTGGTTCCAAATGGGCGGACACCCCTCGATTGCTTTGCCCGACTGGGACGAAAGTCACACGGTCGACGGCTACTTGAAACTGGAGGGCAAGCCCGAATCTGTTTGGCGCGCCGGCGATCAGGGCTGTCTGGAACCTGAACGCCACCCGGTGCCCTTCGATGCCGACGGACTGGTGCCTATTTGCGTAGACACCTTTGCTCACGAGGCCCTGATTTTCGACAATCACGAGGTGACGGCTGCTACGGTGCTCGACCGCGAAAAGCAACCCGTGGCACGTGTGGCAAGCGATGCAGCCTGCTGGCTGTTTTGGAGTCCGCAGGGTCAGCATTCGCCCTTTGTGTGCTGCGAACCGTGGCACGGACTGTGCGACCATCAGCACTTCGAAGGTCAGTTGAGCGAACGTCCGTTCATGAACCACGCGGAATGCGGTGAAACGTGGACGGGCGGATACACCGTTGAACTTTTCTAATCAGCAAGGGTTCAAAATGCTTTAGCTTTCATTAGCCCATTCCATTATGAATAGGTTCTAAAAATCGACCGTCAGTACAGACCGTTGATTTTTAGGACCTATTTCAACATACCAACTTCAACTCATCTACTTAATTACTTACGCATTCATCATGTCACATTCAACCACGCATACGCAACAACGCGAACGCGGCATTTTCCGCGTCACGCTTTGGGACAGTCTGGTTAATTTCATGCTGCTGGTATTTAAATTCGCTGCCGGTATATTGGGCAACAGTGCTGCCATGCTGGCCGATGCGGTGCATTCGCTTTCTGATTTTATCACCGACCTCATCGTGATACTTTTTGTGCGCTTGTCGGGCAAACCTTGCGATACCAACCACGACTACGGACACGGCAAATACGAAACCCTGGCCACAGCCTTGATTGGTGTGATGCTGCTGCTCGTCGGGGTGGGCATATTTTGGAGCGGTGCTGAAAAAATTGGGCAGTATCTTTGTGGCAAACCCCTCGAAGCACCGGGCAGCATTGCGCTAATAGCTGCCGCCCTTTCGGTGGTAGCCAAAGAGGCTCTTTACCATTGGACGGTGGCGCGCGGCCGTGCCTTGCAGTCGCAAGCCGTAGTGGCCAATGCCTGGCATCACCGCAGCGATGCCTTGTCGAGCATCGGAACGCTGGTGGGCATTGGCGGTGCCATTCTGTTGGGCGACCGCTGGCGCGTGCTCGACCCTCTGGCAGCCGTTGTGGTGAGTTTCTTCATCGTAAAGGTGGCCATTCAGCTGTTTGTGCCGAGTATGGAGGAATTGCTCGAAAAGTCGCTCCCGGCCGACGAGGAACGCTTCATCGTCGAAACCATTCTGCAACAGCCGGGGGTGAGCGACCCGCACAACCTGCGTACCCGCCACATCGGTAATTATTCGGCCATTGAAGTGCATTTCCGCATGGACGGAAGCACCTCGCTCAACGAGGCACACCGCGCCACGCGCGAAATTGAAGACCGCTTGCGGCAAAAGTTTGGCAATCGTACTTTCATCACTACGCACGTTGAACCGTTGAAACCGGCCAACGTCCCCCACAACAATGCCGAATGACAGTTTATTTTGCTACTGAGTCCCAAAAAGCCCGAACCCCTTGCTATTGAAAGGGTTCGGGCTTTGGGTTTATAAGTAAGGCGGCGGAAAGGCAGCGCATAGCGTCGTGTTTCCGTTAAAACTTACACGCGCAAAAATAGCTGCGCACGATACATTCGCCAAAGAATCCAGTAAATAAGGAGGCTGCACGAGGCGGCCAGCACCACTTGATACCAGGCTGAACCGATGTAGGGTTCTAAGCCGTAGAGCAGGGAGTGGGGAATACAGCGGAACTGAATACACAGGGTCAGCATGTAGGCCGCAATGGAGTTCATGCCGTAAACGCGGAGCCAGTTCAGGCCGAAACGGAAGTGGCAAACGTCGATAACGTAGTAAAACAAGGCCATGAGCATGAAGCAGTAGCCACTGCTGACAAGCACCATCGACGAAGTCCAAAGTTTTTTAATAACCGGATGGTCAAAATTCCACAGCCACCCCAAACCTGCCATGATGAGGCCCAATACAGCCAGCACCATAGCCTTACGCCAAGGGGCCAGTTTGCCGCTTTTGAGCAACATACCGGCAAAAGTGCCGCTCATTACGCTCACCACAAACGTCAGACTGCTGAGGATCCAGGTGTAGCGATACCAAGGGGCAAATTCCACCGCTCCGGCCGCATTCACCACAGCTGCATCGCGAAAACGCCCCAATACGCTGCGGTCAATCCATTCGGCCAGGTTGCCGTCGGGCGTATAGTTACCGCCACCAAAGCCATCGATGGTAATCCACTCCATAGACCCCCAATAGCCCAACAGCAAGGCAAGGGCTATGAAAATTTGCGTTTTCCACGAAGTAAACACAAAGAACAATGCGGCAAACAAATAGCCCACGGCAATGCTCTGAAGGGTGTTCGAGTAGAGGTAAATGCGCGAAGCATCGAGACCAAGCAGATTGCCCTGACACAGCATACCAAACAGCCACAACAGCACAAAACGCTTGAACAGACGGCGAAACAATTCGCAGCGCGAAGCTCCTTTCCGGTAGCGCGACATGGAAAAGGGTATCGACACCCCCGACATGAAAAGGAACAAAGGCATGACCAAATCCCAAGGCGAAAATCCCTGCCAGTCGACATGGGTGAAATTCCACATTAAGGCTTGAAACTTTTCGCCTTCGACGGCCCCCGACAGCGCGTGCATCACGCTTTCCAATCCGACGAGGAAAAAAAGGTCTAAGCCTCGCAGAATGTCTAACGAGGCCAGACGCTTTGGTTTTTGAGCAGATAAGGTTAACTTACTCATGTTGCAACCGGTGTTTTCTTTTAAAAAAAATGAACCGGGAAATGATTAGTCCAGGCATTCGATGCTCGTCACAACAACATCTGTAGCCGGACGGTCGGCCTGACGGGTGGGCACCTGCTGAATTTGCTCAACCACTTCGAGTCCGCTTTCCACTTCGCCAAACACGGTGTATTGTCCGTCGAGGTGCGGCGTACCGCCCACAGTTTTGTAAGCCTCCATTTGTTCGGGCGAAAGTGCAGGAGCAGCTTCCTTCACCGTTTTGCGTGCCTGCGCTTCGAGTTCATCCTGCAAAGCCTGCAAGCCTTCGCGGTTGCGGTTGCGGCGCATTTCCATGATTTCGCTGCGGTGAGCCGCCACCAACGCATTGAAAGTTTGCTGCAATGCCTGCATTTCGAGCTGTTTGCCCAGTTGTTTGAGCTGTCCGTCGTTGTAGGTCTGTCCCCACACGATGTAGAACTGGCTACCGCTCGAACGGCGTTCGGGGTTCACCTCGTCGGCCTGACGTGCAGCGGCCAATGCGCCCCGTTTGTGAAAGAACTGCGGCATGATTTCGGCCTCAATGGTATAATCCGGACCGCCCACACCGAGCATTTTGCCCGCCGGTGCGCCCACCGAATCGGGGTCGCCGCCTTGAATCATAAAATCCTTGATGACGCGATGAAACAGCGTGCCGTTGTAATACCCCTCGGCTGCCAGTTTCAGGAAATTGTCGCGGTGCTGGGGCGTTTCATCGTAGAGTTTCAGGGTGATGTCGCCCAAAGTAGTGTGAATCAGAATACGTGCCATGTAGCTTAATATCAGTAAATTAAGAAAAAAAGCGCGTTGGTTCGTAACGCACAGCGAAGTTACAAAAAAATTAGTCAATGCTTTGCGCTAAAACAGAACAGTTTGAAAGGAGTTTAGAAAATATTCTGTAAATTTGCGAAAGCAAAGCCGGAACTTATGGTGCCCCGGCGCAAGCATAACCTAAAAAATAAATACAAACCATGGATATAGTAGAAAGATTCCTGAAGTACGTCAGCTTCGATACCCAGTCGGCCGAAGATGCCGGAAAAACTCCGAGTACCGACAAACAGCTGAAATTGGCTGAATACCTGAAACAAGAACTCACCGAACTTGGCATGACCGAGGTGGAACTCGACGCCAACGGCTATGTGTATGCCACACTCCCAGCCAATACCGATAAACCCCTGCCTACCATCGGCTTTATTGCCCACATGGACACCAGCCCCGACTGCTCGGGAGCCAACGTGAAACCGCGCATCGTCGAAAACTACGACGGAACGGACCTGGTGCTCGATGCTGAGGCGGGTATCGTGTCGACGGTGAAGAAATTTCCCGAATTGCTCGACCACGTGGGCGAAGACCTGATTGTGACCGACGGACACACGCTGCTCGGTGCCGACGACAAGGCGGGTATTGCCGAAATCATGCAGGCCATGGAATACTTGCTGGCTCACCCCGAAATTAAGCATGGCAAGGTGCGCGTGGGCTTTAACCCCGACGAGGAAATTGGGCTGGGTGCCCATAAGTTCGACGTCGAAAAGTTCGGCTGCGAATGGGCCTACACCATGGACGGCGGCGAATTGGGCGAATTGGAATACGAAAACTTCAATGCAGCGAGCGCACACATCAGCGTGAAGGGCGTGAGCGTGCATCCGGGCTATGCCAAGGGCAAAATGGTGAACGCTGCCCGCGTGGCTGCTGAGTTTGCCGAACAAATGCCTACGCACGAAACGCCCGAACAAACCACGGGCTACGAGGGCTTTTTCCACCTGCTCCACATCGAAGGCAATGTGGAACAGGCACAGCTCAGCTACATCATTCGCGACCACGACCGCGAACGCTTTGAACGCCGCAAGACTTTCTTGCAAAAGGCGGTGGAGTGGACCAATGCCCGCTACGGCGAAGGCACGGTAACTATCGAAATGGCCGACCAATACTATAATATGTGCGAAATGATTAAGCCCGTGCCTCACGTGGTTGACATTGTGCTTGAAGCCATGAAGGCTTGCGACATTCCGAGCCGCGTGCGTGCCATCCGTGGCGGAACCGACGGTGCGCAGCTCTCGTTCAAGGGACTGCCCTGCCCGAACATCTTTGCCGGCGGACTCAACTTCCACGGCCCGCACGAGTTCCTGCCCATTCCTTCGCTGAAAAAGGCTTCGGAACTGGTGGTTAAAATCGTGGAACTCACGGCACAACGATAAAACCCCGCTGCGGACTCCCTACCGCACGCAGCAATGTTCATAAAGTAACCCGACCGGTTTGAGCCACGGACTGTGCCGTTAGCTCAAATCGGTCGGTGTATTTAAGTAGGTGTTCAAAATTATTTTATATAATTCTATCGAAGTATTTTTACTTTGC
>ERZ780148.1985-NODE-1985-length-12676-cov-3.124396_pt1 | contig 12676 bp, 8 predicted proteins | sample MGYA00510984_ERZ780148 | MGnify/ENA primary metagenome ERZ780148 (study PRJEB29588, sample SAMEA2160902) | human gut metagenome | biome: human gut; feature: human-associated habitat; material: faeces | place: Denmark | collected 2008/2010 ...
CGGTGCTTTTTGGGCTTAAAACGTGTAAAATCGGGCGTTTTTTGAGACTTTGATTTGACTCTGACTCCGTCATTCGTTTGTTCGAATCCAGCTACCCCAGCCAGTGAAAAGAGCTATTTTGGAAGCAAAATAGCTCTTTTTACTGGTCGAGGCGACGGGATTTGAACCCACGACCTCATGGTCCCGAACCATGCGCGCTACCATCTGCGCTACACCCCGATACCGCTCTTAAGCGATAAAGCATATAAGATTATAATAAAAAGCGCGGAGTTTGTCAAGGGTTTGGCGGCGGTTATGCAAAAAAGTCGGTTAATTCGCAGAAAAGCCGCGACGGCGGCGGGTTTATACCGCTCCCGCGCGGCGGCGTAAAACCCGAAAAGCGCCGTATATTATGATAAGCCGACGAAAAATCGGCATAAAAACCGTCAAATTTCGCAAAAAGGGTTGACAAGTCGGCCGAAATCTATTAAAATAAGCGCGTAAGTTCGTTTGCGGCTCGGTCGCGGCGGGCTACGGGCAAGACGAACCGCCCGGATAATTTGATAAAGGCAAGATAGTCGCAAGGCTATTACGCAAAGCCACAGGGACTTTATGAGTCAGCCGGTTGCCGAATTACGGAAAGTAGTTTGGCAACCTTATTTTTTAAATTCCACGCCGAAAAAGGAGAGAACGGTCACGACATGCGAGAGAGAACGCGCGCAAAACTGAAAATAATATCGTCGCTGGCGATGTGCCTTCTCAGTCTGTTTTCGTTCGTCGCGCTTACGATCGCGTGGTTCGCGCAGAACGACAGCGCGGGCGCGGGCGGTATGGGAGTCATGATCAAGACCGACAAATACCTCTACGGCTACGAGTTCTATAATATCGTCCCCGATGAGACCTCCCAAGGCTATACGTTCACGAAAACCGACGACGCGGGCGCGAAACTCGGCACTTACAGTATGACGAAAACAAAGTTTCAGTTGCTGGCGAAGATTTACGTTTCGGCGGATCTCAACGCGGTCACGCTGAAAGCGCACACCGACACAACGTACTTCCTTGGCGACGGCAAACACGACTTGCTCGCGCCGAGCGCCGCCGACCCGACCGTTCCCGAAAGCGGCGAAACCGCGGACGGCGAGAAGTACACCAACGTTATGTCGAGCGTGGTGCGCCTTGCCGCGATCACGAGCGGAGTGACTGAAAACGGCGATACTTGCGTGCTCGACGCGCTCCCTGCGGACGAAGCGTTCGGACGCTTTATAAACGCCGATTCCGACCCCGCGACGATAGCGGACTTCAACGTGAAAGCCGCCGCTGACGCCGATACGATAACGTTGCCTGCGGACACGGTGACGTACGGCGGAAAAACCGCGAAAGCGTTTTTCGTGGTGATCGACTACGACCGCTTGTTTCTTTCGACGATATTCTCGAAAAACCTCGCAAACGATATTCTGCAGAATTTCGATATGGAAATTCCGTTCGCGTGCGACTTCGGGCTTGCGCTATACGTAGCGTAACCTCGCATAAAGTAAAGTTCAGACCGACAACTAACCAAAGACCGATAAAAAATCCCGCCGACAACGGCGAAAGGAGGTAAAACCGTGAAAAAATCAATAAGCGTAATTTTAGCGATAGCGACTATCGCGGTCGCGCTGTGCGCGGCGGTGACCGTGTGCTGGCTGGACGAATCGACAGGCTCGGTCGATTTTAACGAACATTTTCACGGCTCTACCGAATCCGCATACTTCGCCGGCGGCACCGGCAGCGCGGACAGCCCCTACGAAATCCGGTACGCGGTACACCTATATAACCTTGCGTGGCTTCAGTATCTCGGTTACTTTAATATGAACCCCGACTTTAACAACGGTTTGGCGCAAAGTCATTTCGTCGTTAAGGAAAAAGTCGATATGAGCGCGTTCAAGTCCGCTATCCCGCCGATAGGCACGACCGAATATCCGTTCATAGGCGTGTTCGACGGCGGCGACAATACTATCGTTTCCGTCAGAGTTTCCAACAATGTCGGTTCGACCGACAACGCGCTGAAAATCCGTCCGTCCAACGCGGAGTTCAACGGAACTACGCGCCTTTTCGTCACCGACAAATCCGCGGAAGTGTCCGTAGTGGGTTTGTTCGGCGTGACCGGCGACTACGACGGCTATATCGCGAAGTACAAAGCCGCTAACGCCGGGTTTACCGACGAGAACGCGGCGGTAATGTCGGTGGGGAATTTCTACGCGGACTATCTCCATATTTACAGCGGCTCGGCGGCCACGCTCACCGGACTAGTCGCGGGGTACGCAGGCTCCGGCATAAGCAACGTCGGCGTTTATCGCGGCGATATAAACTACGCTTCGGGTGCGAACGGCTTGACCGCGCTCAGCGGCAGCGCTTCCGTCACGTCCAAGTACGCGCTTGTCGGCGCGTACAACGAGAACGTAATCGAGTGGGGCGACACTAGCGGCTCGGACGGCGACAACCCCGACTGGGGCGGCTCGGTGGACATGAAAAGCATGCATTCGAGATTATCGACGTATCGCAACACGACGCCGAAGAAATATGTCGATAATAATTTTAACGATAGTACATCTTACGGCACGCAGAGATTTTATGATGAAAATAAGGGATCGGTATATTTCAAGTCCAGCAGTAACGATACGATTTTATATCTGAGCGGAGGAAAAACCGGATTAACATATAAATCCATACCTGATCAGAGCGGCGGCGGATTTTATATTAAATCGGGGAACAATCACCTTACGGTTACAAAATTTACTCAATATGCGACGGGAAATACAACGACCGAAGCAAGTGCGGTGACGTGGTATTTTACCGCGAGCGGAAAGGGAATTTATACCTATAAAGACGATCAGAAGATGTATCTCGGAATGAATAGTTGGGGGGCTTTAACGGTAACTTCTGCGGTATGGGAAAATTGGACGCGTACAGGTAACCAACTATCTGCAGTCGTTCTCTACGGTAATAAACAATATACATATTATTTAGGATTCTCAAATTCCGGTTGGGGAAATCTGGTGTCCGGTATGGATCTGACGTTTGAAAGCACGGATACCCGGCGATATTATACCGCGGAATATACGTATAAAGGCACTGTCACCACATCATCGGGGGCTACGGAAAACAGAAATTTCGAAACGTATATTCCCTTGAATACCGACGATAACGGCAACGTTTTACAATCTAATACCGGATATATGGCAAGCGGACCACACGATACGTACGGAGATATACGTGTTGCATGCTATCCGGTAGATTCCGGGTTAAGTGTTTCGCTGAACGGAGATACTTCGTTCGGCGACGGCAGTAAGCTGGAATTACTGACAAGAAACAAACATTCAAGCGGTTTCGTGCGAATAAAAGATACTTATAATCAGAATAACGAATCCGTAAATTCGGCATTAACAAATATCACGACAATGACGGTATCCGATTTAGGGCTGAAAAAATATACTTCAACCGATAATAAGGGCGCACGCGATAAGTTTAACGAGATTATGAAAAATGCGGAAAGAGCGTATGGCGTGCACTTTATGAATACGCAAATCAGTATTAACAATATATATACCGCGGACAAAGCGGTAATAAACAAAGAAACGTATACCGATTACGAAATGACGGCGAACTCGATCGACTTCAAGGTTGAAAAGAAGGGATACGTTAACTTTTTTGCGGGAACGTACTATTCCGGCAATAAAAACTTCTTCTCGCTTCATCAAATTTTCCGCGACGAAACGACGAAAAAAATCACCCGGGTAAAAGAAATTTCCAAGATTTACTCGCGCCCGGGAAGCGCGTCGTACGTCTATCTTTATTCCGACGGCAGTTATTCCGAGAACGGAATAGACCAAAATACGCTTACCTTGGAGTTTGACTGCGAATGGATAACGAATCCTACAATGGTTAATTATGCGGTGTACTATTTTGAGATGCCGGTCAACGGCGGCGAATATGCGTTAGGCTCGGCAAGTACCGGCGACGGCGCGTATCTTATGTACCTCGATATAGGCGCTTCGGCGACGGGCGGCGACGAGGGCAAGGATCATACGATAAAGTCGCTGTACTTCGTCAATACCGACACGGTCACGCTCGACAACGCGGGCAATTATCCCGAGTTCAATTCGGTCACGTTCGAGATCGCGGAAGCGGGAACGGGCGCTTCGTCGTGGGCGGCGTTCGAGAGAAAAACGACCGAAAACGCCGACGGCACGACTTCGGTAAGGTACAATTACTCGTATATAACCGCGGTTACGCCGACCGGAAAGGGCGAGTACGACGGCACGCTGGCGCCGACAAACGGATAAAATAAGAAAAAAAGGGTCGTCCGCGAGCGGAAAAATACGAAAAACCCTAAAAAGTTACCCGAAAATCGTTGACGAACGAAAGAATTGTATGTTAAAATAGACTAGCCGGAACGATTTTACTTATTTTTCGACAACAGAATACTTTGGCAAAACCGTCGCGAGGCGGTGACGCAAAGCCATAGGGACTTTAATGAAGTCAGCCGAGTTGCAATTTCGTAGAAATACGCTTTTGCAACTTTTTTTATTACCCGGGGTCGCCCGGAAAGGAGAACGCTATGTCGGACGAGGACAAGATGATAGAAGTGAACGGCGAATACGTACGCGCTTCCGCGTTGTCGCTGATAGAAGCGGGCGTAACGCCCATCGAAATCAAGTACGCGCCGATAAGCGATCTTTACGGCGAGGAGATCATGGCGCTGATACTTCAGTATTCGGTACATAACCTCGTCACCGGCGAAATCACTTCGGACGAAGCGGAAACGCTGGACGACGACACGATCGCGGCGCTGTTCTTCAGGCTTATCAGAAAAGCGTATACGCTTATAACCAAACTTCGGAGGCTCGGCTCGAATATAAAGTGGATCGCGGTGCCGTGTCCGAAAGCCGTGATCGGCAGGACGGACGTAGGAGAGCGCATACGAGCGGTAACGAACGGCGATATCGCGGCGAGGGGCTTGCGCGTGATGATAAGAAAGAACGCGCTCTCCGACAAAGCGGCGGTGGCGGCGTTTACGAGCGAAATGGGCAACGAGGGCATAAAGACGGTGATCGAGGGCTTCGGCGACGAGGACTTCCCGCTCCGCGATATGCTCGGGCTTCTGCCGGACGCGCTCGTTATGACGGGACTACTGGACGAAATCACGGACAGAACCAAAGCCCCGGGCGTGCGCGCGCTTATCGACTACGCCAAGTCGCTGAAAGCGGACGTGATAGCCTCGGGCGTGAGCCGCGACGAGCAGGTGCGCGAACTCCGCGCGGCGGACGTGTTCGGACTGATACCGGCTGCCGACTACAGCGGCGTTTACGACTTTATCGGCAAGCCTTTAGAAGCGATCGCGGCGCTGATGACGGCGAGAGAGGGCTGAGATGCTGGGCGAAAAGAAACCATTCTCGGCGATAAAGCGAACTTCGGGCGAGATCAAGCGCTACCGCATTTACCGTCGGGTTATCCCGGTCACGATAGGCGTGATAGTGGCGTTCCTCGCGGTGTTGTACGTGGTGTCGCTTCTGTTCAACAAGTTCGGCAGTTTCACCGTGACGGTCGCGAATCCCGACAAGCGCGGTTACGCGTTGTCGCTGTCCGAAACGGACAAATTCGTGCGCCCGACTTCGCGGCTGAATACCGACGTCATGAAGGAAATCAGCAATATCGACGGCAGAACGCTTCCGTACGACGTAGCCGACGGCAGCGGCGAACACAGCGGTACCAACTACGTCGCGTACACGTTCTATATAAAAAACAGCGGTTCGGAAATTTGCTCGTACGACTATAACCTCATTATTTCCCGTGCGACCGTGGGTATCGATTCGGCGGCGAGAGTGCGCGTGTACTTCAATCCGTATTACTATCGCGCCGACACCGACGAGTACGCTTACGACAATTCCTACGTCGACTACGCCAAGCCGAGAACGGGCAGCGGCAACGCGCCCGAGATCGACCCCGACAACCGCGTGATGACCAACTTCGTCAGTCCCGGCGTGGTCACTTCCGGGCAGATAGACGACTTCCGTCCGGGCGATATTTCGCGGGTGACGATAGTGGTGTGGCTGGAGGGCAACGACCCCGACTGCACCGACGACGTTCTCGGCGGCGAACTTAAGTTCGATATGGAAATCAATATCGTGGGAGCGAGCGAACAAGCCGCTTGAAAAAATACAGGTATTTACCGTATGGGTGCCATGCGGAAAATATATAAAAATTTATCCATTTAAGGAGAAAAATCATGAAAAAGTTCAAAAAACTCATCCCCGCACTGTGCATGCTGCTCGTCAGCGCCGTACTCGTGGGAACTTCCACCTACGCCTGGTTCTCGATGCAGGATCAAGTACAAGTTAACGGACTTCAGGTCACCGCACAGACCGACCAGCCGTATCTTATTATCGGTACGGGAGACAACAACTCCGTTGAAAAACTTCAGGCGCTCCCCAAGAAAGAAACTCCCGAGGGTAGTACCGTTGATCTCGGCGTAAGCGCAGAAGATGCTAAAGTAAAACCCGTCGCTCACGAAACGCTTGCCAATGCCGCTGCCGCCGCAACCGCGGGCAACTGGTACTGGTACAACGCGGAAAAGACCAGCGCGCCCGGACAGGGAGCAAACGCCAAGAATACTCTTACCGACGTAGCCGGCTACGTTATCACCAAGACCGTTTATATGACGATCGTCAAAGATACGCCGCAACTTTCCGACATAGAAGCGACGGTTGCGATAACCGCAAAGGACGGCAAGACTATCGACGCAGCGAAAGTGTTGCTTGCCGTTTACAACGATACCGCAGATAAAGGCACGGAAGAATTTGATAAAGCCAAGACCGCGTCTACTTCGCTTAAAACCGGAGTCGTTACCGACGCAACCGTTGTCAAGGTAGTCATTTATATCTATATCGACGGCGCGGACGCTTCCATTTATACCGACAACGCGGCTAATCTCGGTACCGCAAAGATCGACATTACTTTCAAAGCGATAGTCTAATCATTAAACGAACATAACCACGAACTTTGATTTCAAACCGCGCGGGAGAGATAAAGCCCCGCGCGGGGCGAAACCGAAGGCAATTTGCCAAGGGAAGAGCGAACGGCGGCACCCCGTTGCACCCCGTGGGCAGGCACCCCCCCATGATCGCATAAGGGAGCGAGAGAATGGAAGAAGCAACTAAAAAGAAAATCAAAAAGACCGCAAACATAGTCGTGAACGTCATACTTTGGCTGTTCGTGGCTTTTGCCGTATTCATTACGGTAGTCGCGGTATCCGCCGCTTCGGGATCGACCAAGGTTCCGGTCATCGGCGGCAAATGCTATATGAGCGTTCAGTCGAACTCGATGAACGCGGATAAGCCCGCATCGGTCGCCGCGGAATTTCCGTCGGGCTTTAAGAAGGGCGATTTTATCGTAGGTAAGTATATCTACGGCAACGACGAGGCGATAAGCGCGCTCCGCGAGGGCGATATCGTTACTTTCGAATGGGATATAAACGGCGACGGAGCGATTTCCAAGGGCGAATACAACTCTCACCGCATTATTAAGATAAACAAAGAGAACGGCACGGTCACGTCGATCGAAACGCGCGGCGACAACGAGGAGTACACTCACGGCAAGAGCGAAACCGTTTCGGCGGGCGCGATAATCGCCGTGTACACCGGCAAAAAAGCCAACGGCTTGGGCGCGACCATTACGTTTTTAGGCTCGCGGCTCGGGTTCGGGCTGTGCATACTTCTGCCGCTTACGGCGTTCTTCGTGTACCAGCTCGTGGTGTTCATTATCACGGTGGTAAGGGTCAAAAACTCGGACAAGAAAGTCATTTCCGCCGCGGACGAAGAACTTATCAAGCAAAAGGCGATAGAAGAATACCTCCGCAGCCGGGAAGCGGACGAAGCCGCAACGGCGGAATCGGTTCCCGCGGGAGCGGACGAAAACCCCGCGCAAGAGAATAAAACGGAAGAGAACGAGGACGAAACCGCGGGCGAGTAATTTTCGCCGCCGCAGAGTTTCGAAAAGGTAAGAAGAGGACTTATGAACGACGCGTTATACGGATTTATGACATGGTTCAAGGCGTTTTTCGGCTATATGCTGGACGGCTTTTTGATGATATTCAAAGGGCTGGTTTTCGGTATAGGAAAGATTTTCGATTTCCCGTACTATTTTCGGCTGTGGTCGCAGGAAAGCGTGAATTTCACCGTCGGCGACTGGATCTTGTCCATACTCGCGTTTATTCTCACGTTCGCCGTGTGGGTGGGCGTGGCGTTCCTCATCGTACTCGGTATAAGGAAGTTTATCCGATTCCGTAAGTCGCAAGTGGGCAGCGAGGACTTATTAGAAGAGATTTCCGACCTTCATCGCGACGTACTCAGACTCACCGAAGAAAAAGAACGCATAATGCAACTGAAAGTCACGCAAGCGGGGCTGTCGTACGAACAGATGAAACGTATGTTCGAGGACGAGTTCAAGCAGGTCGAAGAGGCTATGGACGGCATAGAGGAAGCCAGAGCCGCAGACGAGGGCAGGCGTTTTGTCCGCCTTGCCGCGGTGGACGAGAAGTACACGTTCTACGTTGCGCCCGATTACGTCTGCAACATGACACTCGCCGAGATCTGCGACGATATAAGGAACTTCGCCTGCACCAACCATAAACTTTACTACGACGTCCGCACGATACGGCTGATGATCGCGGGGCTTGCCTCTACCAAACTCATCATTCTGCAAGGTATTTCCGGTACCGGTAAAACCTCGCTTCCGTATATGATGGGCAAGTATTTCCTCTCCGACGCGACGATCGCTTCGGTTCAGCCGTCGTGGAGGGACAGGAACGAACTTTTCGGGTACTTCAACGAGTTCACGAAGAAGTTTAACGAAACCGAAGTATTGAGAAGAATTTACGAGTCGGGCTACAATGACGACGTGAACGTTATCGTTCTCGACGAGATGAACATCGCGAGAGTGGAGTATTACTTCGCCGAAATGCTGTCCGTACTGGAAATGCCGAACGCCGACGAGTGGAAAATCGAACTCGTTCCGTCGGCTTGGGAGAACGACCCGAAGCGATTGACCGAAGGCGCGCTGTCCATTCCGCAGAACGTTTGGTATGTCGGCACGATCAACAACGACGACTCGACGTTCTCCGTGTCGGATAAGGTTTACGACCGTGCGTTCGTCATCAACCTCGACAGCAAGGGCATACCGTTCGACGCGCCCGAAACCACCCCCAAGCGCGTGGCGTACAGTTACGTCGAAAAGCTCTACGAGGAAGCCGAGCAAAATTACCCCGTGTCCGAAAAAACGCTGGAGAATATCGGAAAACTCGACCTCTACGTTATCGAGAAGTTCCGCGTGGCGTTCGGCAATCGTATTATGAAACAACTTTCGGCGTTCGTGCCGGTCTACATCGCTTGCGGCGGTACTGAACTCGAAGCCGTCGATTACATGCTCGCGACCAAGGTGTTCCGCAAGTTCGAGAGCCTTAACCTCTCGCTGATCCGCGACGAGATCCGCGGGCTGATCGCGACCCTCGATTCGCTGTTCGGCAAGAACAAGATGCGCGACAGTATCGCGTATCTCACTCGCTTGCAAAAGACATACTAAGCCTCGGGTCTGCCCGAGAAGCCCGCGGCGACCGGTTCGCGCGCGGGAAATACCGCAAAGAGGAGGTTCACCGCGGTGACAACCGAAAATAAACCCATGCCCGCGGTAAGCCTTGCGCCCGCGGAAAAACCGAAATGGACGGACAGACTGTTATACAGCCGTTCGTTTCTGGCTCGGCTCGCGCTGTCGGACGACGGCACGCGCGGTTATTACGCCGAAGTCGCTAAAAAACTGCTCGGTTACGAAAAAGTCAAGTCGCGCGTCCGTTGGTCGGGTGCGGCTTTTAACGTGGGAAGAACCGCTTTTGCAAAGGTCGCTATCGCGGGCAAAACGCTGTGTCTGTACTTAGCGATTGACCCCGGCGCGATCACCGGCAAGTACAAGGCGAAATATGCCGGGGCGAAAAAGTACGAAAAGACCCCCGCGATGCTGAAAATCAGAAGCGACGGAGCGCTCCGCGGCGCGATAAAAGCGATAGAAGCGTGCGCCGCCGCGCTCGGACTTATCGAAAAAACCGAAGCGTGCGAGGTGGAAAAATTCCCCGCCGATACGTTCGACAACCTCGTGACCCGCGGGCTTATCCGCGTGATAAAAAACGCGAACGCCGGTAAAAATCACGCCGCCGACGCGGACGAAGAAGCGGACGATTACGAACCCGAAACCGAAGAAAACAAAGAAGAAACCGCGGAAGAAGATACCGCCGCTACCGCCGACGATACCGCCGGAGAAAGCGGCGCGGACGAGAGCGAAAATCGCGAAGCGGGAGCGGCGAGCGCTACTTCCGAGTACCTTAAGGAACTTGCGAAGAAGTATCGCGCGTACGAAGAAACGCTGGAAGCCATGAGCGCGGGCGAAGTCACCGCGGCGCTGAGGGAAAAACTGATGCTTCGCGCGGTGGACGAACGTTGGATCGACAAGGTCGAGAACGCGCTCGGCGCGATAGATTATCTTATGCGCAACCCCGGGCATTACATCGCCGAAACAGAGGAAGTACTGCCCGTCGAGATGACGAAAAAGATTACCGGGCGGTCGATAGCGTACCTGGGACAACATTCCGACAATATTTCCGTGAACGACGACGGCGAAATCACGCCCAAGAAACTATTGAACGTGTTCCGCGAGGATTCGATTTTTACTTACGAGAACAAGTTTTTGAACACGCTTATCGCGCGGCTGTATCTGTTCGTTACCAAAAGATGCGAGATCGCGAAGAAGTTCGCCACGGACGAAAAACACCGCGAAATGACTTATACCGCTTCGTTCCGCGAGGGCTTCGACCGCGCGAGAGTGACGATAAAAGTCGAGTACGACTCTGTGTGTCGCGAAAACGCGCGCAGAACTTTTCCCTCGACCGAAACGCGCAGACGACTCGATAAGCTCGAAGCGGTCGTGCGCGAGTACGCGGCTTCGGAGTTCGTGACGAATATGGACGGAAAGTACGTCAATCCGCCCGTGCTTCGCACCAACGCGATCGTCAAGAACAAGTACTTCCGTCAATGCCTCGATCTGTGGGATTTTATCGAGCGTTACGACGACGCGGGCTTCGGGCTGACCGTCAGCGAAACCGTGCTCGACCCCGGCGAAGAATACCTTTCCGCGCTCGGCAACCTTGCGGCGGCGAGTTATATTACGTTCCGTAAGAACGCTTGCGGAGCGGACGGCGACGCGATAGCCGCGAATACTTATCCCGAGATTTACCCGCGGATAATCGACGAGCCGTACGCGCTCGACCCGAAAGCGTACGACCTTACGGCGGCTGCCGCCGCGCGCGATACGACCGAAAGCGGCGAAGAAGCGCCCGCAGAAAAGGCGACCGAACTTACGACGAGGCTGACGAAAGAGGAACTTGCGCTTGCGATAGAAATCGCGCTGTACGCCGACGACGCTATGTACGACCCCATCGAGAACTTCGAAGCGGGCGGGGCGGACTACGCTTACGCCGAGAACGAAGAAGAGGACGAGGCCGCGGACGAACCGGGCGAAAACGCCGAAGAAGCCGCGGAAAACGATACCGAAACCGAAAACGCCGCTGAAACTGCGAAAAACGATACCGAAACCGAAAACGCCGAAGAGGACGATGAAGAGAAGTTCGACTTCGGCGGCATAAAATACGCACGCACTTTCCACGCGAGGATACGGCTCGCGGACGAGAAAACCAAGGAGTATTACGCTGCCGTTCTCAACGCGTTCCTTAAATACGGCAAGGCGCGCGTAAAGGAAAGCAACCGCTACTGCGCGGTGTACGCCGGGCGCAAAACGCTGGCGAAAATCAACGTCACGGGCAAAACGCTGAAAGTTTATTTTGCGCTCGACCCCGCGGCGCAGGACAAAAAGTACTTTCTGAAAGAAGCGGGCGAGAGCAAGGCTTACGCCGCCGTGCCCGCGCTGATGAGGATAAGGAGCGACCGCGCTTGCCGCTACGCCGAGGAACTCGTCGGCGTTCTCGCGGTGGCGGAGGGACTTAGCCCCGCGAAAAAGCCCGCCGCCCCCATCGATCCGAAGAATTACGCGGCGATGACGACGGAAGAATTCCTCGCCCGCGGCTGGATAAAAGACCTCGGCGGCGAAACCGACGAAGCGCCCGCGCCCCGAAAAGATAATAACGACGAAAGACTGCGGGAAGCGTATCGCTTCGTTCCGCCCGCCCGCGGCGAAATCCGACAAATTCCGACCGGAAATAACGAGGGGTGGACGGAAGCCGCGGCTACGATCGAGCCGCCCGCGCCCGAAACGCTGGACGCGAACGCGGAGAACTCGGCGAAAACCGTCGCGGCGAAGGAAGAAGCGGCGCAGACTTTGCCCGACGTGGTACAGATCGCCGCCGACTACTCGAAACCCACCGATTACGGCGTGGACGATTCGAGCGACTTTATAGAATTTATGAAGCCCGCGCCCGCGAAACCCGACCGAAAAGGCTTTTTCAAGCGCTTGTTCTCTGTTTTCAGGAAGCGTAATAAATGAGCGAATCGGAGAAAACGCGCGGGAAAATCGGCGCGATAATCGGCACGGTCGCATTCTGGACGGCGGCTATACTCGCGGTGGCGCTCGCCGTCGCGGCGGTGGCGCTCGGACGGAACCGTAC
>ERZ780148.1988-NODE-1988-length-12671-cov-5.344562_pt1 | contig 12671 bp, 10 predicted proteins | sample MGYA00510984_ERZ780148 | MGnify/ENA primary metagenome ERZ780148 (study PRJEB29588, sample SAMEA2160902) | human gut metagenome | biome: human gut; feature: human-associated habitat; material: faeces | place: Denmark | collected 2008/2010 ...
CTTTTGTAAGCAAAAGGAAGCGAAAACCAATTGCTGACGCAGTAGTTTCCATGTAGCGCTAAATTATAGTTTATCATTCCAGCAATCTTTTCACAAACTTTTCTTTTGACAAATAAGCACTTATGTGATACAATATCATTGTATTGCTATACAAAATCGAAAAGTAAAGGAAGCGCACATAGATGAAACCAATAAACATCGCTATAACCGCCGCCTGCTTCAGCGGAAACAAGGGAGCCGCAGCCATGCTTCAGAGCTCCATAAAGCAGCTCAGGGAGCGCTACGGCGAGAAACTCAATATATTCCTGATGTCCACATACCCCGGTGCAGACCGTAAGCTCATCGCTGAAATGCCCGAGAAATACGACTTTATAAAAGTAGTCAACGCAAAGCCGGAGCGCCTTCTGTTCCTGGCTTTCCCGCTTTCCATACTTTACAGCTTCCTGCGGTTCATTCCGCCGTTCCGGAAGCTTCTGCAAATGGATAAGATAATCAAGGCGTACTCCCAGTGCGACATAGTTATCGACGAGGCGGGAATCTCATTCGTGGACAGCCGCGGCTTCATCATGAATACTTACGCGTTCGTATGCGCAGCGGTTCCCATGCTTTGCGGAGTTCCCGTCGTTAAGTACTCCCAGGCGCTTGGTACGTTCAAGAACGGCTGGAATAAGTTCCTTGCAAAGTGGATACTTCCGAAGATAAAGCTCATCTGCGCACGCGGAAAAATCACCCAGGACAACCTCGCCGGAATAGGAGTCACCGAAAACGTGAAGCTCTGCGCCGATGGAGCATTCTCCATGCCCGACAGCGAATTTTATGCCGAAAAAGTGCAGAAGCTCTGCGAGGACAGCCCGTTCTTCCGCAAGAGAGTTGTCGCGCTGTCGATAAGCAGCGTAGTCCAGGGGAAATGCGAAAAAATGGGCAGGGACTACCGCAGTTGTATGATCCAGTTCATCAACTGGCTCAATGAGCAGGACTATAACGTGCTTCTGATAGCCAACGCCGCCCGCGAAGGCAGCGAGAAGCCCCGCAACAACGACCTCATCATCTGCACCGAGGTCTATAATGCAGTCCGGGACAAGACAAAGGTAATGTGGGAGCCGCGCGAAATGGCTCCCGAGGAGATACGCGAGCTACTGGCACGCTGCGAAGTACTGGTAGCTTCCCGATTCCATGCAATGATAGGCGCTCTGGAAAAATGCACTCCGGTGCTGCTCGTCGGCTGGAGCCACAAGTATAAGGAAGTCCTCGATATGTTCGGGCTTGGCGAGTACGCGGTGGATTTTTCCGCGCTGGAGCTTGACTCCCTGAAAACAAAGTTCATGGGGTTCATTTCCGAGAGCCAGAATATACGCGAGAAAATAAAGGAGAACCTCCCTGCCGTGCTGGAGAGCAGCCGTGACAATATCCGCTTCATCAGCGAGGAGATAGACAAGGTCTACGCCAAGCCGAAAAAGGTCAAGCTGCTTGATTTCAACCGTCCGGAGTTCTACATGGGCGAACATATATGTGCGCGAATGGGATATGCCGCTGACGGGAATATCCGCGCTAATGCGGCTTCCGGCGGTATGGTGACGGCTCTGCTGTGCCACATGCTCGAAACGGGAGAGATAGACGGCGCGTGGGTCACAAGAAGCGAGATAAAGGACGGAAAGCTGGGATACAAGACGTTCATCGCGACAACCAGGGAGGAACTGATGGAAAGCTCCTCGTCGGTATACATGTACATGCCGCTGATGAAGCACGTTGATATGCTCCGTGAGTTCAACGGAAAGCTTGCCGTAGTACTCGTCCCTTGCCAGATGAGAGCGTTCACCGCAATGCTTGAAAAGGAGCCAGCGCTGAAAGAAAAGGTCGTGCTGAAGCTCGGACTTTATTGCAGCGGAAGTCACAGCGAGAATGCAACGTTAGTTCCGCTGAGGAAGAAGAAAATCTCCCTTGAGGGCGCAAAGAGGCTGTACTACCGCCGTGGTCACTGGCGCGGACTTTCCACCGTGCAGTACGAGGACGGCAGCGAAAAGACCCTCAGCTACCCCAAGACGATATGCGCATACAAAAACGCGTACTTCTTCAGCCGGGAGAGCTGCATGGTCTGCCAGGATCATTACTGCAACTCTGCGGATATCAGCTTCGGCGATATCTGGCTCAAGGAAATGAAGAAGAATCCGATAAAGCACACAAGCTGCGTTATCCGAAGCGAGCGCGCAATGGAGGCGTTCCAGTCCGCTGTGGACGACGGCGCGATAGTTGCTTCGCGTATCGACGACAGCAAAATGCTTCGCAGCCAGAAGCGTGCGCTGGTATTCAAGTTCAACGCGGCAAAGGCGAAGCAGGAAATGTTCGAAAAGATGGGCAGGAAGCTTAATGTTGATGTCTCCGGCAAGTGCAAGTGGAATCACCGCCTTGCATTCAAGCTTGGCTGGAGAAACATGAAATTCAGCCGTGAAAAGCTCGCTAAGCTTGAGAAAATGCCTACCTGGTTCATATACTATTACATGTGCTTCATTCGCGTGCTGCTGAGCTTCTGACCGGGGGAAAACAATGAAAAAGCCTGATAAGAAAAAGATACTGAAAGCGCTGAAAATCCTGTTCGGCGTGCTTGTCGTGGTATTCCTGGCGTGGTACTTCTGGAAGAACTGGGATGAATTCTCCGACAAGATAATGAACGTTGATATGGGGATATTCATATTCTCCATGCTGTTCTATTTCTTGTATAAAATAACCCTGGCGTCGCTGTGGCACTACATCACAAAGCTTAACGGCTGTGCGATAAAGTACGAGAAAGCCGTCACAAGCTACCTCTACTCTATACTCGGAAAGTACATTCCGGGGAAGGTGTTCATGCTTGCCGCCCGCCTGACCTATTATAAGGAGGAGGACGCGCCGCTGTCGAAGGTAACGGTGTGCTTCTTTATTGAGAATGTCTGCACGCTGCTTGGCGCGGCAATGCTGTTTATCGTGTCGCTGCTGTTCTTCCCGAACGAGCTTCTGGAAAACTACAAGTGGGTAACTATCGCGCTGATAGTCGTGTTTTTCGTGTGTATTCACCCGAAAATAATCAATTTCTTCCTGCGGATACTTGGGAAGCTCTTTAAAAAGGATCTTGAGATACCGATGAAGTACTCGCAGATGTTAAAGGTTGTGCTGCTGTTCATCGGAAACTGGCTGATCGTAGGCGTTGGATTCTTCATTCTTACAAAGTCGATCTATCCCGCCGTGGAGTATTCCGAACTGCTGTTCTGTGCCGGTATCTGGGGAGTTTCCGCGATAATGGGCATTCTCGCGATATTCGCCCCGTCCGGGCTTGGAGTCCGCGAGGGAATCATCGTAGCCGGATTGTGCCTTATAATGCCGCAGAGCGACGCAATGGTCGTATCCGTGGTGTCCAGACTGTGGCAGACTATTCCGGAGCTTGTTTTGGTGGCGCTGGCGTTCATCTGGTCAAGAATACGGAATATGTCGAAGATAAAGCTTAAAAAGGGCGCGGAGGGAGCTACCGAGCCTGAACAGACAACAGAAAATAAGAATGAATGAATGTAAGGGGCTTCAAAAGAGGCCCCTTGCTTATAATTTAGCGGCCGCATGTTAAATACCGCGTCAGCAATTTTCACCAGCATATTTTTAGCCGTGCACTCTTCCGACAAACAGAAACTCCCTCCGTTTCCGAAGGGAGTTTTTGCTTCATATGCGCAAGGTCACTTGATCTCAGCGGGCTTGTCGCCCTTTTTCTTCTTAGCGGAAGCTTCCTCAGCGGGAGCCTCGTGAACGGTGTTGTTCTTAGCGATAGCAGATTTCAGCACGCGGATCTTGGTGCGGTCGCTGCCGGTCTCGATAAGCACGGTGTCCTCCTTAACTGAAAGAACTCTGCCGATGATGCCGCCGTTGGTGATAACCTCATCAGCAACCTGAATGCTGTTGAGCATGTTCTGCATTTCCTTGTTGCGCTTCTTCTCCGGGCGGATTATGAAGAAATAGAAGAATACGATGATAAGCGCCAGCGGAATGAGCATTGTGAGCATGCTTGCCACGTTTGCACCGCCGGTTGCGTCTGCAGAAGAAGCTGCGGTAGAAATAACTGCGAGTGTTGTCATTAGTTGTCCTCCACGTCCTGCCTTGCGGCATGATTTTTATAGTACCTTTTAATTATAACCTAAACTGCTCCTAAAATCAAGTAGGGCGGTAAAATTTTCACCGATTATTCAGAAAACATGGTGATACCGGAGTCCGCAAACGCCTTGCGCACCTGCTCGAGAGAAGCGGCGGAGAATCCGGAGGTCTGAATGCGGACCGCCCATTCCTGTCCGGAGTACATCGCGGAGAGCTTCCCGATGAACGCCCTTGTTTCGGCGTAGCCGGTCTTGTCGGCGGGGGAGTAGTCCACAAGCAGCGCTGCGGTTTTCAGCTTTGTTTTATCTCCTGCGGCTTCCGCAGTGGTGAGCGCGATCGCGTTGTTATCTGCGAACAGATCTTCGTCGTTCATTTCAATTGTGACTCTGGTATCCCCCGCAGCCTTCTGGCATGCGGAAATGACGTTCCACAGCGCTTCAAGACGCGCGGTTTCGTCGGAAATGTTGAGCTGCCGCAGGAAGTTCGTATAATCCAGCTGGTTGAACGCCGGGTACCTCGTGTTTGCGAGTATCACGTCTGTGAAGCCCGCGGACGCGATCTCCTTTGTGATATCCGCAAGGTACGCCGCGGTCTCCTTCTCGAACGGGTCGAGCCAGGACTTGCCGCCCTGGTCGACGTAGTAGTCGTGCCAGATCCCGCCGTCGGCTATCATGTAGCAGATGCTTCCGCCGGAGTAGGTCTGGGAGGTGCGGTCGAGCAGCGTATTTATACGCGCGTGCGGAGTCATTCCAGCCCTGGTGATGATGTCCGCGATCTGCTTTGCGGTGAGGGTTCCGGTTATCTGGCTCTCGGGGATATCCTTGAGAGCGGTCTTGTAAAGGAAGCTTCCGGCTTCGTCCTTGAGCGTTACCGTGATGTCGGTGCAGCCGCTGTTCTTTGCGGCTGCGAGGGCGCTGTTGAGGCTCTCGGAGCTGAGCGCGGCGGTCTCCGGCAGAATGAACGCGCTGACCGTCTTTTCGATTTCCGGCTCGGCGGTAGGTTCGGAGGATTCAGCGGTCTTTTCCGCAGTTCCTTCCGCAGAGGGAGCCGCAGGCTCGGCGGATACCGGCGGAGTCCAGGCGGATTCTGGGGGCGGCTCGTTTCCGCGGTTAGAGAAGTACTCCACCAGCGGCTTGCCCAGACCGTAGCCCAGTACGCACAGACCCGCCACCAGAATTACCATCAGCAGTCCGGTGAGGAACTTCCTGCCCTTGCTTTTCTTGCGCTGGTACAGGCTGTATTTGCGGTGCTTTATCTTGATGTTCTTTTTCTTCATGATATCTCCTAGAATGTGGTGTGTTGTTATCAGAAGTCAACGGTGTAGCCCGCCAGCGCGTAGAACGCCAGCGATATCACGCCGATGTATACAAGCATGATGGGGTAGCCGCGGAATATGCGCGGGATCTTGTCGCTGTCCAGCTTTTCGTGCGCGATATTCAGCAGGAAGCACGCCAGGAAGAACCCTATGCCGGTGCCGAAACCGTATCCGATGTACGACCAGATGTCGCTGCCGTAGTTGGAGTTGAGGAAAAGCGCGCCGATAACGGCGCAGTTGAATATCGCAAGGTGGACGTACTTGCGTATTTTCCTGAATATTTTTGGGAAAAACCGCCACAGCCCCAGAAGCCCCAGAATATACAGCACGCTGATAACGGCTGAGTAGATAAGCGGCATGAACAGCCAGCCGAACTCCGTCGGGAGCATAGCCTGGTCAACAAAGAAGGAAACAATGCTCGCCAGGGTAGTCATAGCAGTGATGCCGAGAGTGAAGCCGATAACGGTGCTGTTCTTGCGGGAGGCGTAAATACCGACGTTGCTGCCGAATGCGCGGTCGAATATCGCGTTCTGGACGAACACGGAGACCATCGCGGCGGAAACGATCTTTGCGATAACTTCCATCATTCAGCCCCCTTTCGGATAACGCCGGAGCTTTCGCTGCGCTTCCTGCGGCGGGTAGTCACTCCGCGGCAGACCGCCGCGAGGATCCCCACAAGTATGAACCCGAAGAACGTGGTCTTGGCGGCGGGCATGGGGGCGTCGCATACTCTCAGTCCGAACAGCGAGCCGAACGCGAGGAACTCCCTGATGATACCCACGGCGAACGCCGCTATAGCGTAGCCGAGAATGTACATCAGCGCGTCCAGCGCCATTTCTTTCATCGGCATGAGGTAGAACCGGCTCTCGGTCTTTGCGAGTATCAGGGAATTGACTACAAGTATCTCAATGTAGATGGACACCGCCGAGGCCGTTTCAGGGAACAGCGCGTTCATCAGCAGCGCGGTTGGAATATACATCACAGCGGCAACTCCGACGTAGCAGATTATCCGCACGGTGTAGACTATCTCCCGGGGAATGAACCGACAGATGATTATTGACGAGTACGAGATAAGAAGGAAGCTCAGGGTGAGCACCAGAGCGCGTTCGAACGTTGTCGCCGCTACTATTATCGGGGCGGTGACGAGTCCGCTCATCAGAACGATATTCTGGCGGAAAAGCCCGTCAAGTCTGAACTTCCCGGAGGTTTTGTTATTCATCGCTGTCCTCCTTCTCCGGGTTTATAGATGGCTCTGAACGCTCCGGCTGCTCGAGCTGCTCATGGTGCGGCTGAGCCTCCCCGGGTCTGCTTATTAACGCAGGACGGCGCTTGTGGCGCTTCACCTTGCCGTCTATCGGCGGGGTGTTGTAGCGGTATTTTTCGGGGAGCTGTATCTCCTGCGTGTCAGTGAGCTTTATGCCGCCCTGCTGCGCGCGGTTCTTGCTTCCCTCGAAGGAGCTGATGTAGTTGCGCTTCCAGTAGAGGATATTTTCAACGATGGTATCAAACGAGCTGCTCATGGCGTTGACGATAAGCAGCGCGAAAACGAAGCAGCCCTCCACCTGACCGAAATACCGGAACATCATCACGGTGTAGCCCAGCACGATTCCGTAGATGACTCGTGCGGCGCGGCGCTTCGGCAGTATATAAGGCTCGGCGGACATAAAAACGATTCCGAACAGCAGGAAGCCGCTGGAAAGCTCATAGAACACCGACATAAGCGGAGAATCCCCGACCCTGGGGTAAAGCGCGGAGATAGCCGCCACAGAGGTCAGGCAGGATATCAGCGCGGTGAAGCTGGTGGAGTGCTTTATCAGCATGCACACGCCGATGACCAGAATAACGAGGATATTAACAGCGCCGATAGCGCCGGGGACGTTCCCCATGAGGATATCCATAACGGACTGGGTAGGCGTTGTGCCGAGGTTCATGTGGTATTCGACAGAGCGGGTGAAAGTCCCTTCGTACTCCGAGAACATCGGGAGAATTTCGCCGACCTTCGGATAATACAGCATGTCGCCGGGGTAGCAGATTATCAGGAACGCCACGGCTATCGCTGGAGGAGAGAACACGAGGTTCTCGTTTCCGCCGAAAATGTGTTTCCCGAGAGCTATGCAGATAACCGCGGAAAGTCCTGCAAGGACATGCGGGATACCAGCAGGCATGAGCATTCCGCAGCACAGCCCCCAGAACATCACGGCGGGGTCTTTAATGTCGTATTTTATGCGGCGCAGCTTGCAGCAGACCCAGTCTGTGAACATGCAGCAGATAACGCACACCGCGCACACTGCCAGCGGTCTGAAGCCGCCGCGGAACACCGCCGGTATCAGCAGAGCCGCCATGAATACAAGGCGCTCCAGATACAGCTTACGCGGGTCGCGCTTGGTTATGGGAGTTATCATGCCTGTCCTTTCTGCGGAGCCTTCAGCAGGGAGTTAGCCTGCGCCATGTCCTCCGCCTTGAAAAGGCCGGTCCCGGCAACCAGGACGTTCGCGCCGGCTTCCTTTACCAGCGGAGCGGTCTTGCCGTTTATTCCGCCGTCGACTTCAATGTCGAGGGAATCTCCGGCGAAGCTGCGCAGAGCGCGTATCTTATCCAGCGTTTCCGGAATGAACGCCTGCCCGCCGTAGCCCGGCTCAACGGTCATAACGAGCACCATGTCGCACAGCTCCACAAGCGGGAACGCTTCCTCAATGGGAGTTCCGGGCTTCACTGCAAGCGCGGATTTCACGCCGAAGGAACGTATCAGCTCCAGGGTCTTTCGTGCGTCGCTGCGGCTCTCAAGGTGGAAGCTGATGAGATCGGCTCCGGCTTCCGCGAAGAACTTGATCTGGCTCGCCGGGTCGTTCACCATCAGGTGCACGTCAAGGAACATATCCGTTGCCCTGCGGACGCATTTCAGCACCGGGCTGCCGTAGGTTATCTGGTCGACGAACGCGCCGTCCATTACGTCGAAGTGTATCCAGTCGACATTCGCCGCTTTGCAGCGCGAGAGCTCCCCGGATATATCCGCGAGGTCGCAGGCAAGCAGCGAAGCTGAGGTCTTTATCATATTATCATTTCCTTATCTGTGAATTTCATACATTTTTCAGAGGGCATAAAATACCCATACACATATATTCTATAATAAATATCTTTTTTCGTCAATAAGCTGTGAAAGATTTTTTTGAGATTTTCAGGGAAAGCGTGAAAATTTCCGAAATCGCGGCGAATTCAGGCTTGATATTTGTATACTTTTCTCCTGGTTTGCGCTTGAAAAAAAAGCGGTTTAGTGATATAATATTTATAATATATCTTCGGGAGGACATCTCCCCGAAACGGAACTAAAAGCCATGAAGCATATGCATTCAGCGGCTTTTTTCCTTATTGAGGGAAATGTTCCAGAAAATGAAAAAGACGCAGGAATACCTGTGCAAATCAGAAACGGATCGAGAAAGTGAGGATTTAATCGTATGCTGAACTGCAACTACAACGAGAAATTTGTCAAGGAAGGTCTTACGTTCGACGACGTGCTGCTCATACCCGCAAAGAGCGACGTTACCCCGAACATGATCGACCTCAAGACGCAGCTCACCAAGAACATCACGCTCAACACCCCGATCATGACTTCCGCGATGGATACCGTAACAGAGAGCCGCATGGCTATCGCGATTGCCAGAGAAGGCGGTATCGGTATTATCCACAAGAACATGACCATCGAGCAGCAGGTCGACGAGGTGGACAAGGTAAAGCGTTCTGAAAACGGCGTTATCGTTAACCCGTTCTTCCTCTCCCCGCAGGACAGCGTATTTGACGCGGACGCTCTGATGGGCAAGTACAAGATCTCCGGTGTTCCGGTCGTTGAGAACGGCAAGCTGGTCGGTATCCTCACTAACCGCGACCTCCGCTTCATCACCGACTACAACCAGAAGATCGGCGAGGTAATGACAAAGGATCACCTCGTTACCGCTCCTGTCGGCACTAATCTCCAGCAGGCTCAGGAGATCCTCAGAAAGCACAAGATCGAGAAGCTCCCGCTGGTTGACGAGAACGGCTTCCTCAAGGGACTTATCACGATCAAGGATATCGAGAAGAGCGTACAGTACCCGAACACCGCGCGCGACGCAGGCGGCAGACTCCTCTGCGGCGCTGCGATCGGAATTACTCCCGACGTGCTTGACAGAGCCGGCGCTCTGCTGAAGGCTCAGGCGGACGTACTGGTGCTCGACTCCGCGCACGGCCACAGCAAGAACATCATGACCACCCTCGACAAGATCAAGACCGCGTTCCCGAACGCTGTTATCATCGCGGGCAACGTTGCGACCGGCGCTGCCGCTGAGGATCTCATCAAGGCTGGCGCTGACGCTGTAAAGGTAGGTATCGGCCCCGGCTCCATCTGCACCACCAGAATAGTTGCAGGTATCGGCGTTCCGCAGATCACCGCGGTTTACGACTGCGCATGCGCTGCCGCTAAGTACGGCGTTCCGGTCATCGCAGACGGCGGTATCAAGTTCTCCGGCGATATCGTCAAGGCTCTTGCGGCTGGCGCTAACTGCGTAATGCTCGGCTCCCTGCTGGCAGGCTGCGAGGAGGCTCCCGGCGACGTCGAGATCTACCAGGGCAGAAGCTTCAAGGTATACAGAGGCATGGGAAGCCTTGCTGCAATGAAGAAGGGCTCCGCTGACCGCTACTTCCAGGATAAGAGCAAGAAGCTCGTTCCCGAGGGCGTTGAGGGTCGTGTACCTTACAAGGGATCGGTTGCCGACACCATCTTCCAGCTCGTTGGCGGTATCCGCTCCGGTATGGGCTACTGCGGCTGCCCGACTATCCCCGACCTCCAGGAGCGTGCAGAGTTCGTACGCATCACCGGCGCAGGTCTCAGGGAGTCCCACCCGCACGATATCCAGATCACAAAGGAAGCTCCGAACTATTCTACCGGATTCTGATATCGCTGAATCGAATACAATTATCCCCGCAGTCACACGGCTGCGGGGATTTTTATATAAAATGTTAAAAATCAGTGTACTGCTCTTGATTTTCAGATGAAAAACGTATATAATATATAATGGATAACAATATAAAGTGCTTACTGTGGCACAAAAGGAGCAGAAGAATGAAGGACGGATTTGTAAAGACCGCCGCGGGAACGCCTGACATCAAGGTTGCAGACTGCGGCTATAACTGCGCCCGCATAAAGGCGCTGATAGATAAGGCTCACGAGCAGGGAGTGAGAGTGCTAGTTCTGCCGGAGCTGTGCATTACCGGCTACACCTGTCAGGATCTGTTTTTTCAGCAGACCCTGCTTGACGGCGCCCTGAACGCGCTGAAGGATATCACGGAGCACTCCGCAGGGCTTGACATGCTCATTGCGGTGGGCTGTCCGCTGAGGTTCCGCGGGGAGCTTTACAACTGCGCCGTCGTAATGAAGGACGGGAAGATACTCGGCGTTGTGCCGAAGAAGTTCCTCCCGAACTACAACGAATTCTACGAGAAGCGGCATTTCACCGCCGCCCCGGAGGGCGAGTACGATATCGAGCTTTTCGGGGAGAGCGTTCCGTTCGGGCTTGGATTGCTGTTCGAGTGCCGCGGGACGCCCGAGCTGGTTTTCGCTGCGGAGATCTGCGAGGATCTCTGGGCTGCGGAGCCTCCGAGCATTTCACTCGCGCTCGGCGGCGCGACCCTCATCGCGAATCTCTCCGCCAGCAACGAGACCATCGGCAAGGATTCCTACCGCCGCGAGCTTGTCAACAGCCAGTCCGCGCGGCTGCTGTGCGGGTACGTGTATGCCAGCGCAGGCTCCGGCGAAAGCACGCAGGATCTTGTATTCGGCGGGCACGATATAATCGCCGAAAACGGAATAGTCCTCGCGGAGAGCAAACTGTACTCAACCGGGCTGACCGTTACTGAAATAGACGTCCAGAAGCTTGCTTCCGAGCGCCGCCGCAACACTAGCTTCGTGGGAGGTCTGCGCCCGGGAATGCGCCGTATTCCGTTCGATATGGAAATAAAGCCCGCAGAGCTTACCAGAATAGTGCGCCGCACTCCGTTCGTTCCGAATACCTCGGCGGAGACCGACAAGCGCTGCGAGGATATCCTCACAATGCAGGCACATGGGCTTGAAAAGCGCGTCCGCCACACCAACGCGAAAACGCTGGTGATCGGAATTTCCGGCGGGCTGGATTCCACGCTTGCGCTGCTGGTGTGCGTGGAGGCTATGAAGCTACTCGGCAGACCCGCGTCGGATATACTGGCGGTCACAATGCCCTGCTTCGGTACGACAAAGCGCACCCGCAGCAACGCGGAGCGGCTCTGCGAGCTGCTCGGGACAAGGCTGCGCGTGATAGATATTGCCGATTCGGTAAAGCAGCACTTCAAGGATATCGGCCACGACGAGAGCAACCACAATGTGGTGTACGAAAACGGCCAGGCACGGGAGCGCACCAAGATACTTATGGATCTCGCAAATGCTGAAAACGGCATGGTAATAGGCACAGGAGACCTTTCGGAGCTTGCGCTCGGCTGGGCTACCTACAACGGCGACCACATGTCTATGTACGGCGTGAACGCTTCCGTTCCGAAAACGCTTGTTCGTTACATCGTGAAGTACTACGCGGGAACCGTCGGCGGCGCAGACCTCCGCGAGGTCCTGATGAGCATTTACGATACTCCGGTAAGCCCGGAGCTTCTCCCGGCGGACGAAAACGGCGACATCGCCCAGATAACCGAGGATCTGGTAGGTCCGTACGAGCTGCACGATTTCTTCCTGTACAACGGGATACGCTGGTGCTTCCCGCCCAGCAAGGTTTTCCGCCTGGCGGAGTACGCGTTCGATGGAAGCTACGACCGGGAAACTATTCTCAAGTGGCTCAGGACGTTCTACCGCAGGTTCTTCTCGCAGCAGTTCAAGCGGAGCTGCCTGCCGGACGGCGTCAAGGTGGGTTCTGTCACACTCTCGCCCCGGGGCGACTGGAGAATGCCCAGCGACGCTTCCGCGGCGCTGTGGCTGGAGGAAGTCAACAGGCTCTGAGCCTTATAATTTCTGGAGGTAATTATGCTGGACGGGATAAAAAAGCGGCTCATACATTTTGAATCCGACGGAAAGAGCGTGGTCTCCGACTTTGTTTCTGCAAGGCAGAGGAGGGTCGGCGCGCTCCGGAGGACTGTGCATGCGTGCTTTTATATTCAGTGTGCGGCGGCGTTAGTGTGCGCTGTGTGCGGCTTCGCCATGGGCGGAGCTTTCACCGGGCTGGCGCTTGCGATAGGCGCGGCG
>ERZ780148.1996-NODE-1996-length-12625-cov-4.699523_pt1 | contig 12625 bp, 9 predicted proteins | sample MGYA00510984_ERZ780148 | MGnify/ENA primary metagenome ERZ780148 (study PRJEB29588, sample SAMEA2160902) | human gut metagenome | biome: human gut; feature: human-associated habitat; material: faeces | place: Denmark | collected 2008/2010 ...
TTATTATTTTTAATATGCTGCAGATTGCAGGCTTTTTTAATATTTTTAATATGCATATAAACATATTATACAAATTTACATCTGCTTCAATTAGTATTATAAGTCGAATAAGGATAACTGGTTACTTTCAGCCATATCATTTAACAGACCGATATCCGTAAGCTTATCTATAACTGTCTGACCGATTTTTGCACGCTGTCTTAAGTCATCCTTCGATAAAAATTCACCCTTTGCCGCTGCTATCTCAATAGATTCTCCGGCTGATTCACCGACTTTACTTATAACCTTAAAGGATGGCATTATCTTTCCATCTATTACCTGAAAAGACCTTGCCTTCGCTTTGTATATATCAATCGGTGTAAAATCAAAGCCTCTTGCATACATCTCTTCAACGATTCTCATATCCTTAAGTTCATCCTCCTCAGTATTAGATAACTTTCCTGTAGGTGATTCACTTCTTCTTTTTCTATAGTCATTGATAAAATATTTTAATTTATCCTGCCCCATTGCCATCTTCTCGTAGTCAAATGCATTTGCCCTGATACTAAAATAAGCACAGTAATAAGCAAGCGGATAAAATACCTTACAATATGCCACACGCCATGCCATCATAACATATGCCGCCGCATGTGCTTTCGGGAACATATATTTAATCTTTTTACATGACCATATATACCAGTCAGGGACTCCATGCTCCTTCATAGTTTTTTCATATTCAGGCGTAAGTCCCTTACCCTTTCTTACTTTCTCCATGATTGTAAATGCAAGCTCACTGTCAAGTCCCTTCTGGATGAGGTATATCATAATATCATCTCGTGTACATATCGCCGTTGAAATAGTCGCCTGACCCGTTCTTAACAACTCCTGCGCATTACCAAGCCATACATCCGTACCATGCGAAAGTCCTGCTATACGGACGAGGTCGGAAAAATATTGTGGTTTGGTATCAATAAGCATCTGCATCGCAAAGTCTGTACCAAATTCAGGTATTCCTAATGCTCCAAGCTTACAGCCGCCGATATCATCAGGTTTAATTCCAAGTGCCGATGTATCCTTAAACAATGACATTACCTCCTTTGAATCGAGAGGAATCTCAAGCGGGTCAATTCCTGTAAGATCCTGTAACATTCGTATCATTGTCGGGTCAAGATGTCCAAGAATATCAAGCTTTAACAGGTTGTGGTCAATGCTGTGATAATCGAAATGTGTTGTAACGATAGATGTTGACATATCATTGGCAGGATGCTGCACCGGTGTAAATGTATCTATCTCATCTCCTATCGGCAGTACGACAATTCCTCCCGGATGCTGTCCTGTGGTTCTTCTTATATCTACGCAGCCTTCGGCAATCCTTTCTATCTCGTGTCTTCTCTTTACAATAGGTCTTCCAAGCTTTTCACTCTTTTCTTCAAAATATTTGTATACAAAACCCTGCGCCGTCTTTTCAGCGACAGTACCAATTGTTCCGGCTTTAAATGTCTGTCCTTTTCCAAATATAACCTCTGTATATGCATGTGCTTTACTCTGGTATTCATTAGAAAAGTTAAGATCGATATCAGGCTCTTTATTACCCTTAAATCCCAGGAATGTCTCAAAAGGTATATCAAATCCCATCTTATTTAACTTATGACCACACTTCGGACATATCTTATCAGGCATATCACAGCCTGCGCCTCCGGCAAATGCCTTTACCTCATCAGAATAAAAATCACTATAATAGCATTTTGGACACAGATAATGCGGACTTAGCGGATTAACCTCTGTAATACCTGCCATTGTAGCTGCAAATGAAGAACCTACTGAACCTCTTGAACCTACAAGATAGCCATCATCATTAGATTTCCATACAAGCTTCTGTGCAATAATATACATAACAGAATAACCATTTGAAATAATCGAATTAAGTTCTCTTTCAAGTCTTTCCGTTACTATTTCAGGAAGGTCAGGTCCGTATAATTCATGCGCCCTGTCATGGCATATTTTTCGTAACATCTGGTCTGAATTTTCAATTACAGGCGGTCTTTTATCGGGACGCACCGGATCTATATCCTCACACATATTCATTATCTTATTAGTGTTAGTTACAACTATCTCATATGCTTTATCAGCTCCAAGATAATCAAATTCCCTAAGCATCTCTTCTGTCGTATGAAGATAAAGCGGCGGCTGGTTATCAGCATCGGCAAAGCCCTTTCCTGCCATTATTATTCTTCTGTATATCTCATCCTCCGGATTAAGGAAATGTACATCACAGGTTGCAACAACAGGCTTGTGAAACTTAGCGCCAAGTGCTACGACTCTCCTGTTAAGATCCCTTAAATCCTCTTCGTTCTTAACATAACAATCTTCCTTTTCAATCATAAAACGGTTGTTTCCGATAGGCTGAACTTCAAGATAATCATAGAATCCGACTATCCTTGCAATTTCAGCCTCACTTCTTCCGTTAATCATCGCACGGAACAATTCACCGGCTTCGCAGGCGCTTCCGATAATCAGGCCTTCACGGTACTTATTAACCATACTCTTAGGTATCTTAGGGAATCTGTTGAAATACTTAAGATGTGACATAGATATCAGTCTGTACAGATTAATTCTTCCCATTTCACTGGAAGCAAGTATTATACAATGGTACTGGTGAAGCTTTCGTATGGCATTATCGTCAAGCTTTCCTTCTTCATTAAGCTTATCTAATGTAAATATATCTCTTTCGGCAATTATATCGATAAGCTTTATAAATATATCTGCTGTTGCCTGCGCATCGTCAACTGCCCTGTGATGATTTTCAAGCGATACCTTTAGATGTTTTGCTAAAGTATCAAGCTTATAATTACTAAGATGTGGAACGGCAAACTGTCCTAAAAGTACTGTATCTATATATGTATAATTGGTTTTTATTCCCATCTTTTCAGCTTTATTAGTTATAAAGCTCGTATCAAATTCGGCATTATGTGCAACGAGTACAGCACCTTTGCAAAAATCAAGAAACTTCGGAAGTATTTCTTCTATTACAGGTGCATCCATTACCATAGAATCACTTATTCCCGTAAGATTTTCTATTCTGAACGATATAGGCACTTTAGGATTGACAAATGAAGAAAATCTGTCTGTTATCTGACCATCCTTTATCTTAACGGCACCAATCTCAATTATCTGGTCAACTTCTGCCGAAAATCCTGTTGTCTCTAAGTCAAATACAACAAACTCATCCTTAAATGTCTGCCCTGCCGGATTAGTTACTATCTTTTTTGTATCATCCACAAGATAGGCTTCGACACCGTATATAACTTTAAAATCCAGCTTTTCTCCCTTTTTCTTATACGCACCCTTTATATCACTTATCGTATGATATGCCTCGGTAAAAGCCTGCACAACACCGTGGTCAGTTATGGCTATTGCCTTATGTCCCCACCTGATAGCCTGCTTTATTATATCCTTTGCATAAGATACACCATCCATATCACTCATCTTTGTATGACAGTGAAGCTCAACTCTTTTATTAAGTGCAAGGTCATTTCGCACTTCCCTTGTATCAGATGACTTTCTTATTCCCCATACGTTAGATATGGCTATTTCCTGATCATATCTGTCTAAGGCTGCAAGACCTTTAACCTTAATAAAATTACCTTTCTTTATAAATTCCTTTAACTCTGGAAGCTGTTCATTTCTTGCAAACATCTTAACAGTAATCGTATCTGTAAAATCAGTTATATCAAACATAAGAATAGTTTTTTCATTTCGTATCTCTTTTTCTTCTATTCTTCTAATCATTCCTGATATTACAACTTCTCCAAGCGCCGAATCGATTGTTTCAATGGCTATAGGTTCATCATCAAAATCTCTTCCATATAACACATCATTATTAGAAGGCTTCTTAAAGTATGCATTATCCCTTGAAAATCTTTCTTTTGAAGATGTATTTTTAAATCCATCCGGGCCTTTCTTAGCATCACCTGCTGACATTTTAACCTGTGACTTTTTATTTTCACCTGTCTGCTTTTTCTTTTTTTCCGAACCTGTAATTACTGATGAACTGTCATCTGCTTCTGTCTGCATAGCCGCCTTCATTGTATTTTCAATCTGTTTTATACGAAGATTAAGCCTATGTTCATTCTCCTCCCCATAATGGCTGCCCAGCTTTTCTTTATATCTATATATTACATCTATATCAAATCCAAATCTGTTTAGAAATACCTGCTTAAAATATTTCTGTAATGATTCTGCATAGGTGTGTGCAAGAAAGCTGTCCTCAAGTGTGATTACAAGACAATGCTCATCTTCAAATTCAAGGGTTGAATTTTTAAGAAGATTATATTCAAGGGTCCAGTACTTTTCCAGTTCAAACTGGATACTGTCATAATATGCTTCCATTACAGTAACCGGTGTATACTGCTTAGATAAATGATAACGGTCGATTATCCTCACATCCATATTTTTCATTCTGAATATCTGTTTCTTTAGTGCATCTTCTACCTTATAGATAAGCTGTTTATTGATTAATTTGTCACTAATAAGATAAACACGCGCCAAAGAATTCGTAGATGTCTTTGAAACGCGTGTTACCTCTGTATTAGTAAAATATACAGCTAAATCCTCAGGCAGCCTTAATGTTTGAAATACATCAAAAAATTTTTGCATCTCAATCTACCTCACTATATATTTTATCTGTTCCAGTTATCAAGCTCATATTTTAATGTTGATAAAAGCTCTTCTTCAGGAACTTTTTTAATTATCTCACCATGTTTTATTAAAACTCCGCAGCCATCACCGCCTGCAATACCAAGATCTGCCTCCTTAGCTTCTCCAGGACCATTTACCACACAGCCCATTACAGCAAGTTTAATATCAAGGTCATATTCTGAAATCATATTCTCAACCTGACCTGCCAGCTTAATAAGGTCGATTCTTGTCCGTCCGCAGGTAGGACATGATACAACCTCTATACCTCCTTTTCTTAAGCCAAGTGTCTTTAATATTATCTTAGCTGCTTCAACTTCCTTTACCGGATTATCTGTAAGAGATACTCTTATTGTATCACCAATTCCTTCATTTAATATAAGACCAAGACCTATTGATGACTTAATGCTTCCTGAAAATGCTGTTCCTGATTCGGTTATTCCAACGTGGAGAGGATAATTTAACTTCTGTGCTATAAGCTTATGTGCATTGACACACATCATTACATCGGATGATTTAATACTTACAACAAGATTATCATATCCCATATCTTCTATAATACGAACCTTATCGATTGCGCTTTCAACAATTCCCTCTGCTGTTACACCATGATATTTTTCAACGAGCTCTTTTTCAAGAGAACCACTGTTTACACCTACTCTTATAGGAATATTCATCTGCTTTGCAACATCAACAACAGCTTTAATCTTATCCCTGCTGCCTATATTGCCCGGATTAATTCTTATCTTATCAGCCCCATTTTCCATCGCCGCTATAGCCATCTTATAATCAAAATGTATATCTGCAACAAGTGGAATATGAATCTGTTTTTTAATCTCTTTTATTGAATGTGCAGCTTCAATAGTTGGAACTGTACATCTGATAATATCGCAGCCTGCCTTTTCAAGCTCTAATATCTGTGCCACCGTTGCCTGCGTATCCTCTGTATGTGTATTAGTCATTGACTGTATAAGCACAGGACTTCCACCACCAATGACTCTGTTACCAATATTGACCCTTTTCGTATGTTCCCTATACATATAAATCTCCATTTCTAAAATAAACCGCTTATATCCTTAAATAACACATATACCATAAGTATCATAAGAAGAACCATTCCAACAAAATGAACCATTCCCTCATGCTCTTTCTTAACAGGCTTTCCCCTTACTGCTTCTATTATTAAAAAGATAAGTCTGCCACCATCAAGTGCCGGAATTGGTACAAGGTTCATTATACCTAAGTTTGCCGAAATCATCATAGCAAGATTAATTGCATTAAGAAATACATAAAATGCCCCTTCAGCCTTACTTTCTTCCATAATTGAAGATATGGTACTTACTGTTCCTACTGGTCCCATAAGATCATTAACACCAGTCTGTCCTGTAAACATCATACCAAGGCTTTTTATAACGGTCTTAATTACATAGCTGACTTCGTGAAAAGAATAACGGATAACTCCACCAAGTGATGTCTTTTGTCTTATGCCATAGCTTACAAAACCTGTATTATATGCTTCTGATTCTACAAGCTCTGGTATAACCTTTAAGTTATGCTCTTCACCATTTCTTACAACAACGATATCTACCTCAGCTCCCTGTGTCTGTGATACTATTTCTGAAAGCTGCGTACCTGTCTCAAGCTCTGTTCCATTAACCGACTTAATAACGTCATTGCTCTTAATTCCAGCTTTCTCTGCCGGCGACTGTGCATTAACCGAATTAACTACTCTGTCTGTAGAGATTGTAATACCTAATTTATATGCTTTAGATGTGCTGTACTGCGGTGTAAGTGTTGTTGTATACTTCTGACCATCTCTTTCATAAGTAATATTCATTGTCTTAGCCGCATGGTAGTATCGGTAAAATGAATATTCTCTGGCAAAAGTAATATTTTCTCCGTTTACTTTTACAATTCTGTCGCCTTCCTGTAATCCGGCTTCTGTTGCTGGTGAATTATCATATACTTTATCAACTGTACACGGATCATAACCTGTAGAGCCTACAACTATCAAAGCAAGAATAAAGGCTAACAGAAAATTAAAGAATGGTCCTGCTGCGATTATTGCTATTCTTGACCATACTGATTTGTTGGCAAAGGACTTTGATTCATCATATCCTGCTTTTAAAAGGCGTTCCTTTTCTGCCATATCAGATGACTTCTTCTGTGCTGCTTCCTTATCTTCAATATCGGAAATATTCTTAACTTTAATGCCTGATGCTTCTGATATATTCTGTGTCCTGTCATCCTCTCCGGCATTGCCATCCGCCTTATCCCAACCAGGCACACTGCCGTCAGCTTCATCGTCCTCATCATCTCTATCAAGAGGATCATCCATAAAATCCTGACCCAGCATTACACATGCACCGCCAAATGGAAGCAGTCTTAAAGAATATTCTGTTCCGCCCTTTTTAAACTTAATAATCTTAGGTCCGAAACCAATGAAAAATTCTGTAACTTCAACTCCATTTGCCTTAGCTATAATAAAATGTCCAAACTCATGTATAATTACAATTATACTAAGTATTAAAATAGCTGCAATAATATTTAATACCAATTTACCACCTGCTTTCAATTAATTCATATGCATTCTTTTCAGTTTCAAGTATCTGTTCCACTGAAGGATTCTCAACTAATCGTGTTTCCTCCATTGCATACTGTATTATCTCTGGTATATCAAGGTATTTTATCTTCCTGTTTAAAAACTTCGCAACTGCAAGCTCATTCGCCGCATTAAATGCCGTTGGGATATTACCGCCGGTTCCGGCTGCATCATATGCCAGCTTTAATGCTTTAAATGTCTCAAAATCAGGTTCTTCAAATGTAATCTGTCCCAGTTTAAAGAAATCAACCCTTTCCGTATTAAGAGTTCTTCTGTGTGGGTATGTCAATGCATATTGTATAGGAAGACGCATATCCGGGCTTCCTAGCTGCGCCATAATACCACCATCCACAAATTCAACCATTGAGTGGATTATACTCTGTGGCTGTATTACAACCTGAACCTTATCTGCAGGTACGTCAAAAAGCCACTGTGCTTCCATCACCTCAAGGCCTTTATTAGCCATCGTTGAAGAATCGATAGTTATCTTTCTTCCCATTGACCAGTTAGGGTGCTTTAAAGCATCTTCCAGGGTTACATTCTCAAGTTCACTTCTTTTTCTGCCTCTGAATGGTCCTCCTGAAGCTGTAAGAAGAATCTTACTTACTTCTTTGTGATATTCACCGTTAAGCGACTGAAAAATAGCTGAATGTTCACTATCAACAGGATATATATTAATTCCACATTCTTTGGCAAGCTTCATAATAATGTGTCCCGCTGTAACAAGTGTCTCTTTATTGGCAAGTGCTATATCCTTATGTGCCTTAATTGCTTCAATTGTAGGTACAATTCCCATCATTCCTACCACTGCCGTAAGAACAATATCTGCACTTTCAAGCGTGGCAGCCTCTATAAGCCCTGACTCTCCTGATACTATCTTAACATCCATATCAGAAAGCATTATCTTTAATTCCTCTGCCAGTTCTTCTTTTCCAACACAAACAAGCTGTGGTTTAAACTCCCTCACCTGTGCTTCAAGCTCTTTTATTCTGGTTCCTGCTGCCAGAGCAACAACATTGATATCATCATTTCTTCTGACAACATCAAGTGTCTGCGTTCCAATAGAACCTGTTGACCCTAATAATGATATATTTTTCACAATAGTCACCATTCCTTATAAAAATTACATTACAGTCTGTTTAATATAAATACAGCCCAGTATACTGCCGGTGCTGTAAATATTACACTGTCATATCTGTCAAGTATTCCTCCGTGTCCCGGTATCAGCTTACCGTAATCCTTAACATTGTGATTACGTTTAATTGCAGATGCAGTAAGATCGCCTATTATCGCAAGTATTGCTCCAACAAAGCTTGCTGCCGCAAATATAAATACCGGATGGCTTACTGTTTCTGACATATATCCATTTACAATATATCCGAATATAATTCCTAAAATAGTAGCTCCGGCAATTCCACCTATTGCACCTTCTATAGATTTCTTAGGCGACAATACCGGTGCCATCTTATGTTTACCTAATAACACTCCTGTGAAGTACGCAAACGTATCGTTGCCCCATGAAGCTATAAATATAAGCCATACTATATATATTCCATCCTCAAGAATACGCACCTTATAAATATAAGAAAGCATAACTGCAACATAGAAAAGCCCTAAAAATGTCAATGTAACCTCTTCTATTTTATATTTTGGAAATGTAAATACATATACTGACATAATTGCCATTAATGCTATTACAAATACAAAAATATCATATTTTTCATATCCTGTAAGGACACATATGTAATAAAATATGGCCGAAAGATATCCCATGCATGCCAATGCACTCTTTTGTATATCAATTACTCTGTATAATTCATACATTCCTATCAGTGAAACACCTGCACATAACAGATACAGATACCAGCCACCACAAAATGATGATGATATCATTATTATTGCCAATACTATTCCACTTAGCACTCTTGTCTTCAACTTCTACTCCTCCTTGACGCCTCCGAATCTTCTCTCTCGTTTATTATATTTTTCAAATGCCTTAATTAATTCCTCTTTATTAAAATCAGGCCAGTGGACATCTGTAAAATAAAACTCTGTATATGCAAGCTGCCATGGAAGATAGTTAGATAATCTCTGCTCCCCACTTGTTCTGATAAGTAAATCAGGGTCAGGCAATTCCCATGTATCAAGATTATCTGATATCATCTGTTCTGTAATATCCTCAGGATTTACCAATCCATTCTCAACCTGCATTGCAATTTTTTTCACTGCTCTTGTTATCTCATCCCTGCCACCATAATTAATAGCTATTGTAAAATTAAGTCCTGTATTATTTTTTGTCTTTTCTTCAAGATTTTCAATACTTTCTACTATATCTTTACTTAATTCTTCTCTTCTTCCAATAACACGACAGCGTACATTATTATCCATCGACTTTTTTACACATCCTTTAAGATATGTCCTCAATATTGTCATAAGCGTAGACACTTCGCCCTGTGACCTCTTCCAATTCTCTGTTGAAAAAGCATATACAGTAAAATATTTCACCCCAAGCTCATCAACAATTGATAACATATCTTCAACGACCTGACTTCCCACCTTATGACCATAAGTTCTTGGCATATGGCGCTTCTTTGCCCATCTTCCATTTCCATCCAGAATAACAGCAACATGCTGCGGTATCTTAAGTCCGAGTTGTTCATTAACCATATCCATATCCGGCACCCCTTAACTGCGTATAATCTCATTATAAATCATATCATCTGCATGACAATAAATTATATCATCCCCTGTTGTTTATATCATTGTACAGATTATTTCTTTAACATAAAATCCGTAGAAAAATGGATTCCTACGGATTAATAATAATATTTATTATACTGTAAGTATTTCCTTAGTCTTATTCTCAACAGCCTTGTCAATTAATGCTGTATACTTATCTGTAAGCTTCTGGATATCATCTTCAATTCCTTTAAGTTCATCATCTGATATCTCGCCTGCCTTATTCTGCTTCTTAACAGCATCATTGGCATCACGTCTTACATTTCTTACAGCAACTTTGGCATTGTCACCTTTCTTCTTAATATCCTTTGCAAGCTCCTTACGTCTGTCTTCTGTAAGCTCTGGAAATATAAGTCTTATAACCTTACCATCATTGTTAGGAGTAATTCCTAAATCAGATACAAGAATTGCTTTCTCAATTTCTTTAATAAGGCTGCTCTCCCATGGCTGAATCTGCAGCATTCTTGCCTCTGGAACTGATATATTGGCAACCTGCTGTAAAGAAGTTGGTGTTCCATAATAATCAACCTTAATCTTATCAAGAATATGCGGGTTAGCTCTTCCTGCCCTGATTGTTGTATATTCTTCTTCTAACGCATCAATTGTCTTAACCATCTTATCTTCGTATAATTTAATATCGCTCATATTAATTCTCCTGTCTCATAAATTCTTTATAGGTAATATCTGTGTCATATACGAATATCCTCTATGAATATTCTATATAAACATCAACCAATTATACTCTGTGTACATACCGGCGGAATATCAGAATACTGTCTGAAATCCGGCTTATATCAGAAATATCACCGCTAAAATAATTAATTATCATTATAATCAAATATCAGATACCTCTGAACTTCGGACACACCTATATTTATAATATCAGATACAATATATATTAGTCAACTGTTACAACAGTTCCATTGAACTTACCTGTCATTGCATTAAGAATACTATTCTTTTCTTCAAGTCCAAATACCATAAGAGGCATCTTATTTTCCATACACATTACAGAAGCTGTCATATCTATAACACCAAGTTTCTTATCTACAACTTCCTGAATGGAAATCTTATCATACTTCTTAGCTGCTGGATTAACCGCAGGGTCACTGTCATATATTCCATCTATTGACTTAGCAAGAAGAATTGCATCTGCATCCATCTCTATTGCCCTAAGAACAATACCTGTATCAGTTGAGAAATATGGATGTCCTGTTCCTCCTGCAAAGAATACTACCATTCCCTTTGAAAAATACTTATTAGCTCTATCCTTTGAGAACAACTTTGTCATGCTTCCACATTCAAATGGAGTGAGTATATTTGTCATAAGTCCCTGTGAACGGAATATCTCTGATACATATATACAGTTCATTATTGTGGCGAGCATACCAATCTGGTCTGCCTTAGGTCTGTCAATATTATCATTAGAACGGCCTCTCCAGTAATTTCCGCCACCAATAACAACTCCTACATCTATTCCTGTATCAATAATCTTTTTAACCTGACCGGCTATATCTGTAATGAGTTCGTCATTATAGCCGGATTTATTTTCACCTGCAAGTGCTTCGCCACTAAGTTTAAGTATTACTCTCTTAATTTCTTTCATTTCTCTTACCTCTGTTTTCACATATTTGTTATATTTTTATAATATTATGATGCATGACTTTATCCATGGCAATTCATAAAATATCCCATCATTCCTGTTAACCATAATAAACATAATTACAACACGATATAATCACAATAATATATAATCACAAATGTCCTAATAATCTTAGATATTAAATATAGCATCCATATCTATATCTGAATAACACTGTGTACATCTTCCGTCAATAGTTGCACCATTATTAATCTGCACTGTCTTAGACTTGATATCACCCGATACAATAGCAGTCGAATCAATAATTACCGGTCCTTTAACATCAATATCACCCTTGACCGCACCGGCTATTACAGCAGATGTTCCACTTATATCTCCTACAATAACAGTATCCTGTCCAATCTTAACTGCACCCTTAGCTACAATATCGCCCTCTATCCTGGCTTCATTTGCAAATACTTCCCCTGCATTAGATGTACCCTTAATTGTACCACTTACTGTTAATTTACCACGGCAATTAATATCACCAATAATTGTTCCAAATACATCTATTGAACCTAAAGCTTCAAAATTACCCTCAACTCTCAATCCGGCAGTAATAACTGCTGTCTCATCTACAGGCATAAGATCATCTTCCTCAGGTTCATCCACCTGTTCCCTGGCATCTACATCCTGCTCACTTTCATTACTGCTATAATCTTCCTGTGAAGTACTATTCTCATTCTGTGCAGAATTATGTATATCATCATCCAGAGTATTAACTATCTGATCATCACTATTTTCCACACCTATATCTTTATTATTAATACCGGCATCCATACCATTTGCTGCTTCTGATAAGTCATCCTTAAAGTCCTTAAAAAAGCCCATAAATTACATCTCCTTCATAAGTACACATTTAATTTAAGTATATCATAAAAAAATATATAAGAAAAGTGAATTGTTTAAAAAAGTAATGTTGTGCATGAATTGTTTGAAATTTATTTATAAAAGTAATTTTATGCAGA
>ERZ780148.1997-NODE-1997-length-12620-cov-6.978114_pt1 | contig 12620 bp, 11 predicted proteins | sample MGYA00510984_ERZ780148 | MGnify/ENA primary metagenome ERZ780148 (study PRJEB29588, sample SAMEA2160902) | human gut metagenome | biome: human gut; feature: human-associated habitat; material: faeces | place: Denmark | collected 2008/2010 ...
CCTAGCAACAGATATAATTCCGCCTTCCGCAATCAACTTTTTAGCTTCACTTTAAGGTGGTGATTACCATGTGGTAATAAACATAAAATCATAAATTGTTGGTTATGGGCATAATTGCCGAGTTATGCATCTCATTATCGTTGGTTCTCGTGAATAGCTTTGTCATCGCACTTGTGATATGCTTGCTTTGCAATCGAAAAACAACTTATCAATGACAAAAAGTGGTTGCAAATTCAGCTTAAGAACAGGAGAATGTAAAATGAACGAATGTATGCTTGATCGTCAGACGGCGGGTTGCGTTATAGAAAAAATTGTCCTGCCGCAAATTGTCAGCATCAAACAGGCAAGTGAAATCATGAAGCTTCCGCCTTACTATCTTCGCCGAGTATGTCGTGAAAATCCGGACATCGCATTCCAGTCCGGGGTGAAGTGGTACATCAATCTTGGAAAACTGGCCGCTTACTATAACAACAAACTAGGTGCATAAAAGGAGAAAGCTGAAATGAGCAAATTGACCGTCACCATTCCGGACGACCTGCACCAGCAAATCAGAGATGAACTGGAACGACAGGGCATCACCACATCGCAGTTCATTGAACAGGCCGTAACCACATTTTTTGAGAAACCGAAGGGAGTCAGCAACATGGCAACACGCACGTTAGCATTTCAGGTATCCGAGGAACTTCTCCAGCGCATCAAAACCTTTCTTGCAAGGTACGAGCAAATCTATCACCACAAACTGAGCCAGAAAGAATTTCTGGTACGCATCATTGAAAGAGAATTGGATGAAGCCGAAAAGGGCTACGAAAGAATTACGACCGAGCAAGCTGCGGAGGAAAACGCTGATGTCGACTCCGGCGAACCAGATGGCACCGAAATGGAGGTAGATGCACAATACTGAAAATCACATACTTAACTAGCAAAGGCAGCCAGCATAGGCTGCCTCTTTTTTCGTTATCGAATCGGTGATTCGATTTATAGATATGTTCTCCGGCATCGGCGGTTTCCGCGAGGGACTGACCCGTGCCGGAGGCTTTACATGCGTAGGGCACTGTGAAATCGACAAATACGCCAACCGCAGTTACAACGCCCTGTTTGACACGAAGGGAGAGTGGTTCATTGAAGATGCCCGAAAAGCCGACCCCAGCACCATGCCGGACTTCCAGCTGCTCTGCGGCGGATTTCCTTGCCAGACTTATCCCGAATAAAATAAGAATCCCGAAGCCCAGCCGGGAATCCTTGCAGCGCAAGGATTTCTGCATAAAAACTTCGGGATAATATTTTCACTTGTATTGTTGTTTGCCTCTTAATTTAAGCATCATCTCCTCGTCATCTGTATTCCAGAGTGCGTCCGGAATCGTATCGTTTAGCTTGTTTGCTGCTTGCTGAATAGCTTTCCGTTTCATTTCTGTATCAGCATGGGCATAAATTTTTGTTGTTTCAATCTGCGCATGGCCGAGGAATTCGGATACCATAGCCAATGGAACACCGTCTTGGTATAGGTGCATTGCCCGTGTGTGCCGCAGCATGTGGGGATGTACCCGTTCCGGAATGGATGTGCAGACGTGCCGTGCAGATTCTCCATATTTCTTTACAAATGCCGCAACCGTATCAGGAGACATCGGCCTTTGAGGGCCACCATAAGCATAGAACACATAGTCGTCTCGTTTTCTATTTTCTGCCGGATGGAATTTTTTCAGGTAACTGCGAAGGTGCTCCGCTGTTTTCGGCAAAATAGGAACAACCCGTGTCTTGTTTCCCTTACCTGTGAAATAGACACACGGTGAGGTTCTGTGCAGCACTAAATCCTGTATCCTTAAATCCAACATTTCCTGACACCGAGCAGCTGTATCGTACATTAAAACCAGAAACACCATATTCCGGAATCCTGTACGCTTTTTGCAGTTCGGCTGCGCGAGGAAAATAGAAAGTTCTTCTTTTGTGAGATAGCCAACCAAAGCAGGCGGTGGTTTTCGGTATCGAATTCTCTCCACGTCGGCCTGTATTGCAATTACGCGCAGATCTACAATGCCGCCATACCGCACAAAAGAGCGTATTGCGGCAAGCCTTTGCAGCTGTGTTTGTCTACTGCAGTTCCTGACTTTCTCCAACCAGTCCACGAATTCCTGTATGTTTTGGCGGGTGAAATGGCTCCAGCTTACTCGTTGTCTGGGAATATCTTTTGTGCCTTCCAAAAACGTAAAAAGCAGATTCAGAGCATCCTCATAGGATTTTACCGTATTAGAACTGCAGCTTCGGTTTTTCACAAGATAAACATTCAGAAACGAACTTACAACCGTAAAAAACTGAGCATCCTTAACCTTCATCATGCACCTCCGGAAGCAATTTTTCCCATGCAGTACGGTCTACTGTTCCAACACGCTCATAAAAATCAGGAACCATGTGGACATAGTAAAGCGTATCTTCATAACGGGCGTGTCCCATGTATGCAGAGAGAAACGGCAGCATTGCATCAATATCACGGCCTTCTCGCATCCAACGACAGATACATTCCGTTGCAAAAGTATGTCTGAAATCGTAAACCCTAGGTTTAGGTCCCTCAAACGCAGTAATTCCGGCCATACTGAAGCATCTCCAAAACATTTCTTCTGTCCAACGCTTCGTATACGGCCCCTCCCCATCGTATCTCGGAAAAAAGTAATCGCTATCCGGGTAAATTTCTGAAATCAGGGTGGAATAGCTTCTCATAATCTGAAGCAAATCATCTGCAACCGCAACGACACGGTCCTTGTGCCCTTTGGATTCCACAACGTAGACAGAACCGCGAACCAAGTCCACATTTTCCTTCTTGAGCAGTCTCGCTTCTGCGGGCCGCAATCCGCAGCAATACAGCAATCTGTAAAATACCGGGATAACAAGATGTCTGGCCGGAGCTTTCTCGTGAGGACGAAAGCTGTCAGCACCGTGGAAGAACACTTTTATCTCCGCTTCATTGAAGATATGTGGAACATACCTGGGGCCTTTGCTGGTCATGGATATGGGAATCATATATGCTTCTGTTCCAACAGCCCGAAGATACTTTGCAAACTCCCGTATGACCATAATACGATTTCGGTGGCCTGCTGTGTTTTCCGTATCTCGTTTCTCCAGCCATGCAAGTGCGAGTTCACAATCCAGACAATCTTTTTCAGGGAACCTTTCTACACAGAAATCGTCAAACCTCCCTAGAATACGGATACTCTCATTGTAAGGAAAACCAAGACTGTTCTTGTAGCCTACAAAGGCGCGAATCTGTTCTCCAAAACGGCTTTTCAAAGATGGTCTTGTCATAACAAGGCCTCCTGTGCAATGGGAATTGCAGAAATAGTACCTGCGCACACTTTTAATTTCTCTAGGGATGACGCGGTATATTGGCGCAAGGACACAGACGACGAGTGTCCTAGAATATCGCAGATTAGTGGCGCAGGAATATTTGCTTCCAGCAATTGTCTTCCCATTCCTCGCCGGAAAGCATGCGGCCCATTCATCTTCCGATCCTTTCCCAATGCAATGTGTGCATATTTTGCAATCACCGTCCACATACTTCCAATCTTTGTATAGGGGCGCAGTACCCGCAAAAATATATACTCAGATTTGCACTTGGGCCGGGCATGGAGAATGTAATCGGCAATCGCATTTCCAGTTTTTGTATCAAGCGGTAAGGATACAGGGATGTTTGTTTTCTCTTGTACCAGACGCAGTTCGCAGGCATCCCAGTCAATACTGTCAAACTTCAGGTTTACAATGTCACAGCCGCGTAAGCCAGTTGTGTACGCAAGCATAATCATTGCATAATCTCGCATCCCCATTGTGCTGCTGCGATTTATTGCAGAGAAAATCTTTTGGGCATCTTCGTGAGTGTATCCTACATAAACACGCCGACGTTTTGCAGCAGAAAATACAAGCGCTGGTGAGATATCGGGCAGCTCAGGATGTTTTTCGGCCATGAATCGCGCAAAGGAACGCATACTTCCGGTTAAATTAAATATACCAAGAGGAAATGTTTCTGAAATCTTTGCCAGACATCTGGTGACATCTGGCAAGGTGATCTCAGCATAGCGGTATATCCCCAAAGTGGCCATGGTACGGAAAAACGTCCGAACCGATGAAAGATAAAACTGGCGGGAGCCTTCTTTCAAATAGTTTTCATTGTCCATGTACAGTTGGTATTGCGAGAGCAGATTTTCAAACTCTGGCGGAGCGCAGGCAAAATTATATTTTCTTAACTTCTGCTGAGACACCTGTCCGGTCGAGAGATATTCCTCGATCCAATGGGCAGCTTTGCGCATCGTCTGAAAGGATGCCTTTTGTATTGCTCCGTTCACAAAATTTTCTTGGACCGTTTTTACGAAAAGGGCAAGCGTTTCTGGAGAGTAGGACTCTTCACCGCGAGAAATGAAGAAGTTCAAGATAGCACCAAATCCACAATAGATATAATTGGTCTTTGTCTTATCGGATAGTTCCAACTGCATGACGGCATCTCTGGTTCTACAGATAATGTCTATTACCTTCATGGAATTGCTCGGATTGCAGGAAATGGCTTGAAACAATGGGTTGTGTTCAGTCTCCCAAGGCCGTATAGGTTCATCCTGAATTTTTCCATACTCCGCCATTTGGTCGAGATAAACTGCGGCACGCCGAGTTATGCCCCACTGGTAGTGCGGCAATGTTCCGGATTCCTGTTTAGCACGTTCCTGCCAGACAAAATTTTGAACCGTCTCTTTGGAATACAATATCTGACCTTTGCCCAAACAATGCTTTACAATCCGTCGAGTTCCATACCTCTCAAACTCATGTACCGTTTTGGCCTTGAGGCCGCGTCCGCTTAAGGCATCTAATACACGCGCAGAAAGGACTGTGATTTCAATTTTGTTCACACTAATACACCTCACAATGTTGATTCGGATTACAATCCGTAGCAACATTATAGCAGGTGCCATCTTTAAAATATTATCCCGAAGTTTTTATGCAGAAATCCTTGCGCTGCAAGGATTCCCGGCTGGGCTTCGGGCTTCTTATTTTATTCGGGATAAGTCTGGTTATCCTGAATTTCGGAATAACCAGACTTTCAGCATTGCAGGATCCCGGAAAGGATTCGGAGATCCGAGAGGAACCCTCTTCTTTGAACTGGCCCGATTGGCTGAAGCCAGGAAGCCTCCGTATTTGCTTTTTGAGAACGTGGTGGGTCTCATCAATCATGACCACTGCAGGACATTTGCGACAATCCTCAACACGCTGGACCGACTGGGGTATGGTGTGGAATGGCAATGTCTTAACAGCAAAGATTTCGGCGTCCCCCAGTCAAGAAACCGCGTGTACATTATCGGATATCTTGATGAGCGATGTAGAGGAAAAGTATTTCCTTTCACCGAAACAGCAGGAAGTTCTCTTATTCAAACCCACGGTGGCCACCAAGGGGAGCGCGTCTACTCCCCCGAAGGATTAAGCTGTACGCTGGCTGCCAATCCGGGTGGCTTCGGTGGCAAAACCGGGCTGTATGAGGTGGGAGTGCCGATCCAGTGCGCCACAAAAACCGGCTACCAGATGGCACAGGTCGGTGACAGCATCGACCTGAGCTACGCCACAGTCAACAGTCGGCGCGGACGGGTTGGTAAAGAGATTGCGCATACACTTACAACGGGCTGCCAACAAGGCACTGTTGAAGTTCGCCCGGTCAAAAATCCCATCAAGTCCGACCTCGCCCGCAACACCGAACGCACCGGTAAGCCTGGCGCACCCATGCATACACTTACCACAAAAGACCGTCACGGTGTTCTGTACGAGGGGCGCATCCGCCGCCTGACGCCGCGCGAATGTCTGCGCCTGCAGGGTTGGGCAGATGACCGCATCGACACGGTGCTTGCCATCCAGAGCGATAATCAAGCCTACAAGCAGGCAGGCAACGGTGTAACAGTCAACGTGGTAGAGGCCATCGGGCGGCGCATTGCCAAGATGGACGCGGAACTGCGGGGTGAGGCGCTTGCCCCTTGATTTCCGTGACCAGTATTTTGGCTGTGAAATTGAACTGACCGGGATAAACCGCGCCACGGCAGCCCAAACGCTGGCCGACTTATTTGGCACCCGCGCCGAGCATTCCGGTGGTGGCTACGATGCCTACCGCGTCAAAGATTTGGACGGTAAAGAGTGGAAAATCGTCCGGGACGGCAGCATCCATCCCGAATGCCGTAGGCGGTCTGTTCTTATCGGGGAAACCTACAAGGTTGAACTGAACTCCCCCAAGCTTGAATACGGCGAGATGGAAAAGCTGCAGGAGGTTGTCCGTTCCTTACGCCGCGCAGGCGGCATCGTAAACGACAGCTGCGGAATGCACGTCCATGTGGATGCAAGCAAGCACACGCCGCAGAGCCTCAAAAATGTGCTGTCCATTATGTACTCAAAAGAGGACATTCTATTTGCAGCACTCAAAGTCAACCCTGCCCGCATCGACAGCTACTGTCAGGCGGTGGATGAGCCGATTCTGGAAGAAATCCGCAAGCTGCCCAGCGGCGCGAGTATGGATCAACTGAAAGACCGCTGGTATCAAGGGAGGGATGGGAGTGATTATCACTACCATTCGTCACGGTACAGGGCTTGTTATGCGCAGAAAAAAGTTATGCTGAGAATCTTTTAGAACAGACGTTACTTCGAGACTGTTCACCAGAAATCTCAGCATAATTTTCTACAAGGTCTTTAAAAACGCCTTTAAGTCAGGGTCGTCGTTCCAATCCGGCATGGCAGGCGTATTCATCCTCGTGTCCATTGTTTCTAATGCCTTGCGCCGGGCTTCGGGATTAGCTTTTGCGTAAACCTGTGTTGTCTCAATAGATTCGTGCCCTAAAAAGTCACGAATATAAATGAGATTTTTGCCTGCCTCAACAAGATGCATTGCTTTAGAATGCCGGAGACAATGCGGTGTAATCTGCGGAAAAAATGAATCCACCGCAGTATTTGCTTTGTGGATATATTTTGCTAGCACGTAGGAAACACCGCTGCGAGTCAACTTTTTCCCTTGCGGATTTATAAACAGCTGGTCATTGCGGCGTTCTGGTATATCAAGATGGTTCTCACAAATGTATTGGCGCAATACCTGTGCACACGGTTTGGTAAGCGGAACATCTCGACTTTTTCGCCCCTTCCCTAATAAATGTACAACCGGTAGTGAATCTATTCGGATATCGCAGATTCTTAAATCGCAAAGTTCCTGCACTCGTGCAGCTGAATCGTAAAGGAGAAGAATCATCGCCAAGTCTCTGCGACCTTTTGGCGTGGAAATATCAGGCTGTTCCATTAGAATATCGGTTTGCTGGATACTCAAATATTGAACCGTCGGCTTTGCTGCTTTTTTGCTGTCAATTGAAAGAATGCGCTGACACAGAATCATTTCATCCGGGCATTCAATTTGTACATATTTTGCAAATGACTTCAGCGCAGCAAGTCGTTGGTTTCGAGAAGATATACTGTATTTGCGTTCAGTTTCAAGATATTGTAGAAATTCAAGAATCAGTTCGCGGGAAAGGTCGTTAAAAAGCATTTTCTCTAATTTGAAGCCACAATACTTTTCAAGGTAGCCATGAAAAATAACAAAGGTGTCCCGGTAAGAGTAAATTGTATTTGTACTGACATTTTTAGTTCCTGCCAGATACACGCTAAAGTATGCGGAGACTAAACCGGCGTAGCTGCATCTATTCCTCATTGCAAAGTACCTCTGTAATGGTATGGAATCGGTCATTGAATGGTTCGGTGACTTCCATGTAGGCTTCCGGGACAAGCCTCAAGTATTTTTCGGTTGTTGTAATTCGGTCATGCCCAAGAGCAGTGCGGAGAATCGGCAAACAGGTATATATGTCTTTTCCTTCGGAACTCCATTTGTTTAGGATGTGGACCGCAAAGGAATGCCTGAGATCATGGAGACGAGGCCCTTTTCCTCGACCTCGGTGTGGAATCCCGGCATCAAATAAGCATTTTCGAAAAATATCGTAAATTGTACTTGTATCATAGAATCCGCCATCAGGAGCAGGGAAAAAGTAAATACTTTTTGTATTTGTCACTAATGGATTACTGCGGTAGGATTTCATGTATGCAAGCATTGAGTCCGAAATTCCTACCAGCCGTTCTTTGTCTCCTTTTGCACCGTATATGGCTAAAACTCCAGCATCCAAATCAACATCTGCAACCTTAAGGTGCAGAGCCTCTGACACGCGCAGCCCACATGTATAAAGCAGGCGAAACAGAACCGGCATAACTAAATGTCGTAGTGGAGATTCTGAAGATTCTTTGGTACAATCTACCGCAGAAAACAATCTCTCGATTTCGTCTTTCGTAAAAATGTAGGGAACGAAACATTTATTTACATGAGGCGCAGGGTGGAATGCACATGGAGCATCATAGCCATTGCTGTGCAAATACTTACAAAGAATTCGCACATACGAAATCCGAAAGCATTGTGTGGTTTCGTTTTCGTGAGGTCTCTTTTTCTCCCACTTTTGCAGCAGTTCTTTCGAAATGGCAGGTATACGCAATTGTTGCTCGTTGCAAAAGTCATCGAATGCACTGAGTGCCTCAACACCGGCGTTGTATTTATTGCCAAGGGCACGTTTTTGCTCCACAACATCCAGCATATATGGTGCAAGCACACTGGTAAAATGGGGTTCAAGAAATTTTTCCTCAAACACTAATCAGTCACCTCCAATGCGCAGCTGCGAAGCTGACGTACATTTACACCAATATATTTTTGAGTAGAATCGGCATTTATGTGTCCTAATACACCCTGAATCGATGTAATGGGGATTCCTTCATCTAACATATGTGTTGCGAGGCTGTGTCGAAGCGAGTGAAGCCCGTGGTGCTTTATTGAATCCAAAGGAATGCCCGCTTTTCGCATATGCTTAATAAGAATGTTGTCAAAATTTTGCAGAGAGACGTATGGAGCGACTGCGCGGAGAAAAATTTCCGGGGCATCGCTTACAGGCCTTCCATTTTTCAGATAGTCTATTACAGCCCATCCAACATCTGTGGGAAGTGGTAAAGTTATCGGCTCTCCTGTTTTGACTTGGGTGAAAGACACCAAATGCTGTTCCCAATTAAAATTGGCAGGGCGAAGATTACGTATATCGCTGGTTCTAATGCCGAGTTTTACTGCAATCATTAAAACTGCATAATCGCGTTTCCCTTGTGGACTTTCACGGTCAACAGATGCAAGGATACTTTCGATTTGGCTAAGATCTAATGTTGTAGGAATTCGCGCGGAAGCGGATACTTTTACAATTGGCATCATTTTCAAAGACAAATCTGTTTCCTTGTAGCCGCTATGCGCAAGGTACTGAAAAAAGCGTAAAAGGATACTGTAATGGAGCCTTACAACCGAATTGCTGTAATTGCACGAAACAACTTTGACGTATCGATTTACAATATCTGCTGAAAGTGATTTGTAATCCGTGACTCCAACGCTGAACAAATAATCTGTAAAGCGAAGAAGAACATTTCTGTGGCTGCGCAGCGTATTCTCCCTGCGTCCGTGGAGAGATAGCTTTTGCAAGTAGTTGACCGCACCTTCTTGCAATCCTGCAGGGAACTCTCGATTCAACCTCCGCCGAAGCATAACCGCGTTGAAATGTTGGTAGTCTGACAACAAATCCATTGCACGGTGAACTCGTGAGCATCGCCGTTCTACTGTTCCCGGCTGCACACCGTAGCAATCCAGCATGAACTGCTGAGCCAATTCCGCTGTAAAATATTTCTTTTCATTTTTATTGCAGTACGCTAACAGGTTCCTAAACGTCGAACGAAAGCCTTGAATATAGTTTTCGCTATAGTGCTTTGCAATGATGCAAGGGATAACTCTTTCCACAAGTTCATACACGGTCAGTCGATTTCCATCATCCACAATAACAACCTCCATCATATCTGGAATACTCAAATTATATAGTTATTATGTAGAGAAAAACAGACTGTTTTTATAATTTTTGTCGCTGTACAATTAAAGTTTGGAACGTGGGATACATAATCGCTTTCTTGCCATAACAAGCCTTATGTTGAGCTCAACATAACGCCTTGAACCTGCATTCGGTGTTCTACCATGGCACAGTCGAGTGGCGGCTGTTCAACTCCACGCTCCACGCGGGTGAAGCCAAAGCCAACATCATTCTGGCTATGGCGATCTCGGCGCAGGGCATCAACCAGAAGTACACGCAGTTCCGGAAAACGCCCATCGGGGATAATCCGGCGTTCACTTTCCGCACCTTTCTGCTGCGGCTGGGGCTGATCGGCCCAGAGTATAAGAATGTGCGGATGCACCTGCTGAAGAACCTGCCCGGTGATAAGGCGTGGCGGCACGACAAGTCGCTGTATCCCAGCAATCAACCACGGCTTCATACAGATGAGGTCAGATAAGGAGAAATCCAATGTCTCGAAAAGAATACTTTGCCTATGGTTCCAATCTGAATTTTGATCAGATGGCCTACCGCTGTCCCGAAGCAACGGTGGTAGGCACTGCCAAGCTGGATGGCTATGAGCTGGCGTTCCGGCGCGGCTACCTGACGATTTTGCCCAAAGAGGGTGCAAGCGTTGAAGGACTGATCTGGTCTGTCACCGACCATGACGAATCACAGCTTGACTGCTACGAGGGCTACCCGATATTCTATGACAAGGAAACCGTGACGGTCACGGATGCAGATGGTACGCCGCACGAAATTATGGTTTACACGATGAACGCGCCGTACCGCGACCAGCTGCTCCCGGTCAGCAGCCGCTACAATGCGGTTGTTTTGCAGGGATGTCTGGATGCAGGTATCTCTCCGCAGCAGTTCTATGATGCTGACGAAAAATACAGAAAAGCCTACAAGGCCAGAGCCGCGCCTTCCCCTAAGAAACACGCTCCCGAACGCTAACCAAGCCCGCTGCACTGTGCAGCGGGCTTTTTCTTTTGCAACAAAAGGAGAACCAGTATGAAAAACAAACACAGAATAAAGCAGTGCTTGTCGCTGCTGCTGGCGGGAGGAATTGCGCTCACAAATCTGGGCGCAGCGCTGCCCGCTTTTGCAGAGGATGCCCCCGCCACGCCGGAGAATGCCGAAGCGGTCACCCCCGAAACTGCCGAAGCGGACACCACGGCACCAAACCTTGTGCAGATTACCGAGAATCTTTACAACGATCTGCCGGACGCGCCTACCGGCAGTTACCTTGGCAGCATGGGTCTGCCCGTGGCAACCGGCGAGACAAAAATCGGTATCTCCGCGTGGGTTTCTGACCTGTATGACGGCGTAGATGCCCATATGGATGCCGATGCGCTGAACGCAGATGAGAACACGGTCACAATCGGCAAAACTCCCGGTACAGACTATGCCATTGTTCCGCTGCTGGCGCAGGTCGAATACCCGGCAGACGGTGCGGTATCTGAAATCATACTGCCGGAGGATGTAGAGCTTTTAAGCTATCTCTCTACCGATTATGAGCCTATCTCGGCAGACGAGCAGGAGCGGGCTGAAATCCTGCACCATACATACTCGGAGCAGTCGGCGGCAGCCACCGGCCTGTATGTGAAAGCCTCTGCCGATTTTACGGCGCAGCTTGTCTATACGAATTCGGACGGCAGTTCGCAGTCAAAATCTATCCATGTACAGATCAGCGAGGATGCCGCACCCACACAGATGTATGCCGACACCGGAGATGACGGCATTGCCGCCTATGCTGCAGGACCGACTCCGCCGTATGCCACCGGCAAAATCACAAGCATCGCCAAAGAGGGCGGCACATGGCTGATTTGGTTCAACGGCCAGGAAGCCTACTGCTGCAGCCACGGCCTGAACGGCCAGCCCAAGGGCTGCCCCACCTACAGCTTCTCTCATGTGTCCCGCCTTGAACCCGGCCAGTATACCCCCGGCAACCACTATGCAAACCAGGTCAACATCTGGGGTGGTCTTGGCCAGCTGAGTCTGGGTATGCTGGATGACCGTCCTGTTGTGGCAAGCCTTGAAGATGATCCTGAAGGCTGTGAAGAACAGCCGGACATCCTTGGTAGCCTTTACGATGAAACCCAGCAGTGGATCATGGAAAACTATCCCGACAGCTACGCGGCGCAGACCTATATTGCTGCTGCAGAAGAACTCATAAACGGTACAGATGCGCAGTCCGGGGAAAACGGCTACTACACCTACATCTATAACCCGCCCGCAGGGTATGCGTGGCAGGTTGTGGCGCTGGTCGGTGAAGAAATTGCGGGCGGCACTGAGATCCCGGATGTGCCGAGTGTTCCGGAACCGAAGTACTATTCCGCTGCATGGACAGCTCCCGCCCAGACTGCCGGCGGCAGCTTTGATCTGACATTCACTGTCAACACCGACAAGGTTCAGCTGAACACGCTGGAAAAGGTGGACGGCGCGGTCATTACCGTCACGCCCAGCCGGACCGGCGGCAGCGTGGACGGCGGCAGTTGGCAGATGATTCCTGCCACCGCGCAGACCATTACCACAAGCGGTCACACGCAGGATGACAGTTTTCATGTCAACGGCGGTGACGGTTCTGCCACATGGACGGTGCATTATGAGGTGTCCAAGACCAGCACCAGTACGCTCAGCGGGCAGGAAGGACCGTTCACCAGCCAAGCCGAAGCAGACGCCGCTGCA
>ERZ780148.2002-NODE-2002-length-12563-cov-4.936441_pt1 | contig 12563 bp, 8 predicted proteins | sample MGYA00510984_ERZ780148 | MGnify/ENA primary metagenome ERZ780148 (study PRJEB29588, sample SAMEA2160902) | human gut metagenome | biome: human gut; feature: human-associated habitat; material: faeces | place: Denmark | collected 2008/2010 ...
TTATTTATAAATAGTATCAATGACACTTTGACAAATCAGATGGAGGATGAGAGTATGCTTACGGGTAAAAATGTTATTTTAGGAGTTACAGGAAGTATTGCAGCATATAAGATAGCGAATCTTGCGAGTGCTTTAAGAAAGCTTCATTGTAATGTGGATGTAATTATGACAAAAAATGCAACTGAATTTATTAATCCTGTTACTTTTGAGACACTTACAGGGAATAAATGTCTTATTGATACATTTGACAGGAATTTTGAATATAATGTTGAGCATGTAGCACTTGCAAAAAAGGCAGATGTATTTCTTGTAGCACCTGCAACGGCAAATGTCATTGGCAAGCTGGCAGCAGGAATAGCAGATGATATGCTTACTACAACATTTTTAGCATGTAACTGTAAGAAGATAGTCGCACCGGCCATGAATTCAAATATGTATCTTAATCCGGTTGTTAAGGATAATATTTTAAAGCTTAAGCATTATAATATTGAGGTAATTGAGCCTGATACAGGACATCTGGCATGTGGAGATGATGGAATTGGCAAGATGCCATCAGAGGATATATTACTTGATTATATTATAAAAGAGATTGCCTGTGAAAAGGATATGGCAGGAATGAAAGTGTGTGTAACCGCAGGACCTACAAGAGAGGCAATTGATCCGGTAAGATTTATTTCTAATAATTCAACTGGTAAGATGGGATATGCTATTGCAAGAAATGCAATGTTAAGAGGGGCAGATGTTACTCTGATATCAGGGATAACAGCGCTTAATCCGGTTCCGTTTGTTAAGATGATTAATGTTGTTTCAGCAGAGGATATGTATAAAGCGGTAATGGAAAATGCACCGGCATGTGATATTGTAGTTAAGGCGGCAGCAGTTGCTGATTACAGACCGGAAACAGTTAGTGACAATAAGATTAAAAAGACAAGTGGTTTTAAGGAAATTAAACTGGAAGAAACTACAGATATCATTGCAGCACTGGGAAGATATAAAGCAGAGAAGAATATGGAGGGCAATGGACAGAATAACAGACCTTTCTTGTGTGGTTTCTCGATGGAGACACAGAATGTTCTGGGTAATTCCAAAGCTAAGCTTGAAAAGAAAAACATTGATATGATTGTAGCTAATAATCTTAGAACTGATGGTGCAGGTTTTGGTGCGGATACTAACATTGTTACTATTATAACAAAGGATGACTTTATCGAACTTGATAAGATGAGCAAATTTGATGTTGCACATAAGATATTTGATAATATACTTTCTATGATGGACAATTAATTATTGAAGCTGTGAATAGTCTGTAAATGTAAAATTTAAGATGATTAAGATAGGCTGCCACATTAGGAAAATCATAAAGTATAGAGAATTTTTGCTGTTTAAATTTCTATATAAGGTTTTATATTCTATATGATTATTCCTTCTGCGACAGCTTTTTATTATATTTCTGTAAATCGTTTTTCGGTGAGGGTTAGAAGTTACAATACTATAAAATTGTAATAATTCAATATGTTAAAACATTAACAACACCTGATCCGGAATTAGTTAAGGCATTTTCTCATCCAGGTATGCGGGCAGTTTTCATCTATATGTATATCTTGTAAATCTATATAACCTGATTTTTTATAAAATTCTGATACACGGCATTGTGCAGAAAGTTCAGCGGTAGTTCCACCGCTTTTTTTGATTTCACGTTCTGCATATTCAAGCAGTCTGACACCATATTTTTTTCCACGGTATTGTTTACATACGGCAATTCTTCCTATGATATAGCTGTTTCGTCCTTTAGAATAAAATATTCTACATGTTGCAACAGGTATATTATTTTCAGATATTAATATGTGTTTAGCTGTTTTATCAATTATATCAAATTCTTCATTAAATCCCTGTTCCTTTACGAATACATCTTCACGTATTTTCTTTGCTTCCAGTGGTAGTTCATCATAAATTTTTACTTGCATAATAATCTCCAATCGTTATAACTTTTTATTGTAAAATAAAAGACATCTGTAATTAAATCTTATAGTGTATATACACCGTACCTGCGATTTAATTTCAGATGCCTTATTATTAATGCAGGCAATAAGCAAAATTCTACGTCTGTATCAGAATCTGGCAAGTGCTGCAATAACTCGTTCCCCACCCGGTGATGGGTCACAGCATTATTTTTCTAGATTATAATTGTAAATAAAGTTAAAGTCAAGAAAAACTTAACAAATATCATGTAAGATACATTTACAGTGTTGATATATTAAAATTATGATTAATTTTCTGTAAAATCCCGGCTTTTAATTAATGTATCAGTGGAAAATACAGAACATTTATTTTATACTAAACCTACATATAAATAAATACATGCGGAATGGAGTTAGTGTGAAAAATAAATGTGACAGCTCATTTTATCACATTAAAGCTCGCTGAGGAAAGGAGATTATTATGACTAAGATATATTTTGATAAATTGTATAGATATGAAAGAAAAGAGGAACATTGTAGTGTAGCAATACCTGTAAAAGAAGGGATATTAAAGAGTGTTGATAATGTTGCGATACTACAGAATGGCAGCCCTGTTCCTGTGCAGGCAAAGGTGACAGCCACACATAAAGATGGCACGGTAAAGTATATGTTTGTAAGATTTATGGCAGACCTTCCGGCTAACAAAGGAACAGTGCTTGAATGTGATTATAACTCTGATATGAAAAATGATTACAAGGGAATTGTTATAGAGAGCTTGCCTGATGGATTTTATGTTGATGGTGATGGAATAAAATTTACGGTAAAAAATAACAGCAGCCATATATTTGACAAATTATCAGATGGCAATAAAGAATATGTTGCGCAGCAGTTTGTTGGACCATGCCTTATAGATAAGGATAATATATCTTATGATATGCATATTGATAACTGGGAGATTACAGAGCAGGGCAGGTTATGCACGATTTTAACCGGAAGAGGCAGTAATATTGTAAAAAATGCGGATGGAAAGTCTTTAAAAGAAGCAGATAATTCAGATGTACAGCAAAAGCAGGCGAAAACAGATATACATCAGAATGTAGATTTTGAGATTAGAATAACTGTATATGCAAAAAAACCTTGGATTGAGATAGGATACAGGATTATTAATACAACTGATAATGTGCTTGATATTGATTCGCTTGTATTTTACTTGAAGGCTGATAAAGATAGTATAATAAATGGACATGTACATGATATGAAGCTGGATTCACTTACGGATTCAACAGGCTGCGGTGACGGACTTCTTGATAATTCACATAATGATGGACCTGTATTTCATACAAGAGGAATTACAGAGTTAGACATGATACAGAAGAAAGCCCCTGTTAAAGATATAAGGACATTTGTGGGCAGCTCCAATTATAAGACTGATTTTTATATTGGTAAAAATGGAGAGTCAGTTAATAAATATGTCGATTCCCATTTTCTATTAAAGGAAGCCAATGAACATTTTGCAGAAGTATTATATGGTACATTTATGGCAGACAGGACAGATGAGCAGGGTGGTGTATGTATAACTGTATATCAGGCACAGCAAAATTATCCTAAAGCTGTTAAGGCAGATAAGTCAGGGATTGCAATAATGCTTGTTCCACAGGGGATAGACAGTGTAAAGATGCAGTCAGGAATGGCAAGGGAACAATGCTTTCTCATGCATTTCCATGCACCGGATGAAAGTATAAAGGAGTTAGATAACAGAAGTCTTATATATCAGATGCCTGACAGACCATACATATCGCCTGCAGTGTTTAAGGAATCCGGTGTGATGATGGATGTATTTCCTGATGAAAAGAATGATTGTGTGGAAATGGCGTTTATTGGCAAGGCCGATGAACATGCAAGATGTTTTGGCATGATGAACTGGGGCGATTCATGGGATCCGGGTTATACTAAACAGGGTCGTGGTAACGGAAGACTTGTATGGAGTAATAATGAATATGACTATCCTCATTCATGTGCCCTTATGTATGCAAGGACAGGTGTAAGGAGGTTTCAGGATTATCTTTTTACTAATGCAAGACACTGGATGGATGTTGACGTGTGCCATTATAGTAAAGATCCTCTTCGTATTGGAGGACAGTGGGAGCATACAGCAGGACATTGTGAAAATGGCGTAATGGTATGTTCACATGAATGGGTTGAAGGTCTTCTTGATTATTACCATTTTTCAGGTGATAACAGAGGGTTTGATACTGCAATTGGTATAGGTGAAAATGTATTAAGACTTCTTGATACGCCAATGTATGCCAAGCCGGGTGAGGCTAATGCAAGAGAGACAGGCTGGGCATTAAGGACTCTTACCGCACTTTATATAGAAACGCATGATAAAAAATGGCTTTCAAAATGTGAATGGATAATAGACAGCTTTAAGATATGGGAAGAAGAATATGGCAACTGGCTTGCTCCATATACGGATAATACTACAATAAGGGTCGGATTTATGATATCTGTTGCGGTAGGAAGTGTTATGAGATATTACAGGGAATTTCCATCTGATGAAATAAAGAATATGCTGTTAAGAGCCATAGATGACTTAACAGAAAATTGTATGCTTGACTGCGGATTGTTTTATTACAAAGAGCTTCCTAGTCTTGTACGTCTTGGAAATAATACACTGCTGCTTGAATCATTATCTATAGGCTATGAGCTTACAGGTAATCCTGAATATCTGAAATATGGATACGGAACGTTTAGAAAAGCCATCAATGAAAAGCCTGGTTCAACTAATGGAAGCAAACAGATAATTGAAGATGCACTTATATGTGCAGGAGGAAGCACAAAAGGATTTGCACAGAGTTTTATTCCTCTTATTACATATTATAAAGACCTTGTAGAAGCGGGACTTTGGAATGATGAAATCCTAAGATAAATGTATAGAATTTATTTGTTAAATTGTTATTATAGAGTTATATAGGTGTGATATTCCTTGGAAGACTATATAAATAAGATGGTGTAATTATACAGGATTTAGATAGTGTGCTGTAATGATATGATGAATTGGTTATATTCAATAATTGACTGTTATAATAATTAGTAGTAAAATTTTTATATAATGTTAAAAGCAATATAATACTTTTTACAAAGTTATATTTCAGTCTGAGATGCCCCTTTCCTCTATAGTGATGGAAGCAATATTGTCTTGGCCGGGGTTCAATCTTCGATCAATAATACGCTATGCGAGGATTGCAGAGCCACTGATATGAAAAAGTCAGCACAGATGATTAGCGGACCGCGGCAGGATTTGTGGGCAGATCTTGAAAACAGAAGGCACATTTAGTGCGGAAAAGAGGTAATTTATGAGATTAGGAATCAGAGCACATGACACAAAGTATGCACCATTGGAGGAATTAATTCCCAATATACATAACCTTGGTTTTAAATGTATGCACATTGCACTATCTAAGTCTATCAAGGAGTTTAAGCCGGACATATGTACAATGACACCGGGACTTGCCATGTATATGAAGGAGCTTTGCATAGAGAATAAGGTAGATATAGCAGTACTTGGCTGTTATCTTAATCTGTGTAACCCTGATCCTGAACAGCATAAGCAGATTGTAGAAAAATACAAGGCTCACATAAGATTTGCAAGCGTACTTGGCTGTGGTGTTGTAGGAACAGAGACAGGTGCGGTTAATGTAGAATACAAATATGAGCCAGCTAATCATACAGAAGAGGCTCTTAATCTTTTCATTGAGAATCTTAAACCAATCGTTAAATATGCAGAGCAGTTTGGAGTAATTGTAGCTATTGAACCGGTATGGAAGCATATAGTATGTACAATTGAAAGAGCAAGAAAGGTACTTGATGCGATTGACTCACCTAATTTACAGATAATATTTGACCCTGTAAATGTTCTTTATACAGGTAATATCGACAGACAGGATGAGATTATAGAACAGGCATTTGATTTATTAAGAGATGATATAGCTGTAGTACACTGTAAGGATTATGTTGTTGAAGGCGATGAGCTTAAGTCTATAGCGGCAGGTACAGGTGGACTTAATTATCCATTACTTCTTAAGAAGATTAAGCAGTATAAGCCATATGTACACTGTACACTTGAAAATACTGTTCCTGAAAATGCTATTGCAACAAGAGACTTTATGGAAAATCTCTATGCGCAGGTATAATTCTACTTGTAATTTTCTAAGTAAGAATATATAATTATAATAATTTTCTATACATTAGACGCGGAGGTAGCGTATGCCAGAAGAGATTTTTTTATCTAAGGATACACATATAAAAACTAAAAAGATTGAAAGAGAAGTGGATACTCCGGCTGATTTTACAAGTCCGGAAGAGTTATATGATGATCTTGTAAATGAGATTAAGAAGTATCATCCGTCTACAGATCTTTCAGATATTGAAAAGGCTTACAGGATAGCTAAAAAAGCACATGAAGGACAGCTGCGTAAGTCAGGTGAACCATATATTATTCACCCTTTATGCGTTGCTATTATTCTTGCAGAGTTAGAGCTTGATAAGGAGACTATTATTGCCGGACTCCTTCACGATGTAGTGGAAGATACAGTTATGACAAGTGAAGATGTTACAAGTGAGTTTGGAGCAGAGGTTGCACTTTTGGTTGATGGTGTTACAAAGCTTACACAGCTTAATTATCAGCATGACAAGATTGAAGTACAGGCAGAGAACTTAAGAAAGATGTTCCTTGCTATGGCTAAGGATATACGTGTTATTCTTATAAAGCTTGCCGACAGACTTCACAATATGCGTACAATGCAGTATCAGTCACCTGCTAAACAGATAGAAAAATCACGAGAGACAATGGAAATCTATGCACCTATCGCACACAGACTTGGTATTTCTAAGATTAAAGTAGAATTAGACGACCTTTCGATGCAGTATCTTATGCCAGAGGTATATCAGGATCTTGAAGAAAAGCTTAATCTTAACAAGGCAGGAAGAGAGGCATTTGTTAAGAGTATTATCAAGGAAGTTGGTATGCATATCAGTAATGCGGGTATAGAAGCAGAGATAGATGGCCGTGTAAAGCATTTTTTCTCAATATATAGAAAGATGGTCAATCAGAATAAGACACTTGACCAGATTTATGATATATTTGCAGTAAGAATTAAGGTTGATACGGTAAAGGACTGTTATGCGGCACTTGGTGTAATACATGAGATGTATAAGCCTATTCCGGGAAGATTTAAAGATTATATTGCCATGCCTAAGCCTAATATGTACCAGTCACTTCATACAACACTTATAGCATCTAACGGACAACCTTTTGAGATACAGATAAGAACATACGAGATGCACAGGACTGCTGAGTATGGTATTGCGGCACACTGGAAGTACAAAGAGGGAACGGCAGGACAGAAGGGAGATGCATCAGAAGAGGCTAAGCTTAGCTGGTTACGTCAGATATTAGAGTGGCAGCAGGAGATGTCAGATAATAAGGAATTTTTATCTTCTATTAAGAATGACCTTAATCTTTTCTCTGATAATGTATACTGCTTTACACCATCAGGTGATGTAAAGAACCTTCCGGCAGGCTCATGTCCGATTGATTTTGCATACAGTATTCATAGTGCTGTGGGCAACAAGATGGTTGGTGCAAGAGTTAATGGAAAGCTTGTTCCTATAGATTATAAGATTAATTCCGGTGACAGAATTGAGATTATTACATCGCAGAATTCAAAAGGCCCTAGCAGGGACTGGCTTAATGTTGTTAAGAGTACGCAGGCACGTAATAAGATTAATCAGTGGTTTAAGCAGGAGTTAAAGGAAGATAATATTATAAGAGGTAAAGAGCTTATTTCTAATTATTGTAAGAGTAAGGGAATAGTTCTTTCAGATATTACCAAGCCTGAATTTATTGAAAAAGCACTTAATAAATATGGCTTTAAGGATTGGGAGTCAATGCTTGCATCCGTAGGTCATGGTGGTCTTAAAGAAGGTCAGGTAGTTAATAAGCTTAACGAAGAGTATAATAAAGTTAAGAAAAATGATATTACAGACAAGCAGGCACTTGAGGAGATGGTTCAGGGTGAAGCTGCCAAGAATCATGACAATAACAGAAAGAACAAGGGTGGTATTCTTGTTAAGGGAATACATGATGTTGCTGTAAGATTTTCAAGGTGTTGTAATCCTGTACCGGGAGATGAGATTGTTGGATTTGTAACAAGAGGAAGAGGTATATCAATCCATAGAACAGATTGTATCAATATTCTTAATTTTCCGGCAAGCGAAAGAGAAAGACTTATAGATGCTGAATGGGAACAGACCGGTCGTACAGGTGAAACATATAGCACTGATATTAATATATTTGCCAATAACAGAACAGGTCTTATTGTTGATATATCTAAGCTGTTTACAGAGTCTGATATTGATGTAAAGACTATGAACAGCCGTGTTAATAAGAAGAATATTGCAACGATTAATATAGGCTTTGATATTCATGGCAAGGAAGAATTATCAAAACTTGTAGACAAGCTGTTAAAGATAGATGGTGTAACAGATGTAGAAAGAACTACAGGCTGATTGAAGCTTGTTGCAAACAGGTTGTAGAAAGGCAGGCTGGTTAGATTATGTGATATTTTAAAACATATTACATAATCTTGTTAGTCTGCCATTTTATATACTTGTTTTAATGAAGCATATTTGAAAAGGAAAGAGAGGGTTATATAGTATTGAGTAATATTAAAATGGATTATCGCATATTAGGTGATGTTGGAACGAATTGTTATCTCGTTATTGATGAAGATATTAACGAATGTATATTAATAGATCCTGCTGATTGTCCTGATAAGATACAGCAGATGATTGAGAAAAATAATGCTAAGCTTAAGGCTGTTCTTTTGACTCATGGCCATTATGATCATATTACGGCAGCTGATGATATAAGAAATATATATGGCGTTAAGATATATGTAAGCTGCGACGAAGAAGAATTGTTATCTGATACGCATATGAATCTTTCGGCACACAGCAGAAGACCTGTTACACTTAAGGCTGATGTGTATCATAGGGATATGGATATACTTGAGTTAGCAGGAATGACTATAGAGGTTATTCATACGCCGGGACATACAATAGGCGGCTCTTGTTATTATATTAAAGAAGCCGGAATGTTATTTTCAGGAGACACATTATTTGCAGAATCTGTGGGAAGGACAGACTTTCCAACAGGAAGCATGTCGCAGATAGTACATTCAATAAAGGATAAGCTTATGGTATTACCTGATGATACTAAAGTATTTCCGGGACATGGCGAGAGCAGTTCAATAGGATATGAGAGAAAATATAATCCATTTTTACAGTAAGCTTTTGAAAGAGAATAGTGTGAAAAATCACACGGATGTGCTGATTTTGTCACACGGCTATTTGTTGCTGAGCAGAACAGATAGCTACTGATGGCAGAAGAAAACCGCCTGTGCTGGTTTTTCTACGCTTCTTCGCAATAATGTTGCTCAGAAATGAGGGTTATTATGATATATATTAAACTTAAAGACTGGGATTTTTATGATGATGCTGTTGTAATGGTTAAGTCATTTTATCCAAGAACTGATGTTAAACAGTTAAGGGAAGAGATAAATAATAAAGAAAAACCGGTCGTATTGGAAAATGATATTATTATAGAGGCAGAGACACCTGAATGGAATGGAAGAACTAAAAGGGATGTACATGATGAGTTTAAGAAAAATCTCTATATTAAGCTTAATAAGATGACCGGACTTAGTCTTCCATGGGGATATATGACAGGTGTAAGACCAGGGAAAAATGCAATGATTATGCTTGAACAGGGAAAATCCGACGAAGAGATATATAAAGAATTTATAGACGGACATTTTGTTGACAGAAAAAAAGCACAGCTTGCATTAGGTGTTGCAAAAAAAGAACGTACTATACTTAATGATATTGATTATAAAAATGGGTATAGTCTATATATAGGGATACCATTCTGCCCGACAACATGCCTGTATTGTTCGTTTACATCATATTCACTTGCAGCATATAAGAGCAAGGTGGATACATATATTGAGGCGTTATTTAAGGAAATGGAATATGTATCTAAGGCCATGAAGGATAAAAGACTTGATACTATTTATTTTGGAGGAGGAACTCCTACGACATTAAGTGATGAACAGCTTGATAGAGTTTTAACAAAGCTTGAACAGTTATTTGATGTGGAAAATACAATTGAGCTTACGGTTGAGGCAGGAAGACCTGACAGTATTACAAGAGAAAAGCTTAAAGTGTTAAAAAAGCATAATGTTGACAGGATATCAATTAATCCACAGACGATGAATCAGAAGACTCTTGATCTGATAGGAAGACGACATACGGTTGAACAGATTAAAGAAGCATTTATGATGGCAAGAGAAGAGGGCTTTGATAATATCAACATGGATATGATACTCGGACTTCCGCAAGAAAATGTTGATATGGTTAAGAACACACTTTCCCAGATAAAGGAACTTTCACCGGAAAGCCTTACGGTCCATTCGCTTGCGATTAAGAGAGCAGCGGCGCTTAATGTATGGCGTGATAAGTATCAGGATCTTTCTATCGAAAACAACTCCCGGATGGTTGAACTGGCTGCTGATTATGCAGAGTCTATGAATATGGAGCCATATTATATGTACAGACAAAAAAACATGGCTGGTAACTATGAAAATGTAGGATATAGCATACCGGGTAAAGAGTGTATATATAATGTCCTGATAATGGAGGAGAAGCAGACAATTATTGCATGTGGAGCCGGTGCCTCAAGTAAAATAGTATTTCACAATGAATCAGATGATAATCATTCTGTTAGAATTGAACGTGTGGAAAATGTTAAAGATGTAACTAATTATATAGAACGAATTGATGAGATGGTTAACAGAAAGAGAACATTTTTTTCGGAAAATTGTATCTGATTTGAAGTTTTTTTGCATCTTCGCAATAGAGCTGCGCAGAAATGAGGATTTATATGAAAGTAGTAGTGGCAATTGATTCATTAAAGGGAAGCCTTAGCTCACTTGAAGCTGGGACGGCTGTATCAGAAGGAATACATAGATGTATATCAGATGCGGAGGTTATTGTAAGGCCGCTGGCGGATGGCGGTGAGGGAACTGTAGAAGCACTTGCATGTGGAATGAATGGAAGAATTGAAAATATTACGGTTACAGGACCTTTAGGGGATAAGGTAGAGGCAGCTTATGGAATTATTGACAATACTAATACTGCTATAATAGAGATGTCAGCAGCGGCAGGAATTATACTTGTAAAAGAAGAGGACAGAAATCCTCTTAATACAACCACATATGGTGTTGGTGAACTGATATGTGATGCAATTAAGAAGGGATGCCGTAAATTCATTATAGGTATAGGAGGAAGTGCTACAAATGATGGTGGTATAGGCATGTTACAGGCGCTGGGTTATGATTTTCTTGACACAGCTGGAAGAAATGTGCCATTTGGAGCAAAGGGACTGGCATTAATACAGAAAATTTCAGATGAACATGTTATACCGGAGTTAAAGGAATGTACATTTAAGGTGGCTTGCGATGTTACGAATGTGTTGTGTGGCACGCAGGGCTGTAGTGCCATATTTGGACCACAAAAGGGTGCTGTACCGGAAATGATTATACAGATGGATAACTGGCTTAAAAGATATGCGTATTTAACGCAGGAGAAATATCCGCAAGCAGATATGAAAAAGGCAGGAACAGGAGCTGCAGGTGGCCTTGGATTTGCGTTTCTTTCATATACTAATGCTATATTACAACCGGGAATTAAGATAGTTCTTGAGGAAACAAAGCTTGAAGATTATATTAAATATGCAGATATTGTAATTACAGGTGAAGGGCAGCTTGATGCACAGACAGCTATGGGAAAAGCACCAATAGGTGTCGCAGAAATTGCAAAAAAATACAATAAGACAGTAGTTGCATTTTCAGGCTGCGTCACTGATGAGGCAGACATTTGTAATAAACATGGAATAGATGCATTTTTTCCAATACTGCGCTCAGTTACAACACTTGATGAGGCAATGGATTCAGAAAATGCGAAGAAAAATATGGCAGCTGCGGCAGAGCAGGTATTCAGGCTTATAAAAAGATTTGGTTATAATTAATTTTCAATTGAAAAATTTCCTGATTGGATTAGAATATATTGCAGCAGAAAATGATGATAATGGTTAGTGACAAGGATGGAGAGCAGCTATGAAAGAAAAATCACCGGTAAGCAGGCAGTTATATGAGCTTATGATAAAAAAAGGATATCCGCATGAATTTTCTGATATTGTAACTAAAAATCTTAATACGGATTATACAGCACAACGGATGATATGGTATCTTGGACACTATGATTTTCTTCCTATGGAGGAGATTGCAGACGAGATGATATCCATTCTTAGCGACAGAAACAGGATTATGGAAAAAAAGGAACTTGAAAAAGTTAATGAGAAATGGAATGAGTTTCTTATGAATGGTTTTAAATAGTGTTTTGTTGAAACAAGGGTGTAGAGACGGGCAGGATGTGGCTGATATGTAAGATTTGTACGCTGATGGGAAGAACTAAGTCGCTCTGGAA
>ERZ780148.2003-NODE-2003-length-12559-cov-7.316379_pt1 | contig 12559 bp, 7 predicted proteins | sample MGYA00510984_ERZ780148 | MGnify/ENA primary metagenome ERZ780148 (study PRJEB29588, sample SAMEA2160902) | human gut metagenome | biome: human gut; feature: human-associated habitat; material: faeces | place: Denmark | collected 2008/2010 ...
TATATTTGTTAATAAAAAAAGTGATATATACATTTATGTGGCGGTGATTGCTGGATTTACATTTATTAGTAATATATCATTATGGTTTGGATTACACAAATATATAGATTTCCCAATTATAAATAATATAAAGCCCTTTAAGGATATCAAAGTTGTATTATCGCTATTTATACCAACGATTGCAATTCAGGTGTATACTGTTCTTGATAAAACAATGATTGGAATTATTACACAAGACAGTTTTCAAAATGGATATTATGAACAGGCAGGTAAGATATCTAGGATGGCATTAATGTTGGTAACATCTTTAGGAACAGTAATGATACCTAGAATAGGACATTATTTTAGTTCAGGAGAAAAAAAAATAGTGAATGATCTTATGTATCGTTCTTATAATTTTGTATGGTTTTTAGGAATACCCTTGTGCTTTGGTTTGATAGGAATAGCAAACAATTTTGTTCCATGGTTTTTTGGTGAATCATATGGTCAAGTAGTGAATTTACTGAGAATTTTAAGCTTTTTAATATTAGCAATTGGTATTAACAATGTTACAGGAATACAGTATCTAATTCCTACAGGAAGACAGAATATTTTTACGAAGACTGTATTGGTTGGAGCAGGTATTAATTTTATAGCTAACATGATATTGATTCCAGCATTTGAAGCTGAGGGAGCGGCAATTGCGTCAGTTTTAGCAGAAACAAGCATAGCTGTTATACAGTTAATTATTGTAAAAAGAGATATAGATTGGAAAAAAATAGTTAAATTATTACTTAAATACATAATAGCAGGTATTATAATGCTTATTACATTATTAATTATGAATAAATGTTTAGTGCCAAGTGTTATACATACATTTATAATGATTATTATAGGGATAATTACATATGTAGGTGTGTTATTTATTATAAGAGATGATTTTTTAATTAGTAATGTAAAGCATGTATTAAAAATTAAGAATTAATTATAAGTAAAATTAGGAGAGAAAAAATGAAATATAATTATTTAGTAGTAGGTTCAGGATTGTATGGAGCTATATTTGCTCATGAGGCTAAGAAAGCAGGAAAATCAGTGCTTGTAGTAGATAAAAGACCTAATATAGCAGGTAATATCTATACAGAAAAGCAGGAAGGTATTAATGTACATATGTATGGTGCTCATATTTTCCATACTAATAATAAAAAAGTATGGGATTATATAACACAATTTGCAGAATTTAACAGATTTACTAACAGCCCTGTTGCTAACTATAAGGGTGAATTATATTCAATGCCTTTTAATATGTATACATTTAATAAAATGTGGGGAGTTGTTACTCCAGAAGAAGCTGCAGCTAAGATTGAGGAGCAGAAGAAGGAGATAATAGGTGAGCCTAAGAATCTTGAAGAGCAGGCAATATCATTAGTTGGACGTGATATATATGAAAAGCTTGTAAAAGGTTATACAGAAAAACAGTGGGGAAGAGACTGCAAAGAACTTCCTGCATTTATTATTAAGAGATTACCGGTAAGACTTACATTTGATAATAATTACTTTAATGCATTATATCAGGGAATTCCTATGGGCGGTTATACTAAGATGATTGAGAATATTCTTGATGGAATTGAGGTAAGACTTAATACAGATTATCTTGAACATAAAGAAGAACTTGATGCTATTGCAGACAGGGTTGTATATACAGGTCCGATAGATGCTTATTTTGATTATAAGTTAGGTACATTGGAGTATAGATCTGTAAGATTTGAAAATGAGACACTGGACAAGCCTAATTTTCAGGGAAATGCAGCTGTAAATTATACAGACAGAGAAACACCATGGACTCGTATTATTGAGCATAAGTGGTTTGAATTCGGTAAGGATGAGGATGGAAATGATTTACCTAAGACTATAATCAGCCGTGAGTATTCATCAGAATGGAAACCAGGGGATGAACCATATTATCCGGTTAATGATGAAAAGAATGGTAAGTTATATGAAGAATATAAGAAACTTGCTGATTCAGAAGATAAGGTGATATTCGGCGGACGTCTTGGTGAGTATAAGTATTATGATATGGATACAACAATAGCTTCTGTTCTAAATAGATGTGAAAGGGAATTTATTAAATAAATGGAAATGCAAAAAAAAAGGGTTCGTAACGATAGTATTGATGTGTGTAGAGGCATATGTATTTTACTTGTGATACTTGGACATCAATTTCAAAGATTAGAATTAACAGGACCGATGCAGGTAATATATTCATTCCATATGCCGTTGATGTTTATTATATCCGGATTGTTTATTAGTGAACATAAAAAACTAAAATCAATTGTGATAGACAAAATAAAGAGATTAATAATACCATATTGTGTATGTGCTTTTATTATGCTTCTTTTGGACATTATTAAAAACATAATAAAAGGACAGGGTGTAATAGAAAGTATATTAAGAGATATATGGATAACTATATATGGAAGCGGTGCAGGTAAAGGAAGCTATATTCAGGTAGGCAGTAACAGGTTTGGAACTCAAGATGAAATAGGAATGTTGTGGTTCTTATTAGCACTTTTTTGGGCATATATCATTGTATCAATATGTTTAAAAGTAAAGTGTTCATGGATTTTTATTATCATGGTATCGTGTATAGGATATTTTTCTTCTTATATTATTCTATTGCCATTTAGTATTCAGAATGGCATGGCATGTACAATATGGGTATATTGTGGGTATATGATTACCCAATATCATGTATTGGAAAATATAAGAGATATAAAATTATGGCTTGTTGTCGTTGGTGCAATATGCTGGATAATATCTGTATTATATGGGTGTACACATTTATATGAAAATTATTATAAATTAGGCATAATTGAATTGATTGGTGCAATGTTTGCTTCGTGGTGCGTATATTGTATTTCTTATTTTGCTATAAAAAGGGTTCATTATATTCATTGTTTTTTAATGTGGATTGGTCAGAATACAATGGCTGTATATGCATTGCACTTTTGGGAAAATAGACTATGTTCGGTGTTATCAGTTTTATCTAAAATAATGATGAATAAATTATTTATAACACCATTTATAAGTTGGATAATAATAGTTGTTGCATGTGCAATAGGTATATTATTTTTTAATAAAATACATATTTTTAAAAGTGTTTTTCAAATAAGAGATTTAAATAAATAAAAATGGTCAATGGGGGAGTTGTTTATGAAAGGGATAAAAATAACAATAATATTGGCAGGTATTTTAATGGCCATTATATTTATGCCACAAAGTAAGATACAGGCGTTTAATGATAGCAAAAATAATGCTGAACAAAGTAATTTTGCTAATATAGTTGTGTTTGTCAATTTTGCAGATACAACACATGAACATACAAAGAGTTACTTTGGAAAATGCTTTTTGGAAGATCCTAAGATAACAGAAATGTTTGACGGAAATTCGAGTTATCCAAGGGCACTTAAGCAATACTTATATAATATATCATATGGACAGTTTAATTTAAAAAATATCTTTCCACAATATGATGAGCAAAATAATAAAATTATACCATATACATTGTGTAATAATGTATCATATTATTCAGATGGAATTAGTGGTGATGCTAAGGTAATAAAAGAAATATCGGATATATTATTGAGTTCGAATCAAATAGGTAAAGATCAAATTGTTGATTATAATAATGATGGATGTGTGGACAATCTTACAATAGTAGTTTCGTGTGATGATGATAATGTAAATAGAACTTTTGTAGGACATAAGTCTACATATGCTGGTTCAGAAGAAATTAATGGTAAAAAGATAGCTGCATATAATATTATTCCAGAGGGCGATGCTTATTTTGGCTTAAGCAAAAGCGGGGTTATAGTACATGAGTTTATGCATTCATTAGGGTATCCTGATTTATATGTGGGTGATACAACTAAAGGAAGTAATCCTGTATCTTATTGGGATATTATGGCAGCAGAAAGTATGTATCTTCAATATCCATTAGCCTATTACAGATCTACATATTCAGGGTGGTTTAATATACCAACAATTACTGAATCAGTTGAAGGGTATGCAATATATTCAGCGTCAGCATCTAGTTATGAGACAAAAGATAATCAGGCAGTTATTTTAAAAACGGACTATTCTTCAACAGAATTTTTTGTTATAGAATATAGACAGCAAGGGCAAAAATATAGTGAAACAGATTATGATTGTAAAATACCAGGATCAGGATTGATAATATATAGAATAAATACATCTGTTAATGGTGGAAATATGGTTGCGCCACCTTATCAGTCATATGTTTTTAGACCAGGAGATACATATGAAAGTGGATTTGAAAAGGCTTCATATGATAACTTTAATCAATCATTTTTGTCATCAGAAAGCGGACGAACCTCATATGGAACACATGATTTATCGCTAGGTTTAGAAGATAATGCAATTACATATTCAGATGGAACTAATAGCGGAATAGTAATTGAAAATGTAGGCAGTGCTAGTGGTGATAAGATAACATTTGATATATCATTTTCAGAATCTGCAGACTATGAATCATGGAATAAAGTAACTGAAGATAATATTAGTAAAGAATTTCAGGTTATTTCTTCTTGCGTTGATTATCAGGGTAATATATATTATTTAACTCAGACAAATAAATTTGATGCATCACCTATGGAGATTTATCAATATAAGAATGAAAAATGGAATAAGATTCTGGATGGACCAACAGGAATATCCCCTAAAATAGCTATAAACAATAATGGAATATATATATCATATTTAGATGAATCATATAGAGTAAGAGTAGATAGATGGAATGAAAAAGTCTGGGAGAATATATTTGTTTCGGAAGGCTGTTCAAATGGAATATATATGATTAATGATTTAAGTAACATCTATATAGCATATTCGGATGTGGATGGAAATGCTATATATGCATATCAATTTAACGAAGATGGGATAGTAAAATATTTAAGTAACCAGGTATGTTTAAGTAGTGGAAAATATCCGTCAAATCCTACTGTAGAAGTGTTTAAGGATCAGATATATGTATCATACAGAGAAGCATTTAATAATAATGAATTACATGTAAAAACTTATATTGAAAACATGGGATGGACAGATATTTTTGATGGAACTATGCAGGCAAATAGTGCATATTTGAAGGCTAATGGAGACAAACTTTATTTGGTTAAAAATGGAACTATATTTGGCAATAATAATAGTTATATGTATGAAATAGAATGTAGTAATAATGTTTATTCACTAAGACAAATTGGTAATGGCTTATTACTTAATTCAAATGTAAATGAAATGGATATATGTTTTTATGGGGAAAGTGATATCCCATGTATCATATATAATGATGGTTCTGGCTCAACATTGGCGCTGACTTTGTTAGATAATGAATGGGTACAGATGGGAAATAAAATTTCAATCCAGGAAGTGTACGATATAAAGTTATATTATAATGATGGCTATATTTATGCGACATATTTAGATATTCAGACAGGCAACATTCAGTTAAAGTCATATAAAATCAATGAAGAAATCGTTGAAGATAATTATATAGGAATTAGAGAAGTAAATGGTGAGTTCTATTATTATAATAAAGGAAAAATAGATTATTCTTATACAAATATAATACAAAATGGTTCAGAATGGTTATATGTTGAAAATGGAAAAGTTAATTTAGAATATTCAGGAATACGTCAAAATGAGAATGGCTGGTGGAGAATTGAAAATGGGAAAGTTAATTTTGGCTTCACAGGTTTAGCAAGTAATGAGAATGGAAGATTTTACATACAGGATGGTCGTGTAAATTTTGATTACACAGATATAATACAGGATGGAGAAGACTGGGTATATGTAGAAAACAGCGAAGTAAGATATGATTACACAGGTATAAGAGAAAATGCTAATGGCTGGTGGAGAATCGAAAATGGAGTAGTAAATTTCAATTTCACAGGCATAGCAAGTAATGAAAATGGAGAGTTTTATATAGAAAACGGAATGGTTAATTTTGGATATACAGGATCTTATACACAGGATGGTATTACATATACTATAGTTGAGGGAGCAGTTATAAGATAAGTATTTTAAAGAGTTGCACATGGAATTTAATTTTCATGTGCAACTTTTTTATATAATAAGATTGAATTTTAAAATAATAAGAATTGTAATAGGTAAGCATGTGATATATAATAAATAAGTAATTATATTGGTGAACAAAATGATAACTTTAAAAGGAGAATTTTATGCATAAGAGATTTTATTTTAAGACATGCGTGATAGTTTTGTCGGCTTGTTTTATTTTAGGAGCAAAAATACAATTACCTGTACATGCGGAAGAAAATACAATTAACGATTATATTGCTGAAACAGATGTGCCTGGAACAGGATATATACAATTAGAAGAGGATGATGCAATCCCAGCAGTAATGTCACAAGCAGATAATGATATTAATTATGATTACGCAGCTAATTATCCAGAAAAGTATATAACATCTAATTTACCAGCAATAAGAAATCAGGGGAGATATGGAGTATGTTGGGCTTTTTCAACGATTTCTTTAGTAGAAACTAACCTTATTAAAAAAGGAATTACAACATCAGAAATTGATTTATCAGAACTGCATTTAATTAATTTTACTTATAAAACTATAAATGACAAGTTAAATGGATTTGAGGGAGATAATTCAAAGTATAATTATGATAGTAATATAAATATAATGAATGTTGGAGGAAATGTTGAGCTAGCAAGTAATTCTTTATTAGATTGGAGAGGGGTTGTCAGTGAGAAAGATCTTTCTTATGACAATGATAATATATCTAAAGTTCAAAACGGAATAGTAGATGACTCGCTTGCATATGATAAAGATATTGCGCATGTGCGTGATTTTTATAAAATTAATACTACAAGTAAAGAGGATATAAAAAATGCAGTAATGAATAATGGAGCAGTGTCTATTTCATATTATGCAATAAATAGCTATTATAGTAATGAGTTTTATAATGCTATTACAGCAGGTTATTATTGTGATGATAATACATTAGGAACTAACCATGCAGTAAATATTGTAGGATGGGATGATAGTTATTCTGCGAATAATTTTACAAAACAACCAGATGGTGATGGTGCATGGATTGTGAGAAATAGCTGGGGAAGTGAATATGGAGAGAATGGATATTTTTATTTATCATATTATGATAAATCATTATACATAAAAGGATATGCGGTAGATGTTGATTCGTCTGATAATTATGATAATAACTATCAGTACGATGGAGCAACCAGACATGCATATGGTGGATATGGAGGGAATAGCAGTAAGGCTGCTAATGTTTTTAAAGCAAAAGCTAATGCAGGTGGATATGAAGATATAAAAGCTGTATTATTCGAAAATTACAATGCAGCAAATGCAACATATAACATATATGTGTATACAGATTTAACGGATCAATCAAATCCGGAAAGCGGTAAACTATCAGCGCAAAAATCAGGAGTTATTTCATATGATGGTGCGTATACAATTGATTTTGATACACCTGTAAGAGTTGCGCAAGGAGAGAGTTTTTCAGTAGTAATAGAATTAATAAGTAGTGGCAGTACAACACCATACATAGCATATGATACTAATGTAAATGCTGGTTGGTATAGTTCAGTGTCAAGTGCTAATAAGAATCAAAGCTTTATGTATAATCCGTATTACAAAACATGGAGAGATTTAGGAGCGGAACAGTCATCAAATTATGTTATAAAGGCGTATACAGATAATGTTAAGGATGAATATACAGGATTAAAATTAGAAAATGGACAACTCTATTATTACAATAATGGAGTAAAGGATAGTTCGTATACAGGCTTTGTTAATTATAATGAGATGAAGTACTATGTAACTAATGGAATAGTTGATAATGAATATACAGATATAATACAGGATGGAGAAGACTGGGTATATGTAGAAAACAGCGAAGTGAGATATGATTACACAGGTATAAGAGAAAATGCTAATGGCTGGTGGAGAATCGAAAATGGAGTAGTAAATTTCAATTTCACAGGCATAGCAAGTAATGAAAATGGAGAGTTTTATATAGAAAACGGAATGGTTAATTTTGGATATACAGGATCTTATACACAGGATGGTATTACATATACTATAGTTGAGGGAGCAGTTATAAGATAAGTATTTTAAAGAGTTGCACATGGAATTTAATTTTCATGTGCAACTTTTTTATATAATAAGATTGAATTTTAAAATAATAAGAATTGTAATTAGATAGTTAAGGCAGATATTCATATTAAAAAACATTATTAAAGAATATAAATTACAACCGAATTACTAGAATATTAATAAATTAGAGAAAAACGGTTGAATATTAATTAGTAGAGTAGTAATATAAAATATAACGATTGTTGCAAAACATTTAGATGTATTAAAAGATAATTTAGAAATGTTATGAAAATATCGAAAACGAAATATGCACTTATTATAAGGACGAAGAATTAAGTGAAATATAATTAAGAGGATTTTACATATGAATATCGATATATTTAAGGATAATTTTTTATTATTATATATGCTGTTTGTTGTTTCAGTGTTTTCTATTGAAAAATTTGGAGAAAAGCAGAAGATAGCAATTACATATATATGTACATATGGAATGACATTTCAAGACAATATATCTGATTGGCAGGTTGTATTGTTATTGTGTATTGTATTGTTCCTGATGCAGGAGTATTTTACTTCAGATAAAATGAAGCTTGATATTTTAAAGAAGATACATTATAAATTGGCAGATTATATATATAAAGGAATTTTCCAATATAAGTTGTGGGGAGTTATTCTTGCTATATGTATAAAAACGGATTATTTTGTTGAGATGACGAAGGTAAATAGCAGTGTTTTGAAAGTTGTGTCTGTTATTATATTTGTTGGTACATATGTATGGCTTTTCAATGTGCATGAGGAGTTTCACACATTTACGCATATGTTTGAAAAAGTATGGGAGATGCCATATTATATGATTCAGTATGATTATGCATTGAAAGAACGTTTAAATATAATTGTAAGATGGGAGGATAAGTTATATTTCAGAAGAGAAAAATCATATAGTTCATTTTCGTTAGAATTTATAAAAGTCTGGATGAAGGATTATAAAAGTAAGCATGCAGGCAATCGGAAAAAGAATTATAATTAAAAGAATTTAATGCTAATGTTGCGTATATTTATACACAAGATAAAAAGAATAGGACCTTTTATAAAAAAGTGGGGAACCTATGTTAAAAATTATCTCACCAGGGGAAATTCTACTATTGCAATGCAGTTAGTGAGGATATTAAGTTATAAGCATGGTCTCGTTTTTATGTATTCCAAAGTCAGATTTAAGCGATACAAAATATTAAAACGTAAAATCTATGAGGTGTTATATTCCAGAATGTTTTTCGAAGGATTAAAAGATTATATAAAACTGGATTTATGTAGTGAACTGAATAATTATGGAGAATATCTGGTGTATATTTATCCTTATGTAGTCCAGACAAAGGTCAGGGGAGTTACTTATATGCCAGCTAGTAAGTACTTTGCTGAAGTTAAAGGATTTATACCTCCTGTAAATGCATGGAATATTCATAAGGTTATACGTATGTCATTTGTTGTTCTTGTAGCTTCAAGAAAAAAGAAATGCGTTAGATGATTAAAATTGAATAATTAAATATAAAAACTCCAGCCACATTTGACATTTAGATTCAAATGTGGCTGGAGTTTTGCAAGGATTAGAGAAGCTGAAATCTTCACACTTTAACCGATTTTTAAGGTATTTACAATAATAGCCATAATATCTTATAATATTTTATAAATTTATTTGAAGAAGAGGAAACACCCCATGAGTTTACTTACAGTAACCGGACTTACACACGGATTTGGCGACAGAGCGATATTTAACAATGTGTCTTTCCAGCTTAACAGGCTTGATAAGATTGGATTAGTGGGAGCCAACGGCGAAGGTAAATCCACATTTATGAATATAATAACAGGCAAGCTTATGCCTGACGAGGGAAAGGTTGAGTGGGCAAAGAATGTCAGAGTTGGATATCTCGACCAGCATGCTGTGCTTGAGAAGGGCATGACAATCCAGTCAGTGCTTGCATCAGCATTTGACTTTCTATATGACATGGAGAATCAGATGAATGAGATATATGCCGGGCTTGGCGACGCATCACCAGAAGAAATGGACAAGCTGATGGCGGAAGCTGGAACTATTCAGGACCTTCTTACAATGCATGATTTCTATATGATAGATGCGAAGGTTGAGGAAGTTGCAAGAGCATTGGGACTATCTGAACTTGGACTTGATAAAGATGTAACTGAGCTTTCAGGCGGACAGAGAACTAAGGTACTGCTTGGAAAGTTGCTTCTTGAAAAACCGGACATCCTTCTTCTTGATGAGCCTACTAACTATCTTGATAAGGAGCATATTGAGTGGCTTAAGAGATATCTGCAGGACTATGAGAACGCATTTATACTGATATCGCACGATATTCCATTCCTTAACAGTGTTATAAATGTTATTTATCATATGGATAATCAGGAACTGAACCGTTATACAGGCGATTATGATAATTTCCAGAAGGTGTATGCTGTGAAGAAGGCGCAGCTTGAGGCGGCTTACAATAAGCAGCAGCAGGAGATTGCGGAGCTTAAGGATTTCGTTGCAAGAAATAAAGCACGAGTTGCCACAAGAAATATGGCGATGTCAAGACAGAAGAAGCTTGATAATATGGATATTATTGAGCTGGCAGCAGAGAAGCCAAAGCCAGAGTTTAATTTCAAGACAGCGAGAACACCGGGAAGATATATTTTCCAGACACACGACCTTGTTATCGGCTATGATGAGCCGCTTTCAAGTCCGCTTAACTTAGAGATGGAGCGAGGACAGAAGATTGTGCTTACAGGTGCTAACGGTATCGGTAAATCTACATTGCTAAAGAGTATATTAGGACTTATCAAGCCTCTGTCAGGTGATGTTGAGCAGGGCGATTATCTTGAGATAGGATATTTCGAACAGGAGACTCCTGCTGGAATTGAAACTACATGTCTTGAGGAGATATGGCAGGAATTTCCAGGATATACACAGTATGAGGTTCGTTCAGCCCTTGCCAAATGTGGTCTTACAACCAAGCATATCGAGAGCAAGGTTAAGGTTCTTTCTGGTGGAGAACAGGCAAAGGTGCGTCTGTGCAAACTGATTAACCGGGAGAGCAACATTCTTGTACTTGATGAGCCTACTAACCACCTTGATGTGGATGCCAAAGATGAATTAAAAAGAGCCCTTATGGCATATAAGGGCAGTATACTTATGGTCTGCCACGAACCAGAGTTCTACGATGGTCTTGCGACTGATGTGTGGGACTGTGGAAAGTGGACAACACGTATTTAATCATTAAAGTACTCAGGGAACATTTTCCTGATTGCGTCAATATTTTCAGAATATCTGCTCATATGTCTCTGCGATATATGGGCAGCTTTTTCTTTATCTTTTTTTTCAATTGCTGATACAAGTTCTCCATGGTCTTTCAGGATTCTACCTGTTTCTTTGCATCTGAAACTTAATATTGTAGTTCTGTCAAAATGTGGTGCCATGCTTTCTACAAGGTTGTACCATACAGTTTTGCCACACATTTTATACAGACTTCCGTGAAATTCTTTATCAAGTGTGAAAATCTTTTCTTCATCACCGCGTTTGATATACATTTCCCATAAAGCTACATTTTCATATAATGAATCAAGCTGGTTCTTTGTCAGTATATCGCATGCTTCAACTGCAAGCTGTGCCTCAAGTACACAGCGTAAGTCGCGGAGCTGTTCTACAATATCTGAATTAACATATGATACAAATGCTCCAATCTTAGGCTTTATCTCTATCAGTTTTGACTGTGCAAGTTCTAATTCTGCTTCGCGTAAAGGATTATTGCTGACATTCATAAGTGAGCAGAGTTCAGGTGCTTCAAGCTTCTGACCTGGCAGCAGGTTAGTGTGGACAATATTGTAAATAAGCTGTCTGAGTACATAATCTTTAGCTGCTTCACCTTCTGATTTTTCTGTAATATTTAACATAAATACCCCCAAATGTTAATGATATATATTTTATAGCATATTTTAATTAGAGTGTCTATTTTTTAATGTTTAACATTTTATGTCATGATATATATTATATAGTATAAAATATATAACAAAATTATCTTCTCATGCAGAATGAAACTGATGATTATTTTTAATATCTATAATATTCTATTGACATATAAGTGGTATTGTGATATTAATACAGTATAAGAATTTATATGATTCTTATATCTTAAGCAGAATCTGAATACTTAATAGCCTCGGATGATGCTTATCACGCCAGATATTCATCTATGCATGGTCATATATTAATGTCATTCGGCAGTAAGCCCATAACCTATAATTTAATAATGCAGGCTTGTATTAGGTACTTGCAGATGCTAATATACTTACATAGGAACTATTAGTATATGTGCGTGGATATCAGCCTGTGAAAGAGACGAGGAGGATATCTATGGCAG
>ERZ780148.2004-NODE-2004-length-12557-cov-6.302432_pt1 | contig 12557 bp, 10 predicted proteins | sample MGYA00510984_ERZ780148 | MGnify/ENA primary metagenome ERZ780148 (study PRJEB29588, sample SAMEA2160902) | human gut metagenome | biome: human gut; feature: human-associated habitat; material: faeces | place: Denmark | collected 2008/2010 ...
CGGTGTATTGTACACATTATCTGCATCGTCATGGCTGCCAAAAGCTTCCCGCGGATTCAGACTGCCATCCATGGAAAGATTCAGGTGATGATCCGAAATAAACTCCCGCATATCTGCAGAACACATATGATTTTCCTGCATGGTAAATGCATCATCCAGATCAAATGCATCAATTCCAAGCTGATTTGGCATAACCACATACGCATCATCCGGCACACGGCGTGCAATCCAGTGATGTCCACCAATGGTCTCCATCCACCAGATTTCATTCTGATCGGAAAAGGCAATTCCATTCATTTCATAAGTGCCATATGTTTCCAGAAGTTCTCCCAATCGCTGAACACCCTCTCTTGCATTGTGGATATAAGGAAGTACTAACGATACAATATCTTCCTCTCCAATCCCGTTTTCCACCAGTGGATCTGCACCGAGTACACGTGGATTGGATGTGATCGTCTCGGTTGCCGTCATTCCGGTCCGCGCCTCATTGACTCCACACGCGCCCCAGACTCCCTTTCCTTCCACCGCATTTGGCATAGCTGTATAGCAAAGTGGATTTTCCGGAAGCGGAATTTCCACGGAAGAAAGTACCGCTTTGTATACACGTGGCTGCTCCTTTGGCTGCACCACAATCATTTTCTTTGGCGTAAAGTGATCATTTCCACCCGCATCATCATTTCTCGCAATCATGGTTGAACCATCATAAGTTGCATTTTTTCCTACTAATATCGTTGTACAAGGCATATTTTTTGTCTCCTTTTCTTTCTATTTGCCATTACATTTTTATTTCCGGTTGCCAGACGGACAGTTCTTCTTCATTTTCATAATAAATATGATAATCTTCTCTCATGGAAGCTCCCTTATAAAATATCCTGCTTCTTTCATGGCTTTTGCGAACTTCTCCACCGGCATCTCTGCCTTTGTTGCTGCAATCTCAAGAGACAGTGTTCCGTCCTGCACCAATGAAAAAAGCATATCATTACGGCCCTTTTCCATCATTTCATTGTCTCTCATAAGTAACGTCATGTATTCCACCTTCCATTCCTCATGTTTTTTTGCCTTCAGAACAGCATTTTCAAGCTTATTCACGAATTGGCTATTGCCTGTCTGTCCTGTCGTAAGCCAGTTTAAAAAGTCCTTCATTTCATCCGATACATCATCTGCATGCCCACCGGCACACAAGAATATTTTCGTTGACTCATCTCCCAATACAAGTTCTGGTATCTCTTTACATTGATTTTCAAATGTGTACTTGTGTAACCCCTCCTGAAATTGATCAAATGGACAAATAAAGATCACATAGCTCTTTTTCAGTTCTTTATAATCCGCACCCCTTTCAAGTAAATTTAAATCTATCATTCCCTGATAATATGCTCTTTGTTCTTCTTGAAAATGAGCGTGATCCACTATATCCATATAATTTTCGAAAAATTCTCTGTGCTCTGCACAAAGCTCAGCCAACACCGTTTCATATTCCCGATTCGCCTTTTTCAATGCTTTATCTGCATTTTCCGATTCGTTTGTGTGAACAGAATACTCTCGTTCTTCTGCTTCGCTTCTAAGTTCCTCCAATACCTCTGCTACTGTTTCAAATACTTCGTTCATTTTGTATCCACCTTTCCATATAAGTATTGCATTTTGCAGTCAGTATTATCAATCCCAAGATTACATCAAATAAATTTATTTTCTTATACTTCATCTTTAGAAGTATATTATCAACATTATTCCGTAAAATCAATCATGTAGCACTTCATCTTTAGAAAGTTGGTATTTGAATGAAGATTTACTGGAATAAAGAAAAAAATTCCAAAAACCTTATTGGACAACGTGTAAAAGAATTACGAACCGAAAAGCACATATCACAAAAAGCATTAGCTGAACAACTCCAGCTTGCCGGATATGAATTTAGTGATTTGACTGTATTACGCATTGAACAAGGGACACGCTTTGTACCGGATTATGAAGTAGTGGCTCTGGCAGAATTTTTTCATGTATCTTGTGAATATCTCTTGGGTGTTAAAAAGGAAAAATAAGCAGTGATCTGAATTATAACTCACAGACCACTGCTTAAATTTTTATTAAAGCGATACCCTACTCCCCATACAGTCTGTATGTAAATCGGTTTACTCGGATTATCTTCTATTTTCTCACGCAGGTTACTGATATGGCTCATGACAATATTATAATCACCAAAATATGGCTCTTTCCAAACAATATTATATATTTTCTCCTTGCTAAATACCATTCCAGCATTTTGCGCTAACAGTAAAAGAATCTCAAATTCTGTAAAAGTAAATTCTATTTCTTTGTTTCCTTTTACCGCCAACCGTTCTTCAGCATTTATTGTTAATCCCTGAAATTCTAAGCATTTTTTTATGTTCTTATTTTCACATATTTTCATTTGCTTATTTTCTAATATGCTTAATATCTCGCTAATAACATCATCTTCACTATTTTCAAATGACAACAGCAACATTTTCCCCATAACTTTCCACCTCCTCAAATCTTACTTATGTAATAATTCAATTATTACATAAGTAAGATTTACAGTCAACTATTTTTCCAAAATTGACATTTCAACAAATACAGAATATACTATTTTTATTACAGGCGTAAGATTTAAGGAGTGATTTACATGAAGAATTTACCACAAATTTCGGAAGCAGAATTTGAAGTTATGAAAATTGTATGGAAATATGCCCCCATTAACACCAATGAAATAACAGAAAAATTACTACAAACAACAAGCTGGAGTCCCAAAACTATCCAAACGCTCATTAAGCGTCTTGTGACCAAGGGTGTTCTCACTTATGAAAAACAAAGTCGTGTTTTTGTTTACACACCGTTAGTAAAAGAGTGTGAATATATTAGTCAAGAAAGTAATTCTTTCTTGAATCGCTACTATAATGGTGACATTACCTCTATGCTATCTGCATACATAGAAAACGATAAACTGTCTGAAACAGAAATTGAAACACTTCGCTCCCTTCTTTCCAAGAGTTCCAAAAAAGGAGGCGATTAACATGGCTAATTTCATGATACGCTTTTTATTATGCAATGTATTTATCAGCGGTATCATTGGAATTCTTTTGATAGCCAAATGGGTATTCAGAAACAACTTGTCCAGCCGGATGCAGTATAATATGTGGTTGCTGTTACTCGGACTTTTAGCAGTACCTTTTATGCCCTTCCGTCTAGTTAGTTTCCCGCAAATTTTCTCATGGCTCAGTAGCGTACAAAACTCCACCACTTCTCATGCCGATGTTGGTACAAATAATGTTATGAATACCGATTTATCCGGTACTACAAATTGGATGAATGACTTTGCCCTTTCTGTAAACCATGACACATCATCCGTTACCGGGTACATTTTATTGAGTATATGGATTGTGGGAATGCTTGTGATGATGATATTGGTAATCAAATCTTCTCTTCGTTTACGCACTATAAAGAGATCTGCACTTCCCCTTCAAAATCCGAAAGTTCGCAGACTGTATAACAGATGCTTGAATGAGATGAAAATAATAAGGAATATTCCTGTGTACAGTACTGCTTTTTTGAAATCCCCTATTATCGTAGGATTTTTGAAGCCATGTATTTATCTGCCAATTCATTTAATCTCAGATTATCATGAATCTGATATGAGATATATGCTATTGCATGAACTGCAACACTACAGACATAAGGATGCCATTGCCAATTATCTTATGAACTTTGCCGGAGTGCTTTATTGGTTTAACCCCTTTGTCTGGTTTGCGCTAAGAGAAATGCGTAATGACAGAGAAGTTGCCTGTGACACTTCTGTTCTAAAAATGCTTGAAGAGGACGATTATGAGGATTACGGAAATACGCTGATTAACTTTATAGAAAAGGTCTCCATTTCTCCTTTTCCGTTTGCTGCCAGCCTTAGTGGAAACATGAAACAAATAAAGCGTCGCATTATCAACATCGCTTCTTATGAGAAACCAACGTTTTACAAGAAGTTAAAAGGCATGACTGCTTTTATACTGACCACAGTTCTAATAATGGGACTTACACCTTTTATTTCTACATATGCAGCGGACGAAAGTCGCTACCAATGGAAATCTTCCTCAGAAAATATTTCATATGTAGATTTTTCTAAATACTTTGGAAAATACGAAGGAAGCTTTGTTTTATACGATCTTAGAAATGATGTCTGGAGCATACATGATATAGAACATGCTACGCTACGAGTTGCGCCGGATTCCACTTACAAGATATATGATGCTTTATTTGGATTGGAAGAAGGTGTCATTACACCACAGGATTCTTTTATTGCATGGAATGGAGAAAACTATCCGTTTGAAGCATGGAACGCTGATCAGACCTTGCAGTCTGCTATGGCTTCATCTGTGAACTGGTACTTCCAATCAGTGGACGAACAACTTGGTACTACTTCCGTTTACGATTATATCAAGGAAATCGGATATGGAAATAAGAACATGAGCGGTGATTTCTCCACCTATTGGATGGAGTCTTCCTTGAAAATTTCTCCAATAGAGCAAGTCGAACTTTTAACCCAGCTGCAGAATAACAACTTTGGATTTGCTCCTGAAAACATCAATGCAGTAAAAGATTCCATCTGCCTTTCTTCTTCCGATGCCGGAACATTCTACGGAAAGACCGGAACCGGACGTGTGGATGGCCAGGATGTGAACGGATGGTTTATCGGTTATATCGAAACTGCAGATAATACATACTTTTTTGCTACCAACATTGGTGCAGACAGCGATGCTACCGGAGGCAACGCAACTGAAATAACCATGTCTATCTTGTCTGACATGAATATCTGGAAATAAAGAATCGGGTAAAGGTCAATCTCTGACTTTTACCCGATTTTTCTTAATTCGCTATCTGAACAAGCCCTTTGTATTCCCATGTCGCTCCATAATCAGTTGACTGAAATACAATCCCATCTTTCTCCGCTGCATCTGTGGTAACCGTTATCGTCAATGTGTCGTCCTCTTTTTCAGGCATATTCAGGTAATCAAAATCCTCCACCGTAAATCCGCAATCGATAGCGATTTGTGGTAATTCTGAAACAAGATCCATTGGAAGTTTCATTTCTTCAAAGGCCCTTCCGCCATCGCGAGTGACATATAAGCGGGAATAGGACTGGGATGCGCCTGTAATTCCTGCAACCCCAAAGTTCTCATCATAAAATATTAAACCTTCTGCAACTCCCAATTGTCCACTGAACGGATCATCATTTATGCATTCCCAAGTAGAACCACCATCCATTGTCTTTTCCATTACATAAAATCTGCTTCCGGCAGCTGCATCCGTTATCACCAAACGCCATCCATTATTTTCATCTAAAAAGAAATACATAGTTCCATCACTTTGATCCACAGTCCAACTTTCTGTATCTTTAGCATCCTCCACCTGCTGCATCGTATTCTCCTGCTTCAATTCTTGTTGACTGACGTACTCAGGCTCCATAATATATCGAACAGGTGTGACACTATTTAAATCAGGAATATGCAAAGATACCTCAAACCCAACGATTTCTCCACCGCTTCTAAGCTGAGTAAAATTGCCGGTTCCTGTTTCAGTTCCATCACCATCTGCATCTCCCGAAATATATTGTAAGCCTTCCTCTGAACTAAAAGATCTTCGCCCCATATAGAGTATTTCATAAATCTGCTGCTCTTCAAATGTTTCAGCCCACGCCTCTACCTGACTCGTCCAGTCTGAATTGTTCAAAATTTCAATCATTGGAGACAAACGCATATCGTCACTATATTCTCCATTCACATTACCATCTATCCAAACAGTCATATCATTACTGCTGTCTGCGTCATAATCAATAAGATACGTTTTTTTCTCTCCAGCCTCATTTTTTCCATATATGAATGCATAAATCCTTTGAATCGTTCCGTTTTCATCAAATGACACCTGATATTTATTTGCAATATAGAGTTCTTCCGGCAGTTGCAATGCTTCATCCAAATCCATCAGAATCCCTTCTACACCATCCTCAAAAAGATTATTATGCTCCAGTTCTACTTCTTTTTTACGCATCCACTCATCAAGTTTCCAAGACAGTGCCCCGTGATACGGAACTGCAGAATAAACGATACGTCCACCAAAGAATAAAGTTGCTGCTATAAGGAGTATCATTTCCGTATAGAAAAGTTTCTTATTTCCATTATCTCCTGAATTAACTTCTTGATTATGCCTTTTCGAAATCAGCCAGAGAACCACTGTGCCAACCAATCCTATTATACCTAACGCCAACATCGGTATATGCCTTCTCAAGCCACCATATTGACATAGATGCCAGAATTGATACAACATAAATATATATAGTATTAAACTTACTTTTCCCGTGATTTTATAAATATATTTCATGTAAGTCTCCTTTCTTCATATCTGTAAAAATACCATAAAACACCAGTATTATCAAATCATTCTTTAATACGGTATTGGTAATCTGGTATATGCATAATTCCATCATCAAGGATTTCATTCCCCAAATATTGAAAGCTACCATCATCAGCAAACTTTACTGTAAGTTCATGGGTTATGACCGCATCATCACAAATGACCATATCACACACCGCATCCACCGTTAATGTCACTGTTCCATCCTCATTTTCTTTGATATCAATAACCTCCGGCAGCGAAGTTCCAAAAAAAGTTGGTGCATAGTTAAGGCAGCCTTGTCGTACCCATACGTAAGTCTGATTTTTTTCATCAAATACCGCATATTCCTGAATTTGCTCTGCTGTTACCGGAAGATATTCCATGATCAAACTCTCAAATTCTTCTTTTGGTATTCCATTTGAATAATCCTCTGCATCAAACGCTTTCTGATGTTTCATGGCATACAGATATTCATACATTCCATTATAGTCCAGTTTTTCCATATGGTCAGTATCCCAATTCGAGCATAAAAGATTATTTCCCTGATACCCCAGACCTTGTACGCATCTTTCTGACATTTCCCGTTGTTCCTTAGATAATGGCTTTATTCTTACCAGACAGCTTCCGTCAACAATCTCTGTAACCTCCGGTGGTTCCGGAACACATAATTCATAACAAAACCATCCTTTATCCGTATATTTCCACTCCTTTATCCTTGCATTAGAAATATAGGACAATCCATATGTATCATTGGTGTTCCATGTAGCACACGCACTTATTAAATACATGTCCTTTCCATCAAAAATAAATTTATCTCTGCCAATGCCACCATCTGACTGCAACTCGTAAAGCACTATAAAACCAGCTTTCTCTTCCTGACAGTTTTTAAGAAAATCTTCGACTTTTTTATAATTTTCCATTGCTGCATATGCTTTCATCGTTATAACCGGATACCCTTTTTCTTTTATCCGATCCTGCATTTTATAGATTGTCTTATCATCCAGAACCGTATTAACTGCCTCCCCTTTATCTGCCTGAGTATAAATATCAGAAATAAGCTCCAGAATCATTTTACACTCATCCTCTGCTTCTTTTCTTTCCGGCTCATCTATTGGAAGGTCATAACCTTTTTCCCACTGTTCTGCAACATCTTCTTTTGCATTCTCGTTTTCTTCCATAGAATCAACATCTCTACTATCCATCAACTGACTATCTGATGTCATATCTTTCCTTATGCATCCACATAATAAACAACTGATCAGCACAATGAACCAAATACGCTTTTTCATAAATATCGTCCTTTCCATTCAGTCACATCAGGGATTCATCACTGTTCTCCGTATATATCATTCCATTCATCTTCAGTTAAACGCGGTGTATGCCATGTAATGTTGTTATTTTCTTCCTCTGAAACAATGTAATTTGATACATACTGGAATCCCCTGTCAGATAATGGTCTGACCGTAACATCATGCATATATACATTTGAATCGCCTGCATACGGATATATCACATGAACGTTGAGCGTTATCGTCCCATCCGAATGTTCTTTATACCCAACCACCTCGGAATACGGATATTCTGGATACTCTATCTCATAAAATCCTCTTGGTTTATATTCGTATGTTTGAGTTTGATAATCGTAAATAGTTTTTTTCTGCAATTTATCACTGTCGATATTAAAATATTCCATAATTACATTTTCAAACTCTGTTTTAGGAATATGATAAACTGCACCTATGCCTAAGTTATCATCTGCTACATATGGAAATTTTTCATTATGCAACTTTGGATACAACAAATCAAACATGTCATAGAAATTCAGTTCTCCAAAATCATCCTCATTCCAATCCACTAAAAACATATTATTTAACTCATATCCTATTGGCAAAAGATATTTTTCATTTAATTCCCGACACTTTGCATCCAATGGCAGTATACGAAATGCTACATGCTCTTCTGCAGAACTTAATGTTAATACATACAATTCTTCTGAAAAATAAGTTCCAGAAAACATCAGATATCCATCATCGGTATATCTCCAATAATCGGTTTGATATTCACCTTCATCCTCACTTTTCATAATCCCATCTTTGTATCCGTAATAGCATCTTTTCACATGAACCACTCCTTTTTCTGTCTGTAAATGGTAGACCGAAAATCCTCCCAGACTGCTCACTTGGAGTATTGTCACTTCTGCTTTTTCTTGTTTTTCCACCGAATCACAAAAATCTATCACATTTTGTATTTGTGTCATATCAACTCGATTTTCACAATCAACTGCCGCATATCCACATTCCCCAAATCTTTCTACAACTTTACGTACTGTTTCCATATCCTTCAGCTTATTTTTTGTTGTGGCTTCCGCATAAATATCTATCGGAATATTTATAAAATTGTCATCCATTCCTTTCTCACTGACAATTTCAATAGGTTCAGAAGATACTGGTTCTTCTGTATTCCCTTTACATCCCGAAATCCCCATCGAAAAACCTATACTAATTACCAGAAAACCACTTTTCAAGAACCTGACTATCTTTTTTGACAACATAACCGCTTCCACCTCTTCCTTTTACGTCTTCTACCATGCTGACGATCATAATAGGACGCTCCATATTCTCGTCCGTTGTAAAAACAGAAAACCATCCCAATTCAGTCCCCGTTGTATCATCTTTTGATGCTTTGATTTCTGCAGTTCCCGTTTTTCCGGCTAATATAATATCCGTTCTATGTGCTGCATAGCCAGTTCCATGAGGATTGTTTATGACTTCTTTCGTATCCTCCAAAACAGTTTGCGCCACATCCTTTGTAAATGCTTCTTTAATCCAGACATCAGGCATTGCATCTTCCTTATATGTAAGATATGGTTTTATCATATTTCCTTCATTGCAAAATGCAGAATACATACAAGCCATATGCAAAGGATTCACAAGAATCTGACCTTGTCCATAGCCACTATCAGCCAACTGTACCTCTTTTTCAATTTTTTCTGTATTGGAAAACTGCGATTTTGCCATCTTAATATCAAATGGAAGTACATCATTGAATCCCAGTTTTGTTAATGAACTTTCCATATCGTTTTCCCCAATTTTTAATGCCGCCTTTGCAAAATAAATATTATCCGAATAAATTAAAGCATTTTTTAGAATAACCGGCTCATAAGCATGAAGCGTCGTTACATAATAAGATCCCCATGAGGAATCTTTCTGCCAGCTCAATCCTTCATTCCCATAATCCTCATCTGGATCAATTGCCCCTGTTGTTAATCCAATAGCAGCTATGATAGGCTTAAACGTAGAGCCCGGACACCAGACCTGTCGAAAACGGTTATACATAGGTTTGTTCTCATCTTCATTCAGCGCATTCCACTTTTCACTTGACATGCCCCTAATAAAATCGTTGTTATCATATGAAGGTGTACTGACTAAAGCCAATACTTCTCCCTTATACTGATTGATAGCAACTGAACAGCTCTTATCATCTTTAAATTGTTCATATAATTCTTTTTGCAAATTCGAATCTATCGTTAGTTTTATATCTTTTCCATTTTCTACAATCGTGCTTACTATGATTTTTTTCTTATTGCCATTTGAATCAACAATAGTAATAGAACACCCATTCTGTCCCTTTAATTCTTTTTCAAATAATCCTTCCATTCCACTTTTTCCAATAACACTGTTCGATGTATATCCTTCCCCTGCGTGTTCTTCTAAATCTTCTGCTGTAACGTTTTGAACATATCCCACTAAATGTGCGGCAGCCTCACCGAGCGGGTACTCCCTTATACCGATATCTGAAATTTTCACACCTGGAATCTCTAATAATTTCTCCTGTCTGTCTTTCTCTGCCAATGTTTCCTGATCTGGCTCAATCGACATCAGTTTTAATTCATTCACCTTTGGAACTGTTTTTAATGGTACAAATGAATCATCTTTTACCCATTTTGCTGCTAATTTTTTTTCTATATCTTCTGTTTTCATTTCCAATAATTCTGCCAACTGGCTGATAGCATCATTCTTATTCTCTAAATTTCCGGGAACTACGCCTATAGAAGAAGCCACTCCCTCGCCTGCAAGCAACTGACCATTTCGGTCTATAATCTGCCCTCTCTTAGCACTTGTTGTAGACACTTTTACTTTATCTGTGGAATCCAGTTCTGGAAATATCAAAGAATCATTCCATATCAGCTTATATTTGCCTTTTTCCAGTATAAATGATGCCTTATTTTCAAAAGTTACGTTTCCTGCAACAGTATCCATAGATGTTTCATAACAGATCTCTTTTTGTTCTTTATCATAAGATGTGATATGAACTTTCATATTATCTACATCAATTCCCTCATAAATAGCAGAATTACGTTTTACAAAATCTTCCTGACTGATATTCCCAGATATTCCTGCATCAATCATTTCATACATTTGTTCATATTCTCGATTTGAAATATGAGCCATATATGTTTTAAGAACCTTCTCCGGTGATACATCAGGTACACTTTCATACCATACAAAAATGGCAACCACCGTTGTAATCAAGCATAAATTCATGAGCCATATAATGTATATCCTGCTTTTTTTCTTTTTTTTCGTCATAGCATCTCCTTTTTCTTACAGTTGTAAGATTTCATTTTAAAAAAAATTGTTCTTTCCATTTAAAAAGTTATGTCAAAGCAATCATGATTTCTTTTTTCGGTAAATAATATTCCCTTATATCTTACATCCGTAAGATATGAACGTCAAGTATTTATTTTACATTTATTCTAAATAACAAAACATCTGGCACATCCTAAGGAAGTGGCAGAAATGGCAAATCGAAACCACACCAATCCAGTGCGATTTTATCTCAGCGATGATGAGCAGTACATCCTCAACACCAAATTCAAAGCATCCGGCATGAAAAGCATGTCAGCTTTCTTACGCAAGCTGGTTTTATATGGATATGTGTATGATGTCGATTACAGTTATCTGCGAAATTATAATACGGAGTTGGGACGTATCAGCTCCAATTTAAACCAGATCGCAAAGAGGGTAAACAGCACCGGAAACATTTATCAAGAGGATATAAACGAAGTAAAGGAGTTGATGAATAAAGTATGGCGTACACAAAAATCCATGCTATCAAAGCAACCGTTGATAAAGCGATAGACTACATCTGCAACCCTGAAAAGACCGATGAAAAAATGTTCGTTTCCTCTTATGCCTGTTCTCTGGAAACCGCAGCTTATGACTTCAAATATACCCTCGACCACTGCCGGGAAAACAGTCCCAACAAAGCCTATCATCTGATACAGGCTTTTGCTCCGGGAGAGGTCGGTTTTGAAGAAGCGCACCACATTGGAAAGGAGCTTGCAGATAAACTTTTAGAGGGAAAATATTCGTATGTTGTTACCACCCATATTGACAAAGAACACGTTCATAATCACATCATTTTTTGTGCCGCTGACAACATCGAACACAACAAATATCACGACTGCAAACAGTCCTATTACCACATCCGTAAACTGAGTGATGAACTGTGCAAGGAACACAATCTTTCCGTCATCATTCCGGGTGCCCAGCGTGGCAGAAAATACGAAGAATGGCAGTCCGACCAGAATGGTTCTGCGTGGAAAACGCAGATCAGAAAGGACATCAATTTCTGCATCAAGTCGGCTTCCACTTACGAAGAATTTCTGCTTCTGATGAGAGCCAAAGGGTATGAAATCAAAGGGGAAACTTTTGAAGAAGGAGCTGCCAAATACATCTCATTCCGCCCTCTGGATAAAGAGCGTTTTGTGCGTGGCAGTGCGAAGTCTTTAGGAAAGGAATACACAAAGGAACGAATCAGGGAACGCATTGAAAGAAAACAGGAACGAAAGGCAATTATCCCCAAAAAAGACTACTCTGCCCGCAGACTTATTGACACCTCTGACGAGAAATTTCAGAACAGTCCGGGACTACAAAGGTGGGCTGTCATTGAGAATTTAAAGATCGCCGCACAGAACTATAATGAGGTTGGTTCGCTTGCAGAACTGGAACACAAAATTGCGGTGAAAATCGAAGCCGGAAAGTCTGCAAAGCAGAGCGTGGTGGAACTGGAATACCGCATCAAAGACCTTGCAGAAATCATCAAATATGCACAGCAGTACAAAGACAACCGCTCCTATCATATCGGCTACAAAAAAGCCAAGA
>ERZ780148.2008-NODE-2008-length-12540-cov-4.368282_pt1 | contig 12540 bp, 3 predicted proteins | sample MGYA00510984_ERZ780148 | MGnify/ENA primary metagenome ERZ780148 (study PRJEB29588, sample SAMEA2160902) | human gut metagenome | biome: human gut; feature: human-associated habitat; material: faeces | place: Denmark | collected 2008/2010 ...
CCTGCACATCTGTTACTTTTGTTATATCTCCTTTTACTGTCTTAATCAAATACATTGTTTAATATGTGAGTTCTCGAATGGTTTATAACAAAAAATACAGCATACATGAAATTTCTCTCACATATGCTGCATCTTAATTAACTGTTACTGATTATCTTTATCTTCTTTATCTTCTTTTTTCTTTATGATAAAGAATATTCCAAGTCCTGCCACAATCACGATGGCTCCGATGATGATAATCCAGAGTGGATTCCATGAATCCTCTTTTGACTCGGTAGTCACATTGTTGCTGCCAGTTCCTGTACTGTCGTCTGCCCCGTTTCCATCCACCGGTGCTTCATCAATCACGATGGTGTAATCAGAAGCATGAGTGAAAGTCAGGTCAGCAGTTCCATCCTCTGCAATCTCATCTGCACAGATAAACTCAAGCTCTCCTGTAGTTTCATTGTAGTAGAACAGGTTTGCATAAAGTCCTACGTTCTTTGCTTCCATGTTGATGGAAAGGACTGCTGTAAATCCGAACTCGCCGTCATAGGCAAGGCTGATCTGGATAGAATATCTCTCTCCAGTCACATTATTGATAACATCCACAGGAATGTTATTACCGGCTTCTTCTCCAACCTTTACGCTGAAGTCGATGTCGCTTACCTTGTCAGTAGTAATGCTATTTCCGTTTACACTCCATGTAATGCCATTACCCATGTCAAACACAATGGTTACATCTTTGCCTGCGATAGTGTCAAGAACATCTCCCGGTACTACGGTAGCACCGTTCATATCAACCTTTACCGCATCGCCATCTTTTGCATCTGATGTTTCGTTCTTGATAACATCCCAGCCTTCTTTACCTGTTTCGTCTTTGATGAACGGCTTTCCGGTATCCGGTATTTCCGCTGGCTTCTTATCGCCGCCTTCTCCCGGTTTGTTATCTCCCGGCTTATTATTTCCTGGTTTGTTATCTCCCGGCTTATTATCTCCTGGTCTATTATCATCCTTTAACTTAGCGATTGGTTTCGTATAGCTGTGTCCACACAATGAACAGGTATATGTCATCTCGCCTTCTTTTTCCTTAGTAGCTTCTACCGTTACACTGCTTGTATACTTATGGTTAAGCTTAGGAATTGTTTCTGTATAGCTGTCACCACACTTACATGTATATGTCTTAATTCCTGTCTGGGTACAGGTTGCTTCCCTTGTTATCGTACAAGTATAGTTATGCTCATGTTCTTCTTCAGGAAGCTTTGGAATCGTTTCTGTGTAAGTGTCATTGCAGTTTACACAGGTATAGGTTCTCTCGCCCTCCGCTGTAGTGGTAGGCTGCCTTGTAATCTCTGAATGATAATCGTGTCCGGTTGCGGCTATTGTCTTTCCTTTTTCAAGGACTGCATTACAACCACTGCAACACTTATCTCCGGTGTAACCGGAAGAAGTACAATCAGCATCCTTCTTACCCACCAGCTTTATGGCTTCGTGGTTATTCGGATTTAAAGTGCCATACTCTGCACCGCAGACTGAACATTTCGCCTTATGGGTACATGTTGCCGTTCCGCCGGAGTGTTCTTTTTTCTCTATGGCATGACCTGTACTGATACATTCTCCACAATCCTTACAATAGGTATCTCCTGAATATCCTTCCTCTTTACAGGTGGATTCCTTTTCACCTCTAACCTCAGTATTCTTATGTTCACAATCACTTCTGGTAATTGTGATTACCACTGATTCATTTTCATAATTGCCCTTGTCCGCACCATTGTAAACAGCAGTTGCGGTCACAGGCACACCTACTTCCAATGCAGTAGCCTTATCACTCTCCTGCCATGTCCAGTCTTTCGCTAAAGTAACTGTACCGACAGTTTTGTTACTGTATGGAACACTCATAGCCGATCCCGGCATATGCGGTGCGTCTTTTACCTTATTTACTGTGATGGTTACATCCGTTTCAACCGTGTTGTAATTTGCACGATCTGTCGGTGTGAATACCAATACATAAGTTGTCAGATTGCTGTCTGCACAATTCGGTGCAAGGCTTGCATCCTTCCAAGAAAATGTTCCGTCTACAAGAGTTGTGTCATTCTCACTGTACTGTACTTTTCCACCTGCTATTGTTGCATCTGATAAGGTCTGTCCGTAAGTAATAGCACTTACAGTAGGTTTTTCAGCCACATAAGCTGTTGCTGCTACAACCCTGACGGTAATATTCTTCGTTACCGGCACATAATTCGTGGTATCTGTCGGATTAAATACTGCTACATAGCTGTTCACATTTGTTGTAGGAACTGTGCCGTTTGTCTTCCAGCTCCAGCTACCTTCAACAGTCTTTTCCACGCCGCCAACAGTCCAGCTTACGCTTCCACCAACAAGATCACTATCTGTTAATGCTGCAGTTGAATGATATACTCTGTCTGCCACTGTCGGAACAGTTGTCACATTCGGTGTCGCCTGACTTACGGTTACTGTGATTGTTCCGGTACATCCCTGATAAAGTGCTTCATTCTTCGGCACAAACTTCCATGTAACCTGATGACTTCCGGCATTCAGTACCTCATTCGGTGTTTCCCAGCTAAGTTTACCTGCTACCTCTGTTCCATTGGCTACAAATTTTGCTTCTGTGGTATTAAGCTTTAATGCACTTATCTTCTGTCCGTACACAAGGGATGTGCTGTCAGAAGAAACCTTTGCACCTGCCTTTTCCGTCACTACGAATTTATCAGTAATCTTTACAGTTAATGTATAAGTTACATCTTTATAATTCGCCATCGTTGCAGTGACTGCAATAGTTGCTGTAATTCCATCTGTATAGTTATCAAATGACTTCACATTGTAGGTAAGATTACCATTTTTATCTACCGATACATTTTCAAGTATCGTACCGGCATCTGCCGTTGACACAGAGTATGTTGTATTACCCTTATCTGCCGGAAGCATTCCTGCAACATCCACCGCCACATTACTTGCTCCCTGCTTATATGTATAAGCTGCCGTACCTGTTGACGGATTTAATACATAGTCTTTCTTTGCCACATTGACTTTAATCGTCTGCTCTGCCGCACCGGTATAACACTCTGTTTCCGAAAGAGATACTGTTACGGTGGCACTTCCTGCTCCCACAATCGTTACTTCTCCGGTATCGGAAACTTTAATGACCTTTTCATCGGAAACTTTATAGGAAATCGTTCCGTCTCCGGTTCTGCTACATCCAAGCTTAAATGCCTCATCCCCAAAGGTCGGGGTAAATTCAGTCTGTTTCAGTGTCAGCACTCCGTCTGCTTTTGCAACAGTATCCGAAGTATCATTAACTGTTCCTATGTATCCTTCCGCAGATACCTTAACTGTAATCTGTTTTCCAATTGCTTCGGCGGATACAATCTTATAAGTATTGCTGCTTCCCTGCTGAAGCACTGTATCGTCCGCGCAGAAAGTATAGGTTAATACAGCTCCCTGCTGTGCTCCGGTTACAGTTGCAGTTAAGGTTTCCCCATACTTTGCAGTTCCGGAAAGGCTTACGCTGCCTTCTAAGGTTGCGGTATAGGCAGATGTATTGGAAATAACATCACTTGCCTTATATCCATCTGTTTCCTTTGCCCGTACCTGTAAATCTCCTGTGTTGACTATCACGTTTCCAACTGTAACAGTACCAACACCGGTGCCGGAATCTACCGTAATATCCGTCCAACTTGCTCCACCATCGGTACTGTATTCGTAAGTAACTCCGCTTGTTCCGTTAAAGGTAAAGGTATTGTTTTCATCATCCACATTTCCATTCGTCGGTGGATTTGGATGTTCTGCCTTTGCTACCTCGGCGGTGGAATCCGTCAGTTCTCCGGAACAGTTTTCAGCGGTAACCTTAACTGTAATCACTTTTCCTACATCATCTGCTGTTAAAGTATATGTATCTCCGGTAGCAATCGCTGTAGTATCTTCTCCACGATACCATGAAACTGTAACTTCGCCGGCATCTGTCGCAAGTCCCTCATAGGATGCTGTCAATGTTTTTCCATATACTGCCTCTCCGGAAATGGATACAGTTCCCGTGATGGCTTCCTTTAATGTCTTAAATGTGCTATTTAAAAGATAACTTTCATTTCCTGCCTTATCCACTGCAAGAACTGCACAGTAATACTCGGTATTTGGTTTCAGGTCTGATAATGTAAAGGTTCCGGTTGCATTGTGATAATCAGATGCTTTCAAATTCTCTGTCGTAGCACTTGTTACCTCATTTATATCCGTACTATATAAGAAATAAACCTTCTCAAGACCGCTTCCATCTTCAAAAATATCAAATGTCACACTACCGGAGCGATCCTTCATGACCGGGGTTATATCAAAAATATACGGTTTCTCATCATCATGCAAAATGCCATCACTGGACAGATAGGTTACATTTCCGACATTGTCTGTGATTCTCGCATACACATAGTTGGTCCTGTTCGTCTTGATTTTAGGCTTATTGCTATTATCATAATCTTTCCAGCCACTCAGATTCTGCATATCTGAAATTTGTGTATATGCCTTGTCAGATACCAGATATTCTGTAGAGGCTATACCGGAGCCGGTATCCTCTGATGTAATCGTAATTTTTTCTTTGGTGTTGGTATAGAAGCCAAAGGAAATTTTCTCTAAAAATTTATCCCATGTACTTTCTTTTACCTGAATGGTTCCGGTTGGAGCAGCTTTATCAATCTTAATCTCTTTGTTTATGCTATCTGTAATGTATCCGTTACTGTCTTTAAAATAAAGAGTATAAGAATGTGTTCCCTCTTCGGTAACCGAAATGCTGTCATTCCAACTGCTTCCATCCGTTGATACCTGCCAGTCTGCTACGCCGATTGTGACATCTGAAGTATACCAGTCATTCGCACCTTTCGTTCCTGTTATATAATTATCCGGAGCAGTAATGTAAGCAATGGTAAAGTTCTTTGTAATTTCTCCTGTATAATTACCCTTTCCGGTAATCTTCACATAAGGAGCGTTTTCAGCATTGCTGCCTGCCACATCTGTATTGTTTCCATAAGTAATGTTATAATCTTCACCAAGAGTTAATGATGTCTCGCCTTTTTTTATGGTAATATCCGGCTTAATCTCATTACCTGTATAGTAGTAAGGGGTATCCACACCGCTAATACTGATACCAGAATAGTTGATGTTCTTTATATTACAGTACGAACAGCTTTCGCCAGTCTTGTCGTCGCCAAAGTCATGTTCCTTTAAGCCTTCCGCATTATTTGTGTATCCAACCTTACAAGGAGAACTTTCTGAAGGTTTATAGACTTTCGCATTACTAAAAACAGGAAAAGATTGTTTCTCACCATCATTATCAATGTTCTGTCCCCAGACCTGTGGTATCGTGCCATCTTCTCCCACTTTCTGTCCATCCTGCAAAAGGTATGCAACCTCGCCGGATGCAAACTGTGCAGCGGTTTTTCCTTCAGCCTGCCCTTCGACATCTGCGCCGTTAATGCCACCCAAATCCGTGCCTTCCGCTTTCAGATAATAGCAATTGTTTATCGTACAATTTTCACCATATCCGAACACGCCTCCGACATCATCATTTCCACTTACACTACCTGTGTTATAGCTGTCAGTTATCGTAACACTGCTACCAGTTCCACACACGCCTCCGACACATCCTTCTCCACTTACCACTCCTGTGTTATAGCTGCCAGTTATCGTACCATCTACACCAAATGCGCACACGCCTCCGACATAATGTTCTCCGAAAAAATAAGAATCAACGACACCGACATTCCGAATTGTTGCCATATATATATTGTCAAACAAGCCAACATGACTTTTTTGGCTATCATTGAAAAAGAGTCCGCTGATGGTCTTTCCATTTCCATCAAAAGTCCCCTGATAGCCGTTATTAGCTGCTCCAATCGGTGTCCATGAAATGAAGTTCCCGCCGTTTGCTACTTCATTGGTCAGATTGCCGTCATCATCTGTTTTATATGTAATCCTGTCAAGCAGATTATTATTTACCGTGATATCATTCATCAGCTTCGCACAGGCTGAACTATTTTTAGTAACGTCTGTAAGAGTTCCGTTTACAAGTCCGGCGAACCAGTAAAGTTCTGCCGCCGAGGTAATCTGATACGGGTTTTCTGCTGTACCATTACCATTTTCCGGTTTTGTTGGTGTGATGGTGGTTGCTTCCAAAAGCTGTGCTCCACCCAGTTCTACATTTACTTTCAGTGCTGCTGCGTCCTCTGCGAGTTCATAGCCCTCCGGCAGATTCGCAGTAAAAGTATAGTTACCGCTGTACGCACCTTCCTCCGGGTAGTTTTCACATACCCAGCCTTCCAGAGTCACGGTTTCTTCCGCTCCATCCGTTTCTTCCGATTCGTTTGTTGCTTCTGTATCCTCTGTTTCGGTAACGGACGCAGATGTTGTAATCGTGGCTGTGATGGAAGCAGGAAGGAATGATACGATGTCATCAAAGGATACGATATAATCTTTGGATGCACCGGGAAGTGCCAGCACGTTTTCCTCCAAGTCCAGCATTTCCTCTTCATCATTCCATGTCCATGAGGTGATACGCTTTGCTGTCTCGGTTATTTCTTCCGATGTAGTCTGCTCCTCTTTTTCACAGGTCAGCACTTTTTCTTCCTCTGCTGCATTTACCGTAAGAGCAGATAAGTCCACGCTGCTTCCAACAAGGGCTGCCGTAAGCAACAATACTGCGATTCTCTTTCCTCTTTCTTTCCATTTTTTCATAATATCAATCCTCCTGTCCAAACTATGGTGCAGTTACACATTCTGTCCCCATAAAGATATTCTCTTATTTTCCAGTCATATTCAGATAGATAATATGAACAAAATCTATCATGAATTTCTATTTATCATTCTATACACTAACTCAGTTTTATTGTACTAAAAAAAGGCTGTTTCTTCAAGAATTTTTATTTGAAATTCAAATATATCTTTTTATAAACAAAAGAGCTTCCCTTGATTATCCTTGAAAGAGCACGATGCTCCATCCTTCTAATCTTAGAAAGCTCCTGATTTTTTTGTATATGAAACTTTAACCATCCCATAATGGCTGACTGAAAAAGAGTACAATAATTTTTTACTTTTATTGCAGCCTCTGAATATATCCTTCACTTACCATCCGCCTTAACGGTTTTGCTCCATACAGCAGACCTGATTCCTGATTTTCTTCTTCATCTTCCTCGGACAGTTCTACATAAGCACATCCTGCTTGTTTTCTTGCGTTATTTAATGCCTGATAGAATACTTCTTCATCCGTGATGTTGAAATATCCATGTCCGGAACCATGCGGAAAATACTTCTCTACCACAGACTGGAGCTCTCCATAGAACTTGTCATAGTCCCTGTTGTTCATAAGCTCAGTTCCATTCTCTGCATCAGCGTTCTTATAAGAACTACGCATTCTTTTTGTCGTTCTTTCAGTATCTATGCTGTCTACGCATTCCTTCACACGCATACTTGATTCTTCTATTGTCGTGGCGGACGGGCGGATGATATTCAGATAATCATCTATACATGACTCGGCAAGCTTGATTTCTTCAGGACTTATCTGTCCGTCCTCCTTTGCTTCCTCTATCTGCGTAATCAGTTCGTCCATACCATCTATGTATACGTTATCCGATGCTTTTTCCAGAGAGTAGCTTACCATCTGTGCTGCCGCCTTAAATTCTGTATCCATATCCTCAATCTCGGAATCCAGCTCCTGAAGCTCGTCAATGTACAGGTCTTGAAGTTCTTCTACCATTCCCTTTGCCTGCTCGATTCGTTTTGCACCATAGGCAACCATTTCTGACAGTTCCACTGGATCTTCCGGAAATTCCATATATGGATATGGCGTTGCCTCTATCCTCTCGTATTCCGGTGTCTGTCCCAATGACAGCATATCTATCAGGTCCTTGATCTGATTGATGGTCAGTTCCTCCAACAGAATGATTGGCTTTTCAATCAGTTTGTTCATATCCACTTCTTCTTTTACGGATATCTGTTTTCCAATAACGGTAAGCTCCATATTGACTTTTACAAATATCTGGCTTCCATTTACGATTATGCCAAGAAGTGCCTTGCTGATATAGAATACATTAAGCACACCCTGAATCACTTTGTTAATTGTGTTAAGGAAACCGCTACCCAGTTTGTTTGCAAGCGACAGTACCTTATTGGCTGCATCAAGAGCTGCCTCTGCCGTTTTCATCGCAAGATATATGCCGCCGATGGCAACCTCATAGCCTACGATTTTGGCTGTTTCCTTAGCCATCTTCGCCCACTGATACCATTTTGCTTTCCTAATTACCCTCCTGCACTCTTCGATTTTACTTTTGTATGAGTTTATCTCATTTTGCAGGGAGGATACTTTGTTCTTTGCATCATTGATTTTTTTCTGTGCATCATGTATCTTTTTGTCATATTTGGTTACTGCTTCATCCAGCAGGTACGTCAGTTGTTTCAGGTTATTCTGTAATCCTGTGCTGTCGAGAGAGACTTCAAATTCAAAGAACAGATTTTTCATTTTCTGATAATCTGCATTCAGATACAATGAAGCCCGAAACAGGTTGAAATAGCTTGTTTCAACAGCAATCCTTATGTTTTTGTTGGCAAAATATACCAGTGCATCAAAAGAAAATATTTTGCACAGTTCTATATGCCCATCTATATAAAAATTGCAGGCGTTTTTGGATACATCCATGTATAAAGTGACCGGTCTGTCTGTCACTTCATTTCTGTAAAAATCCTGTGTCAGCAGTTCCAATGTACTGTTTGATGTACTGCCAAGCACCGGGTTTATCCTGTTTTTCTCAGAACGGGAACCGCTGATAATAAGCACACTGTTATGTATTGGTGATACTTCCGCATATCCAAGAATGCCTTTATCATTTACTGACGAAAACATGATTTTGATTTTCTGTCCGAAAATCTCCAACTGTCCTGCAAAGAATACTCCCATATCAAAATTGTATCTGCCTATGGTCAGATGCTTAGATGCATAATATGCCTGCGGTGGAAAGGATAATTCTCCCTTACTGTTCAGCCAGTAATGGAACATGGTCTTTGTGTTCAGAACGTCACAGGCACTATCGCCCGGAAGTCTTGTCACACTTACATTGTCCTGACTCAGCAGATACTCCTGCTTCATTCCCGCTAATGCATTATTTACAGCCTGTATGATTTCCGCATCTGTAAGTGTCTTAAAATCAATCGTTTTACCGCCACCTGAACTATTGATGTCAAAGGCTGTGACGGTAAATATATCCAGTTCTTTTACTGACTGCGAATCAATTCCTGCAAGGTTTGATACCAGAGAGGATACCGACACTTCACTCATGGCTATGTTGATCATATCAAGCATTGGAACCGTACCATTATAGGATATGCTCAATGCTCCATACCACATAAGATTGCGGATATTTATCTGTGACATTGCCCCGATATTGATACCGGATTTGCCAAAGCCAAGCTCCAGCCCACAGTTGCAGATTGATATTTTTGTATTAGGTATCTGATAAACGCTTGTCGGCATGGTACTTGCCGATATTGATACATTTGTAAGTGTGAATTCTGCATTCACATAAAATTTTAATCCCGGAAAGCAGCTTAGTCCGATAGCTCCCGCCATCTGGAATTTCACATTATTGCTGCCAAACTGTGTATAGATTACTATGTTCTGACAGCTTAACAGTGCATTTTCAATATCCGGCACAAGCAGTGCACAGCTTACCTGTTTTCCACCCAGCCCCACGAATATATCCATCTGGTTTATTCCGAAGATTGTTCTCATGGCATCTGTAAATGGATATTTTGCCACTTCATCAAATCGAAAGGCTGTGCTTAATAGAAGGCTTCCTTCTATTATGGGCGGAACTTCCGGCAGGTACGAATATGCTTTGTACAATTCGCTACAGTTTATGTTCGTATTACGGTAAAGGAAGGTGAAGCTGTGTATTCCAAACACATACATCACTTTCTTTACTACCTGTGCCAGCGAATCGTTTTCCCCATTGATAATTTCCTGCGGAAGAAGGGCAAAGGCAACCAGTTTTCCCTGTTTTCCATCATAAGCCAAAAATTTTAGTGCTTCTGTACGCACCTCCAGCATGGTCTGCTGATTGCTATGTGCAAACAGGGCTTTTACCTCAAAATCGTTCAGCAGTTCCACGTAATCCCCTACTTTTTCTTTCGTAACGCTGCCAAACAGTTTTAGAAGTTCTTTCAGGCTGTCTTTGGTTATTTCCACTTCCGCAGAAAACAACAGCTCATCTTCGATGCAACCTGCCAAAAGAGTGGTTTTGACACCGCATAATTCACCTTCCATATTCAAGGAACTGTTCATATATTCTTTTGACATCAAAACCACCTCGCTTCTTAGATTTCTTTTAACAAATCTTCCGGTTTGTAAAGATTCATCTGGCTGATAATCTTACTTCTCTCTGTGTTCCAGACTGCTACACCGACTCTCTGAATATTGAAAATCTTGAGGCTTTCCGGGAGTGCTTTTGAAGTATCAATTTCAAGCTGGAATGCGTATTCTGTATTGTTTACCGGTGCCGCATTTTCCCCTGTACTGTTCGTACTGTCCACAACCGAATAAAAATATGCCATTTTTAATACAACTTTGATATCTTTAAAGCTTAACCCCAACGATTCAATACAATCAGTTAATTCCTTAACCTGTAATTTTGCTGTATCATCCAAGCCAATCAGATAACAAATATCGTTTATCATGTCATTAATGGTAATTCCTCTGGCATCTGCCTGATCTGTAGGCATCAGCAGATAATATTCCTTATCATTTGACTTGTAGTACTCTGCCACAAGCTTTGTTCCAAGAAGTTCAAAGTCTACTTTAATCAAAGCCTGCATAATGTCTGGTTGCTTTACTACTACCGTTGGGGTAACATCTGCGCTGGTTGGTGTTACAACTTTTGTGTCTGCCATAATTTTGTCCTCCTTTTTATTTCATAAAATTGTTTAACTTTATTGCCAAAACCGCCTGTTCTAATTTCATATAAGTACGTATAGTGCCTGCCTTATTGTGACGACTACACAATGAAACCAGATAAAAATTATTAGGGTCAATTTGTCCGCCAACCATTTCATATACATGTGCACCTGCTGGGTATACAGAATGTGCACATGGAATAGCAATTTCATCACCATTTTCATCACGTTCATATATATAGTTATCTACTGAGCATCCACCTACAAGACCATTTTCTAATCCTATTTTCTGATACGCAGCTCTCATAAAATCTATCCAACTATTATAACCATGTTTTGGATCTTTACTTGTACCTTGCATATTCACTATCTCAGTTCCAGCTTGCATCAACTTAAATCCTCCTAATGTCGATGAAACATTTGTAATAATACAACTTGAAGGATATTCTTTATCTGGATTCCATACTTCTAAAAACTCTGCTGGTTTATCCTTTTCTTTCCGTTGATATACCATTTTCAAGTTGTTACCCAACTCTTTAGGTAATCCTAACTTCTTCCATTCTTCTGTTTCTGGCAACTCCAAAAAAATTGCTCCGTCGTTCTTCTTTCCCATAAAAAATACCTCCTTTTAATGATTAGATGATTGTAACTATTACAAATTCATTCTTTGCACTTTTATATTAACATCACGCAAGGTTTCTGCTTGCGTTGCAAACAGAAACCTTGCGTGATAACATCTCGCAAGGTTTCTGTCAATATATTCTTCATTATTTTTTTAATAAAAAATCTCCTTGAATCGAACTTCTGTCCAATCCAAATGCAAATAAAAACCAACACCACGTTTCTAAAAAGTCACAAACTTCGATAATAATTCTTTCTTTAATTGATAGTTTATCCATGGAACTCGAAGGAATCGGTAAAAACTCTTGAAATTGAAAATTATATTCACCCTCAATATTCTCCATCCTTTTCATACACTAAAAAAGGACGCAGAATCTCTCCCACGTCCTCGCATTTATCTGGCTTTATCTTCTCTTACCTTCGGTGCTTCCTTATGTGCTGCTTCCTGCTTCACCTCATCCACACCTCTTGCCTCAAATGCATCTGCATTATACTGATACTCCTGTGGTTCAGCGACCATTGGTGCATATACAATCTCTGCTTCTACTCGCTCAGCTTCTGCCCTCTCCGGCTCTGTCTGTTCCTTTGTTTTCGCATTCTCCATATGCTTTTCCTTATCAAGCTGCACATTCATAGCCAGATTATCCAGTTTATCAATCGAAGCATCAAGATGAAGTTCCATTGATACAAGCATCTTTTTCACTGCTTTCATAGGTGCAAGCACCGCCTTTGTAATGGGATGTTTCTGCTCTTTCTGTGAGTAATCTACCTCCGATTTGTCAGCAAAAGTGCGGAATGCATTGGCTGCTGTCTGCCCTGCTTCACGAAATCCTTTTGCAAGAAGTGCTGTCTTTGCTATATCCTTATCCGTGGTCTTGATTGCACCTCTTACATTTTCCCGGATATCAAGAAGTCTTTTCTTAATTTCTAAGAACTCCGACACCCTGTATAATGCAGCTCTTCCCTTTGCCTTTGCTTCATCAACTATGCTCTTTGCTG
>ERZ780148.2020-NODE-2020-length-12489-cov-2.378880_pt1 | contig 12489 bp, 10 predicted proteins | sample MGYA00510984_ERZ780148 | MGnify/ENA primary metagenome ERZ780148 (study PRJEB29588, sample SAMEA2160902) | human gut metagenome | biome: human gut; feature: human-associated habitat; material: faeces | place: Denmark | collected 2008/2010 ...
ATTGCGACATCCTGACTGTCCATCAGCTTTGCCAGCACCTCCGCGGCATAGAACAGCACTTCGCTCGGCTCGTACTTGTCCAGGCTGGACGTGATCTCATACAGCTTTCCGAAGCTGTCGTTCTGGTTGACGATCTGATTTGACAGAATCTCCTTGATGCGCACGTTGCTGCCGTTGACATCCGAGATGTCCTCCACCTGTCTGGAGAGGAAATCCACCTCATGGCGCTCCTCCTCCTCCACCGCATGCAGCCGGTCGCGCATATAGCCGATCACAAGTCCCAGAATCAGCAACTGTGCAATCCATATGTACGTGTTGACATCCAGCACCACATCAAAACCGCTCCGCTGATACATCTGCACCGCAAGATACCCCGCCACCGCAAGTATCGAGGAGAATGTCGCCTGCTGCTGTCCGTAGGTAATGGCGAACAGTAGCACATACAGAAGGTAAAAATCAATGTTCTGGAAATACGGACTCCCCGCCATCCAGTTATTTAACAGGAAAAACGGAAGGAAACAAAGCAGATTCTCCGCGAATGGAATCATCGCTCTTACGGCCTCTCTCGACCGCTCTCCGAACCGGCTCCATCCCTTTTTTCTGCTCTGTGTCCGCACAAAGGAAGATGCGTGCTGCCGGATGTACGCCGCCTCCCTGCCGATCTCAGTCTCTGGCTTATGTACAATGCGGATTCCGAACTCCTCCGTAAATCGCTGGTTGGACAAAACCGGATCCATCCGCTCTCTTCCGGTGTCCTCTACGACTTTCACACCTTCCAGTTCCGCCGCCACAAACTCCGCTGCGCTTCGCGCGGAAATCGTCTCTCCGGAAGAAATCTGATAGACGCCGTACGTCATCTTTTTTGCCGTAATCACCGCATACAAAAATTCGACGGCATCCGAATAGTATAACAGCGCCACACGGTTGTGGGGATTTACCCGGATCTCACCGGTTTCCAGCCCCTCCACACTCATGCGGGCGCAGATATCACGCGCTTCCGCCCCGGTAAGCGGTTCCCCGTAGAGATGATCCAGCCGCAGCACGATCGTCTCATAGCCCATGTTAAAGTAACTGCGGCAGAGTTCCTCTCCCGCCGCAATCGCCTGCGCGCGTACCGTATAAGCCGCACAGTTTTCCTCGCACGAAATGTCCTGTGTATACTCTCCCCCGAAGACTTCCTCCGACGAGAGATACAAAAAGCGTCCCACATTACCAGCCGTCTCATTCATCAGCAGCTGAAACAGGCCTGAAGTGTACGCCGACGCCGTGCTGCTCCCCTTCCCCCAGAGAAAGCCTGTATCATAGGCGCCCATAAAGACTGTCACATCCGGACGCACTCCCTCAAGCACCTCTCTGATGCACGGATTGTCGTATGCAAAATGATACGTCTCAAATATCTTTTTGGACGTTCTGACCGATTTGTCTTCTGCCGTCAGCAAAAACACACGGTGCCCTTCTTTGTCCAGTTTGTCCGTCAAAAGCTGAAGGAAGCGGCATTTGCTTCCCACCAATAATATATTCATCGTTTACAAGATCCCCTGTAGTTCCATTTGTCTGATAAACTGCATCACATCTGTCCGCATATCGTCTGCGGTCCCCCCGTACATAGTGGCAAGCTCCTCCGCGATTTTATCCGCCGTGTTTCCTGCCATATACTGCCTGAAGATATAAGCCCCGCTCTCATTTAACATGAGCGGCGGCCGATACGTTTCTCCATCCTGCTCCATATCTAACAGCCAGTATTTTCCTGCCGCGCACCTGAGCTGATACCTGTTTTTCTGCATCTGCCATCCTCCGAAAAATCATCGTATAATTATAGCACATCTGACGCTCAAAAGGAACCGGTTATCCGAAAATGAGGACATACTCTTCTTCGGCTTTGCGCCTCCTGAAAAATATGTCCTCATCGTTAATGCATCTTATATTCCAGACGTATCCGGTCGGTAATCAGTGCGATAAACTCCGAATTCGTCGGTTTTCCTTTTCCGTTGTGGATGGTATACCCGAACATCTCATCAATGGTATCCATCTTGCCTCTGCTCCACGCCACCTCGATCGCATGCCGGATTGCCCGCTCCACACGGCTGGAGGTTGTCTGGTACTTCTTCGCGATCGTGGGATAAAGAATTTTCGTGATCGAGTTGAGCATATCCATGTCATTGACGGACATGACAATCGCATCCCGCAGATACTGATACCCTTTGATATGCGCCGGAACTCCGATCTCGTGAATAATATCGGTGACATCCGCTTCCAGGTTGCGCTCCTTTGTCTCCTCCGCCTTCTCATAGGCATTGACCTTGCGCACTTCCGCACCGCGTCCCGCCGCAGGTCTTCTCACATTCTTGATGCGGCTTAACACGATATCATTGTCAAACGGCTTCATAATGTAATAATCTGCGCCGCGCGCAAACGCATCTTCCGTGATTTTCTCCTGACCGATCGCGCTGATCATAATAAACGCCGGATGTTTTTTTATGGAGGTGTCCTGACTCACGCGGTCTAAAACCCCCAATCCGTCAAGCTTCGGCATCACAATGTCGAGCAGCACGACATCCGGTTCTTTCGCCTTTATCACATGGTATGCTTCCTCGCCGTCGCGGGCGACTCCTACAACATTCAGTTCGTCATCACTTTCGATAATATCCCCTAATAATCGCAGCATTCTCTCATTATCATCTGCTATTGCAACATTCAGTTTTTCCATTTTAGCCCCTCCTGTGACAAAACTCTTTGCTTACTGATGATACTGATTCCAACGCAAGAAAATTTGTCGAAGCTAGTCGTCAACTGAAGTATATGCATCATTCGCGTATGATATAATATGCGTTTCTGCTGTTTCTCTTCACATAGTAAAGCGCCTTGTCCGCGTGCTCAATCAGACGCGCTCCGCTCTCTGTGCCCTCCGGCACAAAGCAGGCATACCCCTGGGAGATGGTAAGATTCGGCTGCACAACCGAGTGCTCGTTTGCGATTCCCGCCTCCGCAATCTTCTGCAGGATCGCCTCCGCGATCTCCTCGATCCGGTTCTCCATCCCTGCCGGAAACAACATCACGAACTCATCCCCGCCAAACCGGTAGACATGTCCGCAGTCCATCACTGCCTCCTTCAGAATATCCGCCACCACCTTCAGGCAGCGGTCTCCCTGAATATGTCCGTAGGTATCGTTCAGCTGCTTAAAGCAGTCGATGTCCAAAACGCCGACCGTGATCCGCTCACCGCCCGCATCCCTTATGATATGCACCGCCTCACGCTCAAGAGAATAGCGGTTCCCCAGCCCGGTCAGCGCATCCGTCACAGACATAGTCTCCACGCGCTTGCGCTCCGCCTCTTTTTCCCGCAGCTGGACCTTGATGTCGATCGCTGTGGCGCGGTCCTTCGCATCGATCGCTTTCTGGCGCTTATACAGATCCGCATGTGCCACACACAGTTCCACATAGCGCTCTTCGTTCCCCACAGTCTGATAGTAGTCCATCCACAATTCCGTCAGAAACAGCTGGAAAAAGACGGTTTTCTGATCGATCGTATAGGTCTCGACCGCAGATATGGTCTGCTTCCAGTATTCATACTCTTTCATGTCGCGGAACAGCTGACACAGATCCTTCATATCGTTCAGATAATCCGACGCATTGCTGTCTTTTTCACCGCTCGCCAGAAGGTCCTCCATGTACTCATACACATAGTCCCCCTTTCCCATCTGCCAGAGCAGCCTACATTTGAAGATCAGTACCGTATAATGATACATCTCCTCCACTTCCTCGTCAAGCTGCCGCTCTGCCTGCTCTAAATATTTGTAGGAAAGCTCGTACAGGTTCAGTTCGTAGTAGGAGACCGCCAGATTCAGGTAGGTAATCAGAGCCCAGGAACGGTAGCGTTCCTCCTTGATGCAGGTCGGATTCTGCAGTTCCCGCGCCGACTTTAAGAAATAGTCGATCGCCTTCTCATGCTCTCCCAGCTCCTGGTACCTGGAGCCGATATTGTTATAAAAGAGTGTCGTGATGTTATTTAGCTGGTAATCGATCGCACACTCAAGTCCTTCGACCAGATAATCCACCGCCATCGTCTCGTTCCCCGTGGCGCCGTAGATCACTCCGAGCAGATTGAGCGCTGTGGCGTATTTTAACATGTCGTCGCACTTCTTGTAGAGATGAAGCGCATTCTGTACAAGCATCGCCGCTTCCTCCAGCTTGTGGTCAAAGAATCTGGCTCTGCCCTCTTCGTAGTATTCATCTGCCAGTTTTTGTATATGTTCCTGCTGTTCCATTCCGTCTTCCGTCCTTAAAGCCAACAATACTGACTGTAGTATACCATAAGTACCAGACGTTGTAAAAGTTTTTGTCGTACAATCACAACATTTTCTCAATAAAGATTCCGTACCCCATCGACGCATCCGACACAAACACATGCGTCACCGCCCCGATCATCTTTCCGTTCTGGATAATCGGACTGCCGCTCATCCCCTGTACGATTCCTCCGGTCAGGCCTAAAAGCCTCTCATCCGTGACTTTAAAAAGGATTCCCTTGTTTTCCTCATCCCCACTGTAATCAAGACTCTCTATCTCGATCTCATACTCCGCGCGCTCCCCGGACACCTCCGAGATGATGTAGGCTTTTCCAAGCGCAATGTCCTGCTTATAAGCCACCTCGTAGACTTCTCCTTCCAGTTCTCCCGCCGTATCATTTAACATGCCGCGGATGCCAAGCGGCGAGTTCTCCGTAATGCTTCCCATGCAATGCGATTTCCCGTAGTCAATGATCCCCGCAAGTTCGCCCGGGACGCCGTTCTTCCCCTTCTGGATGCTGACGATTTTCGTCTCGTAAATATATCCTTCCGACAGGCTCATCTGCACGCCGGTGTCGCCGTCGCTCACCGCATGTCCGAGTGCGCCAAAGCTGCCGTCCTGCCTGTAGTAGGTCAGTGTTCCGACCCCGGCAAGATCATCCCGCACCCAGATTCCAAGGCGGTATTTTCCCGTCTCGCCTTTGACCGGATTCATGGATACTTCCACATACTCCCCCTTCCGCATCACTCCGATGATCTCACGTCCGCTGCCGTAGCTGTCAATCTTGTCCATCAGCTCCTCTTTCCCGCACACCGTCTCCCCGTTCACGCTCACAATATAATCCCCGCTCTGCACCAGATTCTGCGCCGGGCTGCACTCATTGCCCCACGCATCCGCAATCTTTGCAGTGCCGAGCACCAGGATTCCGTCCGTCTTCACATAGATACCGATCGCCTCGCCGCCCGCAGTCACCTCCTGTCTGTCGACCATCATCACCTTCACGTCTTTTACCGGGAAAATGCCGAACAGCTTGCAGGTAACGGTATAAAAAGGGGGCTCCGCCACGGCATCCTCCTGCCCGTTTAAGCGGTAGAACACTTCCTCGCTGTCGTCCTTTAACGTCACGCTCACCGGAACGCCAAACCGGTAATCCGCCTTTTCCCCGAACGGAACGTAGATCTCATCCGGCAGTGCCCGCTCAAACGTCTTTACGGCAAACAGCGTCAAAAACAAAAAAACAACCCACGTGATCTGCTGTATCAAAAAATAAAATTTATGTCTCATATCTGCCCCCATACCATTTTCTGTAACCCAAAGGCCGCCACACAACAAAAAAAGAAGATACCATGGTATCTCATACCTGTGGTATCTTCTTTTATTATGTGAATATTTTTACTTTTCAAACCCCGATTTTTTGCTTTTTGCAAGCGCGCGCATCTCTCTCGCACTCTCTTTTACCGTCTCCGTGATCTCCACGCCTCCAAGCATGCGGGAAAGCTCCTGTATGCTCTCCTCCTCCGACAGTCTGCGGATCGTGGAGACTGTCGTCTGATTCTGTACGGATTTCTGGATCAGGTAATGGGAATCCGCCATCGCCGCAATCTGCGGAAGATGTGTGATACAGATAATCTGATGTGACCGTCCCAGCACATTCATCTTCTCGGAAACCATCTGTGCGGTGCGGCCACTGATTCCACTGTCGATCTCATCAAAAATGAGTGTACCAATCTTGTCCGATGCCATCACAGTCTTGATTGCCAGCATAATACGGGAAAGTTCTCCGCCGGACGCCACTTTTCCAAGCGGTTTGACCGGTTCACCCGGGTTCGTGGAAATCAAAAATTCCGCATCGTCGAATCCGTTCGCCGTATACTCTGCCATGCGCTCAAAATTCATCGTAAAACGCACATCAAGGAAATTCAGATCCAGTAGCGCCTGCGTGACCGCCGCGGTAAGCCGCTCTGCCGCCTCCTTACGCATTGCGGACACCTCGCTGCTCTGCTTCTCTAATACTTTTTTGGTCCGCGCAATCTCTTCCTTAAGACCGGCGAGATACGTGTCATAGTCCTTAAGCTGCATCAGGCGTTCCTGCTTCTCTTCTAATGCCAGAAGCACATCCGGGATCGTGCTGCCGTATTTGGATTTCAGATGATTCACCTCATCGAGACGCTTCTCCACCTGATAGAACGTCTCCTCATCGTACTCCATATTCTCGACATAATCGGCAAGTTCCCGGTTGAAATCGCTTAACAGCCCGTCGATCTCAAGCAGCTCGCGCTCGAGTTCGGCAAGCTTCTCATCGTATCCGGAGACTGACGAGAGCTCGCGTACCGCCCTTCCGGTCAGCTCCGATGCACAGTCCGATTCGCCGCCGGTATTGCTGTATGCACCGTTTACGGCATTCACAATCTTCTGTCCGTTGGAAAACCGGCGGTACTCATTCTCCAGTTCCTCGTCCTCGCCTTCCCGAAGTCCTGCCTCCTCGATCTCACGGATCTCGTACTCCAGGAACGAAATCTCCCGCTCGCGCTCTGCGCCGTCTATGCCGGCATTTTTCTCTTCCTCCACCAGCTTTTTGTAGCTGCGGTAAGTCTCTGCGAGCGCCTTCTTTTTCTCTGTCAGCGTCTCTCCCACATAGGCATCCAGAATCTCCAAATGTCTGCGCTTTGAAAGAAGCGACTGATGCTCATGCTGACCGTGAATGTCAATTAAAATCGCCGCGATCTCGCGCACCGCGGATGCCGGCATACTCTGACCGTTGACGCGCGCCGTTCCCCTTCCGCCTACGATTCTGCGGCTTAGGATCACCTGGTCATCTTCCGGATAGACCTCGAGCGCCTCCAGCTTTTGCCGTTCCTGCCCGTTCTCCACCGTAAATACCAATTCTACCAGCGCCGGAGCAAACTCCCCGGTCTGCGGATCTTCTCTCAACATTTCCTTTTGCACTTTTTCACCCAGCGCCAGATTGATCGAACCGATGATGATGGACTTACCCGCACCGGTCTCTCCCGAGAGGATATTGAGTCCCCGGGTAAAATCCACCTCCGCCTCGTCAATCAGCGCCAGATTTTTCACATGCAGACTTTGTAACATAGAATCTCCTTCTACTCTCCCCAAAAGAATCCCGTCTAGTCTTCCACAAGCTTTTTCAAGCGGTTCATCACCGCAACGGTATCATCCACACTGCGGATCGCGCACATGATGGTGTCATCCCCCGCAATGCAGCCCACGATCTCGTGCATATGCATGGCATCTAACGCAGCCGCCACCGCCATCGCCATACCCGAGACAGTCTTAATGACCAGAATATTCTGCGCCATATCCATGGATACAAATCCGTCGTGGAACACGCGCACATATTTCTGCGACAGATTTTCGTCCGTCTCCTGCAGCGCAACGTATTTCTGCCTGCCGTTGCTCATTGCAACCTTGGTGAGCTTTAGTTCCCGGATGTCCCTGGAAACCGTCGCCTGTGTTACCTGATAGCCCTCACGCTCCAGATAATCCGACAGTTCTTCCTGTGTTTCAATGTCATTTCTCTTGATCAATTCCAGCATTTTCGCCTGTCGTTTGGTTTTCATTCTGCCCTCCGTTTCCCGCTTATGTGTATACCTGCATCTTTTTGCTTAGGATCTCGAGAAAGCTCTTGTTGCTCAGCTTTAAGATCCTTGTCGTGTCCGAAGCCTTCCGGATACTGAACTTATCTCCCACCACAAGTCTTGCGGCGGGATCCCCGTCAAAGCTGACCTCCAGCGTCTCATCCTTCTGTGAGCGCCTTCTGCCGATCTCAACAACCACTTCGTCCTCCGCACCGATCACAATACTGCGTGAATTGAGATTATGCGCATTGATCGGCGTAATTAAAATCATCTGTGCCTTCGGATCCACGATCGGTCCGCCTGCCGACATATTGTAGCCGGTAGAACCGGTCGGCGTCGACACAATGATTCCGTCCGCCCGAAACGTATGCAGATACTCCCCGTTCACATAGACGATCAGGCTGACTACCGACAACTCCCCCGTGCGGTGAATCACGATATCATTCAGGGCAACCCCGTATTCTTCCCGCACTCCGCCAAGGATGCCTGCGCCGGTGAGCATCATGCGCTCCTCCACCATACAGTCATCCGCCATCAGACGGTCAACCGCGTCAAACACGTTGCTCTCCTCGAGTTCACACAGATAACCGACCGTACCAAGGTTCACGCCGATCAGCGGAATCCTGCTGTCCACCAGCCTGGATGCCGCGCGGATCAGCGTTCCGTCGCCGCCTAACACCATGACGCAGTCCGTCGCTGGATCCATCTTATCCAAAGCAGGCGCCGCCTCGCTTTTGCTCTCCCCGTCACTGTAAAAGCAGTCACATTCTCCGCCCTTTTTGCGGATATACGCCGCAAGTTCTCCGGTGAGTCTGCCGTTCTCGTCCTTATATGTATTTGTGATGATCAAAAAATGTCTCATAAGCTTCCCCACATCCGGCAGACGCCCGGTCATTCACAGACGTCCGGTTACTTGTCTAACTCGCCGTGCGCTGCATCCTTAATGTCGACTGCCGCATCCACGCCGCCCGTCTCATCCTTCCGGATGTACACCAGATACTCGATGTTTCCTTCCGGTCCCTTGATGGGCGAATATTCCAGATTCTTTACAAAAAATCCGTTCTGTGACGCGAATTCAATGATCCGCTCTACCACTTCCTCGTGAACAGCCTTGTCACGCACAACACCCTTTTTCCCGACTTTTTCCCGTCCGGCTTCAAACTGGGGCTTGATGAGACAGACCATCTCGCCGCCGTCTCTTAAGAGCTCCCGTGCCGGGATTAAAACCTTGGTAAGGGAAATAAACGACACATCCACCGACGCAAAATCCAGCACGTCATCGATATCCGCCGGGGTCACATAGCGGATATTGGTCTTCTCCATGCAGACCACGCGCGGATCCTGGCGCAGCTTCCATGCGAACTGACCATAGCCGACGTCCACGGAATACACCTTGACGGCTCCGTTTTGCAGCATGCAGTCGGTAAATCCACCGGTGGAAGCTCCGATATCCATGCAGACCTTACCCTCCAGCGTGATTCCGAAATGCGTCATGGCTTTTTCAAGCTTTAATCCGCCGCGGCTCACGTATTTGAGCATGTTCCCCTTTACGGTGATCTCGGCCTCCGTGTCAAATGTAGCCCCCGCCTTATCTTCCCGCTGGTTCTCCACAAAAACATTGCCTTCCATAATCATGGTCTTTGCCTTCTCCCTCGACGGAGCCAGTCCTCTGTTTACAAGCAAAACATCTAATCGTTCTTTCAAAAGTCATTCCTTTCCGCACCGCTTTCCTGTGCGTGCAGTTCTTCATATGCCTCTATGGTACGCTCCGTGATCGTCTCCGCATCGATTCCGACTTCCCTGCGCAGAATCTCCACATTGCCATGTTCCACGTACTCATCCGGAATCGCGATGGCAAGCACTCTCACAGAGAGATTGTGCTCCTCATAAAAACGCATGACCTGTTCGCCCATGCCGCCGCTGATCACATTCTCCTCCATCGTAACGATAAGGTCGTGATGCCTTGCTGCGGACAGGAGCGCATCCTCATCCAGCGGCTTTGCAAACCGCGCATTGATTAAGCTGCTCTCATAGCCGAGCGCCTTCAGCCGCTCATGCACCGCCTCCGCCGTCTTCACCATCGCACCAAGTGCAAACAGCGCAATCTGACCCGACCGGTAGATCCACTCACTCTTGCCGCAGGCGATCGGCGCCCGGTACTCTCTTAATCCGTCATACGCCTCTCCTCTCGGATATCTTATCGCAATCGGCGCGGAAAAATCAACTGCATATTTAATCATATCCGACAGTTCCCATTTATTCTTCGGCGCCATAATGGTCATATTCGGTATCGTTGAGAGATAGGAGATGTCAAAAATTCCCTGGTGGGTCTCCCCGTCGCTGCCCACAAGTCCTGCACGGTCGATCGCAAATACCACCGGCAGGTTCTGAATACAGACGTCGTGGAGGATCTGGTCGTAGGCGCGCTGTAAAAAAGATGAATACACGGCAAAGATCGGCTTTAAGCCTCCCGCCGCGAGCCCCGCCGCAAATGTCACCGCATGCTGCTCCGCAATGCCCACATCAAAAAAGCGCTCCGGAAACATATTGTGGAAACGTTTTAATCCCGTTCCGTCGGTCATCGCCGCCGTGATTGCCACCACGCGCTCATCACGGTCGCCAAGCTTGCGCATCACCGTGGAAAAAACATCGGTGTAATTTGCCTTTGTCCGCGGATGCTTCGGAAGTCCCGTCTCGATATCAAACGGCTCCGTCCCGTGGAACCGCGCCGGATGCCGCTCGGCAGGTGCATAGCCTGTTCCCTTGTGCGTGATGACATGCACCAGCACCGGTCCATCCACACGCGACGCTTCCTGCAGCAGCTTTAAAATACCCTTGATATCGCCTCCGTCCACCGGTCCGAGATAAATAATCCCCAGTTCCTCAAACAGCATCCCCGGAATGAACAGCTGCTTAATTCCGCTCTTCGTGCGCCGGATACGCTCCACCATCTTATCGCCGTAGACCGGAATCTTGTTGAGGGAATTCATGACCCCGAGCTTTAAATCCCGGTAGGCATCCGCCGTGCGGAACCCCGCCAGGTAGGTGGACAGTCCGCCGACATTCTCCGAGATGGACATATTATTGTCGTTTAGGACAATGATAAAGTTGGAGTTAAGCTGTGCCGCATTATTAAGCGCCTCAAACGCCATACCTCCGGTCAGCGCACCGTCTCCGATCACCGACACCACCTTGTAGTCCTCCCCCGTGATCTCTCTCGCATGCGCGTACCCCAGTCCCGCCGAAATGGACGTGGAACTGTGTCCCGTGTCAAAGCAGTCACATTCGCTTTCCTTGCGCTTCGGGAATCCGCTCATTCCCCCGTACTTGCGCAGCTGGTCAAATCCCTCTTTTCTTCCGGTCAGAAGCTTGTGGGTATAAGACTGATGCCCGACATCCCAGATCAGCTTATCCTTCGGCAGATCCAAAAACAGATGCAGCGCCATGGTCAGCTCGATCACGCCCAGATTAGACGCAAGATGTCCCCCGGTATCCGAGATTTTCTCGATTAAAAATTGACGAATCTCCGATGCAAGAATTTTCAGTTCCTCATCGGAGAGTTCCTTGATATCATTTTCTTTTTGTATACGTTCCAAGATCATACAGAGCACCTCTGCTTTTTATCGTAGTTTACTTCTCCCGGAGGATCAGATATCTGAGCAGTTCCGTCAGATATTCGTTCTTAACCACAAGGGAATCCATCCGCGCAATCGCCTGCTCGGATAGTGACGCAACATCCGCCTTCGCCTTCTCAATGCCCTCATAGGTCACGTACGTGATCTTGTGGTTCTTCTCATCGCTGCCGATGGGCTTTCCCAATACCTCCATGGTGCTCGTGACATCCAGAATGTCGTCCTGGATCTGAAATGCAAGTCCGACCTCACCGGCTGTCTGCTCGATAATCTTCTGTTCACCCTGCGTGGCTCCCGCCAGCACCGCTCCGGCGAGCATTGCCCCCTCGATCAGGGCGCTCGTCTTCAGACGATAGATAAAATCGAGTTTTTCCTTGGTCATGTCTGGCTTTCCCTCCGACTCGACATCCACGGTCTGGCCGCCGACCATCCCATAGATCCCCGCCTTTGCGGTCAGAATCTGAAATGCCTGGCATACCCCGGGATTGCCCGGTTCCATGGCAAATGCCCGTGCCGCAGTCTCATATGCATAATTCAGAAGCGCATCTCCCGCGAGGATTCCCATTGCCTCCCCGTACACGGCATGCGTGGTCTTCTTCCCGCGGCGGTATTCGTCATTATCCATTGCCGGAAGATCATCATGCACCAGTGAGTAGGTGTGAATCATCTCGATCGCTGCCATGAACGGTTCGATCACCTCGGATCTTCCTCCAAACAGGCGGTAAGTCTCCTGCATCAGCATCGGGCGGAGACGCTTACCTCCCGCCAGCACGCTGTAATTCATCGCCTCCATGATGGTCTTCTGATAGCCTTCTTCCTTTGGCAGGTATTTTTTTATGATCTGTTCAATCTGCGCTGTGCGCTCCGCCATCTCGGTCTTAAAATCCATCGTCTGCATCCCCCTACCGTTCTTACATCTCTTCTATTTCCCCGTCCTCACCGAGGATCTGCATCTTTTTTTCCACTTCGTCCAG
>ERZ780148.2026-NODE-2026-length-12475-cov-3.454267_pt1 | contig 12475 bp, 10 predicted proteins | sample MGYA00510984_ERZ780148 | MGnify/ENA primary metagenome ERZ780148 (study PRJEB29588, sample SAMEA2160902) | human gut metagenome | biome: human gut; feature: human-associated habitat; material: faeces | place: Denmark | collected 2008/2010 ...
CAGCCACACAGATTATGCCATATAAACTATATGCAAACATCGGGCTGAAGTCGTACAGTGCCGGGAAAGTAGAAGATACAATGTAATTGAATATCCATTGGAATGCTACGGCGATTGCCACCGCTTTACCACGGATGGTGTTCGGGAATATTTCCGAGATCAACACCCAGCAAATCGGTCCCCAAGACATCATAAAGAATGCTGCATACACAATCACTGAAAGTACCGGGAGAACACCCTTTATTGCCATGCTATCACACATTGCTACCGCAAATGCACCTACAGCCATACCAATAGAACCGATTATCAATAGTGGTTTACGTCCGAAGCGGTCTACTGTGAAGATTGCAACCAATGTAAAGACAATGTTTACAATACCCATAATAACTGTCTGCATCATGCCACCTCCTTCTGCACCTGCATTTTCGAAAATACGAGGAGCATAATAAAGTACCGCATTAATACCGATAGCCTGCTGGAATACAGAAAGTAAAATACCGATCACAATTACTGCCACTCCATAAGTAAAGATTTTCTCTGTCTTTTCATGAGCAGTAGCTTTAATATCATTAAGAATTTCCTGTGCTTTTGTCTTACCATTGATCTTTTCAAGGATCGAATAAGCCTTTTCATCCTGCTGTATCAATACAAGATAACGAGGAGTCTTGGGAACAAAGAACAACAACAAGCCGAAGAATGCTGCAGGGAAAGCTTCCGAACCGAACATGTAACGCCATCCTTCATAAACGGTCCACATATCAGATTCAGCACTAACAGACAGTACACCGGCTGCATCTTTCAAAATAATAGGATTTTGATGATCGCCCATAATCAGGAAATTCACGAAGTATACTACCAACATACCGAAGATGATAGCAAACTGGTTACACGATACAAGCGTTCCACGAATATTAGAAGGAGCAATTTCAGCAATATACATCGGACAGACTGCAGAAGCCAGTCCAACACCGATACCGCCCAAAACACGATACAAATTAAAAGCAATCAGCAAATCCATGTTCGGCTTTCCATATTCGAAAAACAAGACTTCCGGATAATAGGAACCTAATGCTGAAAGGAAAAAGAGTACGGCAGCAAGCCTTAGAGAATTACGACGTCCCAAACGGGAAGCAAATATACCGGAGACCGCACCACCCAGTACACAGCCAATCAATGCGCTGGAAGATGTGATTCCATGCATTACTTTATTGTATTGAAAATCAGAGGCCGAAAGGAAAAAAGCCTCCAAGCCTTTCTCCGCACCGGAAATAACTGCTGTATCGTATCCGAAAAGCAGTCCTCCCAAAATGGCGACAGAGGTTATCGAATATAGGTAGAGTTTACTACCCTCGTTCGTTGTATTAATCATGGTTATAAGTAGATAAAGTAGTGTTGTAGTAGTTGGATTTATATCACCACAGATTTCACAGATTAACACAGATAAAATTCAAAATAAGAGAGAAGAAAATCAATCTGTGATAATCCGTGTAATCTGTGGTGGGGTTAATTAGCAATACATATTCAGAATTGCTTCATAAAGTTCTTGTTTACCGCTAGTCTGCTTCGGTTCACCGTTTGCTTTTGCATAAGCAACTACATCTTCCAAAGTCAACTTGCCATCTTCAAACTCCTTACCTTTACCGCCATCAAATGAAGCGTAACGGTCAGCCAGCATTTTCTTATAGGGAGATTCGTTCAGCAGAGCAGCTGCGCTTTCCAATGCACGAGCCATAGCGTCCATACCTGCGATGTGAGCGATGAAGATATCTTCCAGGTCAGTAGAGTTACGACGAGTTTTAGCGTCGAAGTTTGTTCCACCGTTACCCAAGCCGCCGTTGCGGATAATTTGCATCATAGCCTGTGTCAGTTCGTAGTTGTCAATCGGGAATTGGTCTGTATCCCAACCATTCTGATAATCACCACGGTTGGCATCGATACTGCACAACATACCGGCATCGGCGGCAGCCTGAAGTTCATGCTCAAATGTATGCCCGGCCAATGTGGCATGGTTCACTTCGATATTAATGGCAAAATCCTTGTCGAGACCATAATAGCGCAAGAAGCCGATAACCGTTTCCGTATCCACGTCATACTGATGTTTAGTCGGTTCCATCGGTTTAGGCTCTACCAGGAAAGTTCCTTTGAACCCGTTCTTGCGGGCATAGTCACGTGCCATCGTCAACATCATGGCAAGATGTTCCTTTTCGCGTTTCATATTGGTGTTCAGCAAGCTCATATACCCTTCACGTCCCCCCCAGAACACATAGTTTTCGCCACCTAAGGCAATACAAGCGTCGATCGCGTTCTTGATCTGCGTGCCGGCACAAGCCACAGCAGGGAAATAAGGATTTGTAGCCGCCCCGTTCATATAACGTTTATGCCCGAACACATTGGCGGTAGACCACAACAGCTTCTTCCCCGTCGCTTCCTGATGTTGTTTGGCATATTCGACCATCGTATGCAGGTCCTTTTCAAATTCGGCCAACGTCGGTGCTTCATCTACGACATCCACATCGTGGAAACAATAGTAAGGTATGTTACATTTCGTCATAAATTCGAAAGCAGCATCCATCTTATACTTGGCACGGGAAATACGGTCTGCGCCCGCATTCCAAGGAAATGTCTTCGTTCCGCCACCGAACTGGTCGGCTCCCTCCGCACATAATGTATGCCAATAGGCCATAGCGAAACGCAGGTGGTCTTTCAGAGTTTTACCCATTACGACCTTGTTTTCATCATAATAATGAAAAGCCATCGGATTTTTTGACTCGCGTCCTTCAAACTCTATTTTCCCAATTCCCGGAAAAAATTCTTTTTCACCTTTAAAGTAATTCATGATAATAAGTATTTTATTGATTATACAATGCTTTCGTTTATTACGCCAATGCTTTCTCCAACCGTTCTTTCCAGACCTCGAAAGCCCCGCAGTATTTATCCGCTTTCAGTCCGTCCGGCTCTATCACATTGATCTTTTTCAGGGATGCAAACGCCTCTTCCGCCGACGCATAGATGCCGGCCCCGATACCGGCGCCTTTGGCAGCCCCGACAGCCCCGTTCGTATCGTAAAGTTCGATCACCGTTCCTGTCACACCAGCCAACGCATCCCGGAAAATAGGGCTTAGGAACAGGTTGGCATTACCGGCACGGATCACCCCGATATCGATCCCCATCTCATTCATGATATCCATGCCATATTTGAAAGAGAAGACGATCCCTTCCTGTGCGGCACGGGCGATATGAGCTTTATTATGAATGTTGAAATTCAGCCCGTGAATGGAGCAATCCACCTGCTTGTTCTGTAACATACGCTCCGCACCGTTCCCGAAAGGCAGAATCGAGAGGCCCTCCGAACCGATCGGAACAGTCGCCGCCAGCTCGTTCAAAGCAGGATAGCTTATACCTTCCGGGGCCACATTCCGCTTCACCCATGAATTGAGGATTCCCACACCGTTAATACACAGCAGGACACCCAAGCGCGTCCGGTCGGCCGAATGGTTCACATGCGCAAACGTATTCACACGGGACAGCGTGTCGTAGTTCACCTTGCCGTTCACACCATACACGACCCCCGACGTACCGCCCGTAGCGGCTATCTCGCCCGGATTCAGGACATTTAGCGACAACGCATTGTTGGGTTGGTCACCGGCCCGATAGGTAACCGGCGTACCCTTCTTCAAACCCAACTCCGAAGCGACCGATCCGAGCAATTCCCCCTGCACACCGAAAGTCGGACGGATATCCGGAACCAGTTCCTTGCTGAACCCGAAATAGCTCATCAGATCTTCAGAAACGCTGTTATTCCGGAAATCCCAGAAAATTCCTTCCGAAAGGCCTGAAACAGTCGTGACAATATCGCCCGTCATGCGCATGGCAATAAAGTCGCCAGGCAACATGAATTTATGCACCTGTCCGAATATCTGCGGTTCATACTCTTTTACCCATGCCAATTTGGAAGCCGTAAAGTTTCCGGGAGAATTCAAAAGATGTGCCAGGCATTGCTTTTCGCCGATCGACTTGAAAGCGCGATCCCCATAAGGCACCGCACGACTGTCGCACCAGATCACCGACGGACGCAGCACCTGCATCTTCCTGTCCACCAATACGAGCCCATGCATCTGGTACGAGATGCCGATCGCATCTATCTCCGTTCCCTTGATGCCCGCCTTCGCGATCGCACCCTTTATCGCTTCTTTCAGATACATCCACCAGTCATCCGGATTCTGCTCCGCCCATCCGGGACGCACGGCTTTGATCGCCGCCTCTTCTTTCGGATAAAAATCAGAGGCAAGCGTCAACCCCGTATCTTTATCGACAATAGAAGCCTTCACCGAAGAACTTCCGATATCACAACCTAATAAACACATACTATATCATATCTTATTAAACTTCGAATGCAACTTGTTATATTTCACCTTATCGAACCGGTAATAGCGGGCTGCCCGATGATTCACTCCCGTTTCCACTTCATTCGTCTGCACGACGTATTCCATCGCCGTCATCTTTTTATGGAAATTGCGTACATCTATCGTCTTATTATAAATGATCTCAAAAATGCGCCGCAACTGATAGGCCGTAAACTTTGACGGAAGATAATCGAAAACGATACCCGGTTCGACATCCACCCACCGCCGTATCTCTTCGCCGGCAGCTTCAACAATTTCCTTATGGTCGAATGGCAGATGTGGCAATTCATTTACAGGTGCCCAGATAAGAGTATCGGACATCTCCCCCATCGTCATTTTCTTCCCGAACTTACACAACGCCAGATAAGCGACCGTCACGATTCGTGTGATTTTCATTTTGGAAGCATTTTCCAGCCATTGCACATCCTCTTTATTCTTGGTACGGGCAGGAGAGCCGAAACTGCGGAACTGTTTCAAGGCTACACGTTTCAGACCTGTCGCTTCGTTCAAGACACGATAAGCGGCCGTATCCAGATCTTCACTCTCATAAATCAAGCTTCCCGGCAATTTGTAGTGTTTCTCGTTACTACCGGCAACTTGTCTTTCGACGAGCAACACGCACAGTTTATCTTCGTTTGTCCCAAGCAATACGCAATCGACCGAAACGTGCGGATAAAACATTTCATGCTTATTTTCCTGTGTTTCCATAATATCCCAATAAAGATTCTCCGCAAATATAAGGTTAAAACGACATACGACATAATGTAATTCAAACAATATCTACTCAAAAGGCTAAAAAGCCCGTTATTTAACATACATTATCACTCACAGAAAAAGGAACTGTACCAAACCTGAATTTTAATGCGATTATCCGGAAAGGGAAGAAACTTCTAACATTTATTCAATACATTTGTTATTAAAAAAAGACGTACTATGGATATCAAACATCTACAGTTCTCATTCCGAATGTACTGGGCGAATATGAAGGGCTTGCTGAACATGGTGGCCGAAGGGATCATACTCGTCGCCTCTCTCGCCTCCCTCTTCATCCTGGTCTATCAGTTCGGATTCAAATATTCGGCCCATGTCACCCATATGTTGGAAACCAGCCGGGTTTACCTCCTGCTGGCTTTCTTTACCGGGATATCGCTTCGGTATATTTTGAAATTCAAAGAGATCATACAAGAGAAAATGTTATACCTGGATATCGGCATTTATTTTTTCCTCTTTGCCGTGCTATCGGGCAAAGTATTCTTCAAAGAAGCCATTCACCAGTCGCTGCCCTACCTCGGTTTCCTCACGGAACCGCTGTTCGTTTATTTCCTCCTGCTGTTGCTGAGCGCCATCCATTTGTCGCGGCAGACATTCACGCTGTTACAAAGCCATATCAAGCCGTCCCTCCTGTTCCTGCTGAGTTTCGTGTTCGTCATCCTTGTCGGTTCGGGATTGCTGATGTTGCCAAACGCCACGGTGCACGGGATTCATTTCGTAGATGCCCTGTTCATCTCGACCACCTCCGTCTGTGTGACCGGACTGACGACAGTCGATGTGGCAACGACATTCACGCATACAGGACATATCATCATCATGTTTCTTATCCAGATCGGCGGTATAGGAGTCATGACTTTCACCAGCTTTTTTGCCCTTTCTTTCATGGGGCATTCATCTTTCACCAGCAAGCTCGTTCTGAAAGACATGCTGAACGAAGACCGGGTGAACGGGCTGTTCCGGGTGATCCTTAACATCCTGTTCGTGACACTGTTTATCGAAGGCGTAGGGGCCTACCTGATTTATCTGGATATAAAGGGAGGGCTGCCGGGAGGCACGCAGGAAGAAGTGTTCTACGCTGTGTTTCATGCCGTTTCGGCTTTCTGCAATGCTGGGATCTCGACGCTGAGCGGAAACATGTATGACCCGCTGGTCGCCCAAAAATACAACCTGCATGTCTGGATCGCCCTGCTCATCGTATTCGGCGGGCTAGGTTTCCCGATTGTTTTCAACTACCTGAAGCTGTTACGACATCTGCTTGTCAATACATTCAAGATCGTAATCGGACAGCAGAAGCATTATATCCATACCCCCAGAATTATCAATATCAACACGTATATCGTGATGATCAGCACGCTGGTATTGCTTGCCGGCGGTACATTTTTCTACTATCTGCTGGAAATGGACAATACGCTCGCCGGATTGCCGTTCAGAGGACAGCTTGCCAATGCATTCCTGGGAGCCGTCACCCCGCGTACGGCCGGATTCTGCGTCGCGGATATGGGGACGCTGACTACCGGAACACTCATGCTGACACTGATCCTGATGATAATAGGTGCCGCTCCCATGTCTACCGGCGGCGGTTTGAAAGTAACGACCGTCTGTGTCGCCCTGCTGACCGCGCACAACGCCGCCCGCGGGAAAGAGAATGTGGAAATCCGCAAACGTGAAATATCACCGGAAACCATACGCAGGGCTTTCGCCACAATCGTTTTCTATTTCTGCTGGCTGGGGGCGGCCGTCTGGATATTGTCCATTACCGAAAAAGACGTACCGGTCTTCACCTTGATCTTCGAAGTCGTGTCGGCACTCAGCACGGTAGGGTTAAGTTTGAACTTCAGCCCGTTACTGAGCATTTCGGGAAAACTGGTCATCATCTTCACCATGCTGGTCGGACGTATCGGCATACTGGCCTTCTTTATCAGTTTCTACAAGGAATACAAAAAGAAGAATTACACCTATCCACAGGAAAATATATTAATGTAACATAAAGAATACAATATGAAATATTTAGTAATCGGATTAGGAAACCTGGGACGCGCCATCGCCGAAAGCCTGACACGCATCGGCAATGAAGTGATCGGCGTAGATATCAACCCGCACAAGACCGAAGCGGTCAAACACACCATATCCGGAGCAATCAGCCTCGACACGACGGACAAAGACGCCTTGAACACGCTACCACTGAACGAGATGGATGCCATCTTCGTCACCTTCGGCAAGGACTTCGGGACCTCCATACAGACTGTAGCCCTGCTAAAGAACTTAGATGTGAACAAACTGATCGTACGAGGGATTTCTCCCATCCACGAGGCAGTGATCCGTTCGATCGGTGTAGCGGAGATCATCACTCCGGAAGATGATTTCGCCGGTATGTACGCATCCCAATCCTTACTTGGGGAACTCTTCAAACAATGGTACAGAGTGACGGACACACACCATCTCTACAAGATAAAAGCACCTGTCACCTTTGTCGGACAGACCCTGCAGACCATAGACCTGGAAGAGAATTTCGGAGTGCGCCTTGTCGGCATCGAACGCCCCAAGACAGAACGCAACCTGATCGGGTTAAAACAAACCCAATACTCCGTCATCGACAAAATCACCGGAGACCTGAGAGTCGAAGAAGGTGATCTGCTCATCCTTTTCGGCAAGATGGAAGTGTTGCACAGGCTGGCAGATATCTGACGCCGGTTTATTCTTTCTGAGGTATCTTGGAAACCAAAACCTTATCTATACGGGCGCCGTCCATATCGACGATCTCGAATTCGAAGTTCAACCAGCTCAATTTCTCACCGGTCTTCGGAACCCGTTCCAGAATCTCCAGGATCAGGCCGCTGAGCGTATTATAGTCATGCTCGGCATACAAATCTTCCATGTCGAAATATTCAAGGAAGTCATAGAAGTTGTACTGCCCGTCCACCAGCCAGGTCCCGTCGGACCGCTCGACGATCTCGGCCTCTTCCCCCACATCGGGAACCTGCCCGATCAGACCTTCCATGATATCTTTCAAGGTGACGATCCCCTGGATGCCTCCGAACTCGTCCGTGACGATGCCATATTTCACACGTGCCTGCTTGAACTGTTCCAACGCATTATACACACTCTGGTTTTCCGGCATAAACTCCGCCGGACGAATCACCTGCGACAAAGAGAAATCCGGCTCGTCGATACGGCCGAACAAGTCTTTCAGATAGACGACGCCTTTGATATCGTCAAACTTTCCGGCAGCAACCGGATAGATGTTGAAAAGATTTTCCTGGACTTTCTCGCGTATCTGCTCGATACTGTCCGTCAGGTCCAGCCAGACAAGCTCGCTGCGGTGTGTCATGATAGAACCGACATTACGGTCGCCCAGATTGAACACGCGTTCCACGATGTCCTGCTCGACTTCCTGCACTTCGCCGACATCAAAGCCTTCTTTGACAATTGCCTTGATCTCCTCCTCCGTCACCTTGTTTTCTTCAGTCGCATCGGTTCCGATCAGTCTGACGGTCAACGCCGTACTCTTGGATAACAGCCACACGAAAGGCGAGGCGACCAGCGAAAGGAAATTCATCGGTTTGGCAACGAGCATCGACACACGCTCAGCATAGCCCATACCGATACGTTTGGGGACCAGCTCGCCCATAATCAATGTCAGATAAGTGACGATCACGACAATAGTGGTTTTGGAAACCCCCAACGCATAAGGTTCCAGAAAAGGAATGCGGCGGACATGCTCGGCCAGGTCATAGGCAAAAGCCTCGCCCGAATACAAACCGGTCAGAATACCGATAAGCGTAATCCCGATCTGGATGGTAGAGAGAAACCGGTCCGGTTCGTTTGCCAGCTTCAAAGCAGTCTTGGCAGATTTGTTTCCACGTTTTGCTTCCAGCTCAAGACGAGCCTTACGAGCTGACACCAAAGCAATTTCCGACATAGAAAGAAGGCCGTTCAATAAGATAAGACCGATAATAATAAATATTTCCATTTGCTATATACACAGCGATTGATTAGAGAGGCGAAGATATGAATTATTCGAACTCTCACATCTAACAAGATGAAAATAAATCTAATTAATATATAAAAAAAGCCATTCTATCTTCGCAGACAGAACGGCTTCATGTGTCGATAAGTTTCACTAACTCTTATTTAAAATTTTATTAGAAAACAGTATCGGGAGATAGATACATACTTACTCGATTACCTCGCCCTTCTCATTCAGAACAACCGTCTGTTCCTTCTGATCTTTGTCGACAAGGACGACTTTATACTTCTTAGCATCGTCGGCATCGGCAACATAGGCTTCCTTCACCGTACTGCCCTCGTAAGACTTGGCGATTGCATCCTGCACGGCCTGGGGAAGTTCCTTTACCTCGATTTTCACAAAATCGTCCTGCATTACGTTTTCGACTGATACCTGTACAGCTGATGCCTGTACACCTTGTGATGCGAATGCCACACATGCTACTACCGCTACCATTAAAACAATCTTTTTCATGACTCTAACAATTTAAAAATTAATACCTAAGTGATTACTAAAACCTTTATTCAATCTGATCAAACAAGTACAAGGATCGTACCACAACAGCATGCCAAAAACATGATAAAGTGTCCCAGAGCTTACAAAATAAGGGGTAGAAAAAGAGCAAACCATCGGATACCCAACCATAAAACATGGGAAAAAGTGTAGAAGTCCGTGTATTTTTTCTACAATAAATGTGGCACACCTCTTCCAATCTCCATTTTAATTGTTAATTTAGCCACATCATTAATGAAATCTAATAAAATATGAATTTAAGTGATCCCAAAGATTGTCTGTATTGCCAGAACAATCAGACTTTACACGAGCTGATGATCGAAATCGCTCCTCTCTCGGTATCCAGACTGTTCCTGTTCAAGGAACAAACGTATCGCGGGCGTTGCCTGGTTGCCTACAAAGACCATGTACACGACTTGAACATGCTCAGCGACGAAGAACGGAACGCATTCATGGCCGATGTCGTACGGGTGACCCGCGCGATGCAGAAAATATTCAATCCGCAAAAGATCAATTACGGCGCTTATTCGGACAAACTGTCGCACCTTCATTTCCACCTGGCCCCGAAATATGAAGGAGGCCCTGACTTCGGCGGGACATTTACCATGAACCCGCAAAAAGTATACTTGACGGATGCGGAATACCAGGATATGGTTGAAAAGATCAAAGAGGCGTTATAAGGTAGGCACAGAAGTTGCAAAAGTAGACGCGGAAGATTTCCGGACATAACATATAGGAAGGTGTGTCAAAATCTCCTTGTCCCCGCACTTGATGCGGGGATGCAAAAGGACAGACCTTATCAATCAGACTTTTATAGGGCTGGTTTTAATGCGATCCCGCGTCAAGCGTGGGAACAGGATAGTTTCGACACACCTCTTACTCTATATTAATGCTTCCGTGTCTGCTTACTTTACAAACGAAGACTTCAGCAGGTAATCGGCACTTTTCTTCACGCCTTCGAATTGATGTCCGCTACCCGTACCTTCCATTTCAACGAAATAGTCCTTATGGCCGTTTGCATAGAAATGCTTGAATATCTGCTCGAAGTTCATCATGCCGGAATCCCCCAGGACATAGCGGTCTTTGATATGGAGCACTTTGATACGGTCTGCATATTTCGTGATATACTCGACCGGGTCCTGCTGGCCCATCACGGCCCAGTAAACGTCCATCTCAAAGAAAACCAATGACGGGTCCGTATTCGCCAGGAAGATGTCATACACTTTTTCGCCTTTGTTATGGCGTCCGAACTTCATTTCCGTGCCGCCGGGAACCACCTTGGCAAATTCCATGTCGTGATTGTGGTAACCGAACGGTATGCCGGCCGCTTTCACGATCTTTCCGGCTTCGTTGAAGACTTCACAAACAAATTTCGTTTCTTCCACGTTACGGGTACTGGGCTGGCCGGGCTGCACCAGATATTTCACTCCTAACTTGGCATGGTCGTCAGCCGTTTTCTTCCAGTATTCCTTTATTGTATTCAGGTTGTCTTTCGTGTATTCGCGAACAGGAGGATTCACATGCGAACTCAGAATCGTAATGCCGGCATCATCCGCCATCTTCTTGAAGTCCATCAATTCGATATCACGGATCTTGCCTTTCCCATAACCGGCAAGTTCGATGGTCTGATACCCCATCTTTTTCAACTTCTTCATTCCTCCCGGAACATCCTTGTAAAGCTCGTCGCCTAAAGAATAGATTTGTAAACCGATGTTCTTGGCCGCCGTCGCTTCGAAAGCGGCAGATGTCGCAGGCTGCGCTGCAACGGCATTCCCTACCTTACCGGCCATCAGGCCACCCAACGTAAACAGGGACGCGTTTTTCAAAAAGTTTCTTCTATTGATCATGGTCTATTAAATTTAGATTGCTCCAAAGGTATGATTTTATTCTGGAAATCATACAAAAAGCCGTTTGAAAAAAAATCAAACGGCTTCCAGTTCTTTCTTCTGCACCTCAGATAAACTCGTTCACCGACGAGACGATGCTTCCGTCGAACAGATTGATGATCCGGTGGGCGAAACTGGCATCGTGCTTGGAGTGAGTCACCATGACGATCGTGGTCCCTTCCCGGTTCAGTTCGGTGAGCAATTGCATCACTTCGGCTCCGTTCTTCGAGTCCAGGTTACCGGTCGGCTCATCGGCGAGGATGATCTTCGGATTCGAAACGACAGCACGTGCGATGGCCACACGCTGCTGCTGTCCTCCGGAAAGCTGCTGCGGGAAATGGCCCGCGCGGTGGCTGATGTTCATCCTTTTCAGGATATCGTTCACCATCTGCTTACGCTCGCCGGCTTTTACTTTCAGGTAGGTAAGCGGGAGTTCCACGTTTTCGAACACGTTCAGTTCGTCGATCAGGTTGAAACTCTGGAACACGAAACCGATGTTGCCTTTGCGGACCTGCGTACGCTCCTTCTCCTTGAGATGCCCGACTTCCTTGCCTGCCAGGTAATAATCGCCCGAAGTCGGATTGTCCAGCAGCCCCAAGATATTCAGCAATGTAGATTTGCCACATCCGGAAGGTCCCATGATAGCCACAAACTCGCCATCTTTCACTTCCAGGGAAACATTATTCAATGCAATCGTCTCCACCTCTTCCGTACGGAAAAACTTACTTAAACCTTCGATCTTTATCATGACTTTCTGAATTATGTTTTTTTGATTTTATTCTGATTTTATGTTCTTTACCGGATTTTCGTTAGCGACATGCCAGTTCTGGTACGTCACCGTCATAAACGTGATCACGCCTACGGTCAGGAAAGCCAGCGGCAACACCCACCAATAC
>ERZ780148.2033-NODE-2033-length-12457-cov-3.222948_pt1 | contig 12457 bp, 8 predicted proteins | sample MGYA00510984_ERZ780148 | MGnify/ENA primary metagenome ERZ780148 (study PRJEB29588, sample SAMEA2160902) | human gut metagenome | biome: human gut; feature: human-associated habitat; material: faeces | place: Denmark | collected 2008/2010 ...
AAGCCGTATCGGCGGCGGCGACTTCTTTGCCGTTCTCGATAAGTTTCGCGCCGGGTACGGTGACGGTGCTTCCCTTGGCGGTAGCGCCCTCGTAAGCGTTGGCTTTCAGTTCCGGAGCGGTAACGACGAATTCTTTGACGCCCACGCCGTAAACCGCGCCGCCGTCGTATTCCGCGCGGGCGTAGTAAGTACCCGCTTTTTCCGCGGTGAACTTGCCGTCCGTCAGCGTGACGAGGTTTCCGTCGGGATCGGTGAGCGTAAGCGCAGCCGCAACGGTCGAGTTCACGTTAAGCGTGATTTCTTCGCCGCGGTGCTGCTTGCCCGAAACGGTGATTTCGATATCCGCTTTCTTCGCAGCCTTGATGTCGGCGATATACAGCGTGCCCGCGCCTTCTTCGCCGTGCATCAGCCAACGACCGAAAGTCACGTTGCCGGTTTTCCAGCCGTCGATGAAGTTCTTAATCGGGTAAGCGTAGTTCTTCCAGCCGTCGTAAGTCATGTGGTAATCGCCGCTGTCCACCGAGCCGTTATGAACGTAACCGGTCGCGTCGATCGGTTCGACGTGGTAATCGCCGCCGCCCATTACCGCGCGGGTGATTTTGCCCTCGCAGTCGGCAAAGTACGCGCGCACTACGATATAGTCGTAGGTCGCGTAGTGGTCGAGGTCATGACGGGGCACCCAGGTGAAACTCGGCCAACCGCCGCCGCTTTCCGAATAGTCGAACTTAACTACTCCGCTCTCGCCCTCGAAGTTATCGAGCCAGGTGATCTCGGTGGTCGCGCCGTCGCTCCACAGTGCACGGGTGCCTTCGAGCGCCTCTACGCAGTCGTAACTCTCGATCTCGTTGTCCGCCGCGGCGTCGCGAACGACCGCGAGTACGATCGTCTTTTTGAGTTCTTTTCCGTTTGCCGAAGCAACGTAACTTACGGTGTAAGTCGTCGCGAGCGGCGCGTTGATCTTGCCGTCAGTGACGGTAACGGGGTTGCCCGCTTTGTCCGTCACGGTGTAGGACACTTCGACGTCCATCGCCGTGCCGTCCTTGTCGCGTACGGTCGCGGTCGGAACGGCGACTTCGCCGCGCGGATAACCGTTTTCGTTATAGCCGCTCAGTTCGATCGTGTAACGCGTAACGTTTACCGTTATCGTGCGGGTATAAGTCTTGCCCGTGTCGACGGTAAGCGTTACCTTGTAGCCGCCGAGGTTGTCGGCGCGGAAACTGCCGTTTACTACGGTCACCGTTTCGCCCGCGGTAGTAGTGACTTTTGCGGTCGCGCGGTAGGTTTCGCCGTCGCTGCCCTTGACGTTGAGCAGCGACGAAAAAGCGTAGTCGTCGCCGTATTCTACCGTCACCGAAGCGTCGGCAAAGTCCACGGGCGTGACTTCCGCCTCGGGCTCGGGCGCAGGCGTGCAGGCGACCGCAAGTACGAGCGCGAGCGCCGCCGCAAGCAAAGCGCAGATAAGTTTACTTCTTTTCATCTTTTTGATTTCCCTCCGTTTGGCTTCCGCGCGATCTGCCTAGGATTTGACCGCGTTTCCGCCGTAAGATTTTTTATTTCTCTTTGACTATTCTGAAATTGTCAAAGTAGAATACCTGATCGTCGCGGTCGGTGTATTCCGCCCACGAAATTTTCCACGTCGACGGGTCGGAAACGCTGCCGGCGTTGTGTTCTTCCGCTTCGAAGAACGAAACTTTGTAGTGGAGTTTGCTCCTGGCGTTCACTTCGCAGCGCATCGCGTAGTGAACGCCGGTGGTTTTCGAGCCGGCTTCCACGAAGAAACGCATTACGCGGTCGCTGTCGTTATAGACGTCAAACTCGAGCGAAGTCTTGCCGTAGTCGTCTTTCGCTACGTCTTTCATCCCGCAAGCTTGCATTATCTTTTCGGGGATAACGATCGCGGGGTAACTGCCCTCGAACAGATCGCCCTTGTGCGTGACTACGCGAAGCGCGTAATCGCCCTGCAGCCCCGTGATGCCGTAATCGGCAGTCTTGACCACTTCCACGTCCGCTTTGCACTTGGCGCTGTCAGCCTTTGCGTACACGGCGTACTTCTGCCAGGTCGACTCGAAATCCAGCACCGAGCCGTCCTTGAAAGTCATAATCGAGCCGACTTCCTCGAGGTTCGGGTTCTTGGTGACCGTCACGTCATCGAGGTACAACGTAGGCGCGTCCTTGAGTTCGCGGGCGTTCTGATTCTCGAATTCGAGGTAAATTCCCGGAACTTCCGTAAGGTCGCCGGTTATCGACAGCACCTCGCGGGCGGGATAATATCTCACTCTCGTCCACTCACCGGGCGCAAGCGTAAAGGTTTCGCCGCGCATAGTTTCCACTTCCATCGCGTTCAGAATCGAGGCCAGCAAGCCCACGGTCACGCGCATTTCTTTACTTTCCGCGTTGTACATCCACATATCCACGCTCTCGACCTTGGAAAAGTCCGAATAGTCGTACCCGAAACGCGTAGATACGGTCGGGAAGTACATCAGCGGCAGTTTGACGTCGGACTTGCCGCCGAGCGGCTGAATTTTCGCCGACGAAACGCCCGACTTTACGAAATTCGCGTCGTCGTTTTTGGATACTTTGCCGAAACTCGGCATCACGCGCATCAGCCCGAAATCGGGTTGCCATTGTTCGAAATTCGCGATCGTTATCACGTTATTTTCGGGTGTTTCGTGGCTATCGGGCTTTTCGGCGCACCCGAGAAACGGAGTTATAAAGCACAGGCACAGCGCGAGCGCCGCAAATATTCTCGTTTTTCTCATATTCCCTCCTACTCGTTGTAAACGGTCAGATCGCCGAAGTAGATCGTACGCGCGGGTTCAACTTTGGTATCGCCGAGGATAAGCGTCATACTTTCGGCTTTGCCGAGTCCCGCCCAGTTGATCGTGCCGAGCGGCAGTTCTATTTCGTTCATCCCGGGCGCAAGCGTGACGGACGCGACGTCGATAAGCGTAGTCTTTTTCGTGTATTTGACGGAAATGCTCAGTTTGACCTCTTCGCTCGCGGGGTTGTAGATATGCAGTACCGCGCGGGAAGTCTGCGGACCGAATTCTTCGATAAAGTCCGCGGTCATCTTTACGCTCTGCGACTTGTCGATCGTAGCGGGTACGGCGATTTTCACGAGGTCGCCGCTAAGACTTGCGTTTACGTCGCTTGCCGCGACCTTGACGATTTCGGGTGTGGCCGATCCCGCCGAGAACGTGCCGGTAAGCGTTCCCGCAGCGTACACGGTCGCCTTGCCGCCCAACGTCTGGTCGTAGCGATAGGTTTTGCCGCCGCACTCGAACGAGAGCGCGAGCGAGTTGGTTTCGCCCGTGAGCGCGGTGCGGATAACGTAGATTCTGCCGCCGGTCACCTCGGTGAACTCCGCGATTTCGCTTCCGTGATTGCGGAGCGTATAGCCGTTTTTCATAAATACTTTATAGGTAACGGAGCCGTAGCCGTCATCGAAGTAGTCTGTAACGCACATCCCCGCTTCGGAATTCGCGCACTCTGCAAGCTCGAACAGCGACGCGCGAGCGCTTGCAAACTTTGCGGAAGTCGTGACGACTTTGGTACCGTTGTAGATGAGCGAGCCCAGTCCGGAAATCGCTTTTTCCGCGGCGAAGTCAAGCTCCGCGGCGCTCGCGATTTCGGCGTAGCGATTCTTCATTGCGTAGAGAAGTTCGTATTCTTCCATGCCGTCGCGGAGCGCTTCGATACGCATGGAAGCGACGGGCTTATCCAGTCCGTACTGCGCGGCGGGATAGAACAGGTATCCGTCGCCGTTGACGGTGACGAAACGCTGAGCGTCGCCCGTGTAGTAATCTTCTATGTTCTCGTAGTACGAGCCGTTGTAGTTGGCGTAGTTGCTGACCGCCCAGAAGAGGTTGCCGGTCACGCCGTACTCGGCTTGCATCCAACTGAGCGCGCGGGCGGACAACAGTGTGTCCTCGGTGTGGTAAGTGGGATACGGCGCGCGCGGCGACGAGCAGGTGTACCACCACTTCTCTTCCTGATCCGCGTAGTTGGCTCGCGAGGTTTCGGTATCGTAGTACTGGACTTGCGGACACCACGTGTCTATGTTTGCCGCAAAGCCCGGGAGATAATCGCACGTCACGACGTTACGGAGCGAGCGGATAGATCCCACTATCGAGGCTTTGAGTTCGGCGTTCTGAATAGTCGCGTCCGATTCCACCTCTCTTGCGAGCGCTTCCACCGTACTGCGGTAATAGCGCGCCACGACAGCCACGCGGTTCTGCATACCGAGGAGTTGCGGTTCGTCGATTATCGACATATAGCAAACGGATTTTTTCAGCATATCGAAGTTCTCTTCCACGCTTTTACGGACGAACTCGCGGACGTACGCTTTCATTATTTCGGGGTCGAAGCACGTTTCGCCGTCGAGAAAAGTCGTTGCGTAAGGTATGGAAATATTACTGCAACGCGGGTCTTTCATAAACTCGTAAGCCTTATCCGCGTAGTACTTTATGTCCTCGGGAGTATGCTTGGTGTCGGTGACGATTATATGCGGCGAAAGACGATAATCGATCAGCCGCCGGGTGTACTTATCCATTACGTCTTGCGAGCCGTCGAGTTCGCCGCACTCGTAAAGTCGCACAGACAAGAAAATGCTTTTAGCGTGATTTTCCTCGCTGACGGTAAGGTCGGCGACGGTCACGGACACCGGCACGGCGGTTTCTTCGCCGTCGATATTCAGCGTTATCGTGCCGCCGTAAACGCCCGAAGCCTGATTTTCGGCGGTCTTGACGGTGATATACAAGCCTTGGTTGGTATTCTTTCCGATCATATTTTCGCCGTACGCTTTTATCGCGGCAAACGGCACGAGCGCGTCGGGGTACTTGCCGGGCACCGCGCCGCCGGCGGTGTCGTACACCACGCCCAGCGACAGATATTTCTCGACGAAAACTTCCACGTTCTCCGCGGGGATAGTATCCGTTCCGTTCGAGTGCGTCAGCGCGCCCACGGTCACGTCGTAACTTTTCACGTCGTAGTCGGGAGTCATTATGATCTGACCGCTCTCGTACTCGTTCTTCGCCATAGTAAGGTTTACCGCGGCTTCGGTGCGCACGCTTTGGTATTCGCCGGGCTTATCCGCGAGGATCTTTTCCGTCGCGGGCGCGCCCCAGATATCCACCGCGCCTTTCTCGTCGTCGGGCGTTTTCGGCGAACAAGCCGCCGCCGAAAATACCATCGTCAGACACAATAAAATCGTAAGTACTCTTTTCATCGATTAAGTTTCCTCCTCACGCCGTAAGGCTAGTTGGTAAGTCCCGCGTCGTTGACGGCTTTCGTCCACTTGGCGTCCGTCCAGTTGAGTTCGGTTTCGCGCTGATAGTCGGCGGGAGTTTTGGTATTGCCATTGGCGCTGAACGTCGCGTAGTACGCCGCCGAAACGAACGGTTTTACGTTGCCGTAACGGTACAGCGGGAACGCGCGTTCCTGCGGGAGCGTGTAGATTTCGAACGCGCCGTTATTGAAGTATTCAAGGCGCGATTTCTGCAGACCGGACAACGACGCAAACAACTCGGGGTTCTTTTCCACGACGTTGTATTTGACGGGGAGCGAAGCGCCGCCCGTACTGCGGATATACGACTCGTTGGCGATATCCGTAGTCATAAACCGCAGAAAATCCATAGCTACGTCCTTACCCGCGGCGTAAGCGGGGATCGCGGAAACGTGAGCCGAGCCTACCGAATAGACGATCGAACGCGCTTCTCTGATTCTCGCGAAGTCCGCCGCGCTCACGCCCTCGTAAGAGGTCTTGCCCTCGTCCACGGCGGCAATCACCACGGACAGCGTTTCGTCGGTCATTTCCTTGTTCTCCAGCGTTTCCACGATCGAACTGACGACCGGGGTACGGAGCATACGGATATCGTAACTTACGCCTTGCTTGGTCTTGATTTCCTCGCGAATGGACGACATCTCATTGTCAAACCAGTCGCCGTTGGCGTGGAACACGCCGTTGCCCTGCAAAAACATAGTCTGAGCGGTCTTGAAGTCGTAAGTGCCGGAAGCGGGGTTAAGATAGCCCTTGTCGTATTTGAGAAGTTTCTCGTAGACTTCGAGCGCTCTTACTCTGCCCTTCTGGGTGAAAATATTCTTAGAAATGCGGTTTTCGTCCACGCCGTTCCAAAAGTCCGTAAATCCTTGCTTGCCCTGATACTGCGCCCACCAGATATTGAAAAGGTACGCCCAGTAGTCCGCGTCTTTCGACTGAATGAACGAGTATCCGAGGTTGTACTTGCCGTCGTTCACGCCCGTTCTTTCGGCGATAGCGGCGCAGACTTTCTCGAGTTCGTCGGTGGTATTGGGCGCTTTCAGACCCATACCGTTGAGAAGGTCCTTGTTGTAGAGAAAGCCTTCCATACCGCCTGCCCAGGACATAAAGTAATACTTGGTGTCTGCGGTGGGATCGTTCGGGTCGTAATACGCGTTGACCATATTGTAACTGTCGAGAATCTTGTCGATGACCTTGACCCCTCTGTCCTCCTCGCCGGGAACGAGCGAGTTGTACACGGTTTCGGTAAGGTCGGCGCAACGCTCTTCGCCCGACGGACCTACGCCCATATAGTCCCACGCGAGCGAAGTGTCGAAAAACAAGTCGATCGAGTTGTTCTTCGCGCCCGCGTCAATACGCGAAGCGGTGAAGTTTTCCACGTCGTTGCTGCGAAGCGGAAGCACGGTAAGGTTCGGATATTTTTCTTTTACCCAGTCCTGCTGTTGGAACAATTCCAGAAGATCCGAGCACCATTTCGTGCCGTAGCCCTTGTCGGTACAGAACACTTCCAGCACGTTTTCGGTGTCGTCGGGAGTTTTGGGTTTGCAGCCGATCACGCCTAAAGTTGTGACAGCCATAACCGCCGCAAGCAGTAAGTATGCTAATTTTTTCATAAGTTTACCTCCGTTATTAACCTTTCAAGCCGCCCATAGTGAAGTTTTTCATAATCGTGTCCGAGCAGCACGAGAACACGACGATTACCGGCACGACGGACAGCACCAGCCCCGCGAAGTACGCGGGCATATTGCCCTCGCGCAAGAAGTTACTGCGCTGTAAGCCCGCCGCCACGGTAGGATAATCGGGCAGATACAGAAGAACGGTCATATAGTCGTTCCAGCACCCGATGAACGAGATTATCGCGATCGTCAGCATAGGCATAAACGCCAGCGGGAGCATTATCTTAAAGAACACGGTGAAGTGTCCGCCGCCGTCGATGAACACCGCTTCGGCGTAACTCCAGGAAATGGAATTGAAGAAGCCGTACATCATCAGAAAGTTCACGCCGAAGCCGCTGAGCGAAGTCACTATCACGAAAATCGGCGTGTCGTAAATGCCCATATCCGCGACGAGTTTGTACATAGCGCCCGCGTTGCCCACTACCGGGATCGTCATCGAGAAGATCGCGAGGGCGTAGATAACGCCTCTGCCGCGGAAGCGGTATTTCGCGAGAACGTAGCCCGTGAAAGTACTCATCAGCACCGTGCCTACGATATTGACCGCGCAGTACCAGATACTGTTGAAGAACATTTCCGGGAGATACACTTTGTTTCCGTACCAGTCCACCATCGCCATACCGACGACAGCGTCCTTGTAGTTGGAAAAGTGCAGCGTTTTCGGGAGCGCGAAAGGCTTACCCGACGAAAGATTGTCTATGTACGTCAGTCTGTCCTGAAACGAGTTTACGAACAAGTAAAACAGCGAATAGATTATCGTCAGCGCGTACACGGCAAAGATTACGAACATAAACGCGTACAGAATCTTTTCGGCGCGGCTGCGCTTGGTCAGCACCGCCACTCCGTCGTCGCGCTTGAATTTGATTTTCAGCGGAAGATTGCGATCCATAAATAAGCCCTCCCCTCAGTACTCGGCGCTTTCTCTGCGCTCGAGCAGCCAGCGAATCGTCATAATGATCGGCACTCCCACGACGGTGAAACACAAGCCCGTACACGAAACCACGTTGTAGTTGCCCGTGCCGCCCTGTATGCCGTCGCCGTAGAGTTGCTTGAATATCCAGTAGGAAATCGTGGTCGTTTCGTACTGATCCGCGCCGAACAGAAGTATCGGTCCGCCCGCGTTGAATATGCCGGTCAGCGTGAAGATTATCACCGTCGTGACCGTCGGCCAGATCAGCGGGAACACGATCTTAGTTATTTCTTTCCACGGTCCGCAGCCTTCGAGTTTTGCGGACTCGAGTATTTCGAGCGGAAGCCGCGACATCGCGCCCGAGAACAGCAGAACGTTGGTGGTAAATCCCGTCCAGATATAGTAGCCGACTATCGCGGCGGTTGCCGTGGCCTTATGCCCCAGCAGTCCGTACGGCGGGATCGAGCCGCCGAACCAGTGGATTATGTAGTCCATAGGTCCGTTCGGATCGATGAGTTTAGTATACGCCGTGACCATAACCACGCCCGAGATTATCGCGGGCAGGTAGAACACTATGCGGAAAAACTTGTAGCCCTTTATTCTTTTATAGATAAAGTACGCGATGACGAGCGACAGCGGAAGTTTGATCAGCATATCGACGGCGAAATAAATAAGCGTGTTTTTGAGTGCCACGCCTATGCTGTTGCCGACGGGCGTGGTGAGATCGTTCCAGAACGTCACGAAGTTGTTCAGCGTGAACGCGTCGGTACGCGCATCGCGGAACGCGAGCGCTATCGTCTGTACGTTGACAAACAGCCAGAAAATCAGCCAGTTCAGTATAGGCACGGCAAGCATAACCGCGATAAAAACTATACGCGACTTCTGTATTTTGCGCTTTTTCTTGCAATTAGGAATTATGGGACTCAATGCGTCGCCGCTCATTTTACCGCTCCTCGTTCTTTCTTTTTGCGCGGCAGAACGATTCCCGTCGCGTCCTCGCAATAATTGTAGCATACGAGGCTACCGATGTAAATGCTATAATCTTGCGTAAAATTTGTCATTTTTTTAGTTAATTCCTCATTTTCCTTATTTTTACAGCCGTTTACTTGCCCTTTTGTTGACAAACCGCGATTTCCGTAATATAATTCCCGCAGAGGTACGGAATATGACGGATCGCAATTATTTTCTCGATTTCAACTATCTTAACGGTAACGAACGGCGTTTCGGCGCGATCAAACTGTATCAGATCGGCAGGCTTTTCTGCTCACCCGACACGATCATCGGCACGCACCTTCACGGCGATTGTTTCGAACTGACGATCGTTACCGACGGCGAGGGTACCGTCGTTACCAACGATCAGCGCCTAAGCGTCGTCAAGGGCGATATTTACTTCTCGTTCCCCGGCGACTTCCACGACGTGGTGACGAGCAAGACCAACCCGCTCAAGTACGATTTTTTCGCGTTCAACACCGACGACCCGCGGCTCAAGTCCGATCTCAACGACGTTATGTGCACGCTTAATCTCAATACGCGCATTTTCCGCGACGACCGCATCGGCAATCTCGTGTCGCAAGCGCTCGCCGAACTGTCTGCCGAGGAAGAATACTCCGAAGAAGTGCTTGCGTGCATATTCTTGCAGACGGTTTACTATATCGTGAGATGGCTGAAACTGCACGTCAGCCGCACCCGCACCGACGACGTGTCCAACGACGAACTTCTCTGTTATCGGATAATGAACTACGTGGACACGCACGTTTACTCAATAACTACGCTAGGAGAACTGGGCGCGGTTTTCAATTATAATTACAGTTATCTGTCAACCACTTTCCATACCACCACCAAGCGCACGCTGAACGATTATTACCGCTCGCGCAAACTCGAAGTCGCGCGGCTTTTGCTCCTCGAGGGCAAACTCAACGGCAGTCAGATCGCCGAAAAACTGAATTTCAGTTCACTGTACTCGTTCTCGAAGTCGTTCAAAAGCAAATTCGGTATGTCGCCGCAAGCCTATAAAAAGTCGCGCCGCGACAGATCATAGCGCGGCGAGCCGCAATAGACCCGCGGCGTTCACGAGCGAACACCACCCGGCGTACACCGAGTCCGAGCCGCCCTCTTCCGCGGAACTGCTCTCGTGGATATTTCCGCCGTACTCGCCGCGGCTGAGATCGTACATACCTCTCCACGCTCCGTCGATAAGCGGCGAAGCGTTTTTTATCTGTATCGAACACAAAAAATCGCCCAGTTTTTTGGCTTTTATAAGGAACGTCTTGTTCCCGAGCGCGCGGTAAGCGTAGTAAAGCCCGTTCAGCGCGAAGCCCTCGGTATACACGAGGTCGAGTATGTTCGGGGAGTTGCTCTGAGAAGCCGCCGCAGTTTCGGGCGTGCAGTTCAGTACCCCGCCCGTCGCGGGATCGAGCAGCGACAGACAGAAGTCCGATACCTTATCCCCCGCCGCTTTCAGCGCTTCGTCGTCGCGGGTAAGGTACGCCGCGCAGAACGTAAGCAACGCTATGTAGTTTTCGGACGAAACCGGCCGCCAGTTCTCGCACCGCTCCAGTTCGTAGGCGGTTTTAATTCTGCCGCTGTCGAAGAACGACTTCGCGAGCGCAAACGCTCGGTTCGCCGCAGTAAGATAGCGTTCGTCGCGCGTGACGTCGTAGCAGTCGTACATAGCGCGCGTCATCCACAGCACGGAAAAAGGCGAGTGCGCGTCGCTGTTGACTTTCTCGCCGTCAATGAAACTGCCGTCCTCGCGCTGAGTTTTCAGCCAGAACTCGCCCGATGCAAGCGCTATTTTCAAAAGGCGCTCGTCGCGCGTGTCGCGATAGATTTCGATAAGGTTGGATATGATCTTGCCGTTGTCGTTCTGGTACAGCGTGGAATCGACGCAAGTATACTGTTTTTTGCCGTCGAGCAGCGCGAACTGATAACCGCCCGGTTCGCCGCTCTCGTAACCGTTCCTCGACCGCTCCAGCCAGCCGAGAACGTTGTCGAACTCGCGGGCGTAAACGTCTTTGCCCGTCGCCTTGCGGTAAAGATGCACGGCAAGCAAGTACTCCGAAGCCGTATCCGGACGGCAAAGGCTGACGCGCTCGTTTTTCGACACGCGTATACGCTCGTACACGCCCCACGAACCGCCGTCGAACGTAAGCATCTGTTTTTCCACCCATTCGAGGCAAGCGCCCGCCGCCGCTACGTATCTTTCTTTCATATCGCTTTCGGGGTCACGTTCGATCGCAGGCGCGCAACCCGCCGCTACGACGACCGCCAAAGCCGATATAAACGCGCACAATCTTTTCAAAGCCCCTTCTCCCTATAGTAGTATCGTAAAAATATTATACCCGCTTTGCTCCCATTTCGGCAATATCCCCGCTTTTTGTAATACTTGTCATTTTTTTATAAGTCGCGAGCAAAACGGGAAATTTACGAAAATTATATGGTCAATTATTTGTTCGACGTCTGAAATTCGGCACGCAAAAAGGTCATTGCCGTTATTTTGACAATGACCTTCATATTTTGAAATGCGCACTATTAAAACGATTAAATTTTACTCACCTTTCAGCACTTTGACGGCGGCGGCAAACGCGCGGAGTTTGTCCGCGTTTATCGCGACTTTGCCGTGTTCGTCGCGGATAGGCTCGCCGCGTTCGTCGACCGTAACGGTCGGGCAGATCCAACCGCCATCTTCGAACTCGTCCCACGCGAAGAACGTGGCGTGACCGATACTCGCCGCGGGGTTATCGGCTAAAAGTTTCCGCGCCGCTTCGCTAAGCGTCGTTTTACGCTTCGTTGCCATTATAGTCCACCCATTTCTTGCGGTCGGGATCGATACAAACCAGCATTTTATTAAGGTCGGTGTCGTAAATCTGCTGACCGAGCGTCGGGGAGTACGACAGCCTTTCGCGTGTGCCGCAAACGGTTTTGTGACAGTTGTTGCGCGTTCTTATGCCCGCTCCCGAGCCGTCGCTCTCCCACAGTTTGAAGTCCGAAGAATTGACGCTGTTCCAGGCGGTCTGGGCGGTAAAATCGATATTGCCCTTCCACTTGCCCGGTATCTCCTCGCGCATAAGGTCGCCGAGCTTGCCGCCGGGCGTGTGCGCCGCGGTGCGTTCGATATTAAAGCCGATAAACGTGACTTCCTGTTCGCCCACGAGCCGACCGTTGCCGTCGGGCGCGCCGTCGCCGCACCATTTGCCGAAGTACGGCAGATTGATATTGCGCTCGTCAAGGCAGTTGATTAGCGTGATCGGGTGGTTGGAGCCGCACTTAAGTTCGTAATTGCCGAACGTAAAGCCGTATCTGCCGATCGTCGCGCCGCAGTTTACGCATACCACGTGTTCGCCGCCGACCTGAATCCCCTCGTCGAAGCCGTACGCGTGTACGTTCGTATAATTGCTGTAATTGTAATTGCTGCCGTCGGTCATGGTCAAGCCTATACAGCCCCTTGCCGGCACCGCGGGCGTGACGTCCAGTCCCGCGCCGCCGCGTTCCAGTTCGTCGCCGTAGGAAATCATAGTGACGTTTTTGACCTCGACCCGATCGGTTCTTCTGAGATCCACGCAACGCACCGCGTGAGCGTTGTTCGCCAGCACCACC
>ERZ780148.2034-NODE-2034-length-12453-cov-13.622600_pt1 | contig 12453 bp, 8 predicted proteins | sample MGYA00510984_ERZ780148 | MGnify/ENA primary metagenome ERZ780148 (study PRJEB29588, sample SAMEA2160902) | human gut metagenome | biome: human gut; feature: human-associated habitat; material: faeces | place: Denmark | collected 2008/2010 ...
AACCTCGCCCCGACTTCACGCTCGGAAAGTCCGTCAAAAAAGATTGCCTGTATCAGCTCCTGTTCACTATCCGACAGCAAAGGCAGGGCGGCTTTCAGCCTGTCCACCATGACCGCATTGACAACGGTTTCTGCAATGTCCACCGCTTCATCAGTGATAAAGTCCAGAGGATTCCCCTCGCTGTCCGTAAATCCGTCGAGAGATAGCAGTCTATTCTTTGTATCTAATTTTTGCAGATAACGCCACCGTTCCTTGTCACGGTAGAAGTCTGTGTATTGCTCCCTCACGACTTCAAGCAGACAGCCTTGAATGGGGATAAACAGCTTGTCCATATAGGTCTGGTCGGATTCCCTGCAACGGCAGAACTCCGTGTAGGATAATTCCACATAGCCGCCACTTTCTCTGATATATACCTTTCTTGGTGCATATTTCACCATAAATACCTCCCATCTGAATTTTTGAAATGTAAAAAATCCAGATGGAGAGGCGGAGAACGACACCGCATATCAGAAACAGCCCTACGGCACTTTCCAACAAAAATCGACAAAAGAAAAACCGCAAAGGCTCTGTGACCTTTACGGTTATAGGAAATAGTAATTCTATTGTATGGAGATTGTACTTCTACTTTCAAGGTGAGAAGTACCGTTGCACTGGCAGAAATTTTTTTAACTGGTTTCCTGCCGTTCTCTGATATGCTATGTATTGATAAATTTTGCTTCGTATGAGCAGATAGATAACTGCCCGAAAAAAGGACATAAAAAAATCCCTCCAAATTTAAAAACAAATTCAGAGGGTAATTTAGGGTATAACAAAATAACCCACCCGAATATCGTTTTTTTTATTTGGTGAGTTTGTTCTTTCAAATACGAAACAAATGCTCATGTACGGTAAAGTATCACAAGAAAATTATGTCGAATTGACAGCCGCCTCCGCTATACCGAATAAGGAAATAAAGAGTCCTCAAATTTTGCGCTACTAAATGAAGACGAGCGGAAGTAATCTCCCGCTCGTCAGTAAACTTAACTATGCCATATCAATCCCGCTTCTTTCCCGCCACCGGCACTAAGAACAGCGCGGGCAACAGCAGGAAAGCGGTACAGACCAGCCCCCAGGGTATGGACACCTGCTGGGCTACCAGCCCCACAATAGGCCCGCCGATGATCTGCCCGAAAGAGTCCAGCTGTCCGCTGGTGGAAAAGACTGTGGCGCGCATTTTCTCATCCACATGGTCGTTCATCCAGGCGGCCAGCACAGGCTCCTTGATGGTGCGCATAAGCCCCGCCAGCAGGAACACCAACAACATGAACCAAAAGCTCCGCCCCACCGCGAAGAGAACCAGGCACAGGATATACCCGGCGCTGGTGGACATGACCACACTGGTTCGGCTGACAGTCCCTTTTTTCTCCATGCGGGCGATGAGCAACTGAGAAGCCAGAATACCTAAGCCGCTGCCGATAAGACTGATAACACCGAACCAAGTGACGCTGTTCAGCGGCCCGATAACGGGTATTACCGTGTCATCCAGAAAATGAGCGGTGGAGAGCCGGTCAAAGCCTTCACTGGCAAGTCCCCCGCATAGTGTGATTGCTAAGAGCGCCAGCAACACAGGTGCGCCTTTCACAAAGCCCAGGTTGAGCTTGAACAGGCAGACAAAGTCTTTAAGCAAGCCCTGCCGTTCCTCAATAGCAGGGGAGAAGTTGGTTTCTGGCATGATGCGAACCAACACCAGCCCCAACAACAAGCACAAACTGCCCCCCAAGATGACAGGCATTTGCAGGTTTATGTTTCCCAGCAGTGTGCCCAGCACCACGCCCAGAACGCCGCCGATTTGCCCCATTTGACTGCCCCGCAGGAACACCTTGTCTATGGGTTTGTCCTCTTCCTCCGAGGCAATCCACGCCTCCAGAGCGCCGGTGATGAAGGTATCACCGCAACCCCAGACAACCTGGGCCAGCAGAACCGGCGCGAACCACGGTAGCGCACCCTCCATCAGAAAGCCCAGGCCGTAGAGGAACATTCCAATCAGCACCGAGCGCCGACGGCTATACAAATCCGCCACCACACCGGTGGGCATCTCGAACAGAAAGCAGGAGGTCTCCAGAACCGTCCCTACCAGGACAAGCTGGAAAGCATCCAGCTGCACCACCTCCAGGTGGTACACGATGGAAAGCACTGTGGACATAGAAACCGCCAGGGAACAGACAAATCGGAACAGCAGGTAGACAGAATATGCCTTTGAATTTTTAGCAAACATGAAGTTACATTCTCCTTTCAAATCTCATTTTATATGACTTTTGCAAGCTGTTAAGCTAACTTGTGGAACATATGCCGAACCTTATCTATACGGCTATTCGGGCGGCGGGGTTGGCAAATAAATTTACCAATAGCTGGCTGGTATCCTTTTAACTCTGTCAAGCAGACTCCCTGCCCATTTGTGAAATAAGTTAAATCGTTCCTGTATTCTTGAATACATCTGGCAGGGATTTCTCCTTTCAGAATGACCTCGTCATTCTTTACCTGAGTACTTACAATATCTGCACAATACCTTGGGGCATCATGATACGCCCGTGAGAGATATTCCTGCGGTGCATAAATTTCAAAGTGGAGATATGGCTCTAATAGTTCTGTCCCTGCTTTTTTTAAAGCCTGCTCCAATACGATAGGGGAAAGCAGCCGAAAGTCTGCGGGGGTACTTACAGGACTATAATACAATCCATATTCAAAACAGATTTTACAGTCTGTCACTTTCCATCCATACAGCCCCTGCTCGCAGCCATAAAGAACCCCCTCCATAACCGCATTTTGGAACGATTGGTTTAAATATCCAAGTGAAACTCTGCTTTCATACTGCACTCCGCTTCCAATAGGGAGCGGCTCTATGGACAACCCGACAGAAGCCCAGAAAGGATTTGGCGGGACTTCTATGTGGATGGTATATTCTGCTTTTCTAAGCGGTCTTTCCATATATATAACAGTAGGCTCTTTTATTTCTGCCTCCACATGGTATTTTTCCTCAAGGATGGCACAAATGACTTCCATCTGCACATTCCCCAAAAAAGAAAGTATAATCTCATGCGTTGTAGTATCCACATAATATTTTAAAAGAGGGTCGCCATCTGAAATTTCTGTAAGTGCCCCAAGCAATATTTCCCGCTGTTCAGATTTCTTTACTGCAATCGTTGTTTGGAGCATAGGGAGAGGATTTTCAATAAATTTTCTCTGCGGCAACAGCATTTCGTTCCCCAAAATACTGTTTAGCTGCAAAACATCATTTGGTAAAATTACAATATCACCAGAGCAGGCTGTATCGGATGAATATAATTCACCGTTTGTCGGAACACACATCTCTGTGATTTTTATTTTCTCTTTTTCAGATATTTTAATAACATCCCTCAAATGCAATGTTCCGCTATATATACGCACATAAACAAAACGCCGCCTTTTCTCTGAATATTCAATCTTAAAAACCTGCCCGCATAGTTCAGATTGACCTTCAGGCGTTGATGAATAAAACTTACTGGCAATCACTTCTATAAGCTGCCGAATCCCCAGATTGTTTTTAGCACTTCCGTGATAAACGGGAAATAACGTTCCGTTTTGGAATCTCCTGTTTTCTTCCTGTTCCAGTTCTGACATTTTAAACGGTTTCCCTGACATATATTTCTCTAATAGTTCATCGTTTCCCATAATTACCGCATCCCACTGTTCCATATCGTCATTGTCCGTTACATTTATATGGGGATGCTGCCCAACCTTTTGCTTCACTATAATTTCCGAAGAAAGCTTTGCTTTCATTTCTTGATATACCATTGGCAAATCAATCCCCTCTTGGTCAATTTTATTGATGAAAAAAATTGTCGGAATCTTCATTGTCTGTAGTGCATGAAACAGTATACGGGTCTGTGCCTGTATGCCATCCTTTGCAGAAACTAATAATACTGCTCCGTCTAATACGGATAAAGAACGGTATACTTCCGCCAAAAAATCCATATGGCCTGGCGTATCTATAATGTTGACTTTTACATCCTCCCACTGAAAAGATGTCACTGCTGTCTGGATAGTGATTCCCCTTTGACGCTCCAAATTCATTGTATCTGTCCTTGTTGTGCCTTTATCTACGCTCCCTGGTTCTGCAATTGCACCACTGGTATACAATAAACTCTCCGTTAATGTTGTCTTTCCTGCGTCAACGTGAGCCAGAATGCCTAAGTTAATTATTTTCATGTGATTTTCCTCCTATCAACACCCAAAAAAGGGCATAAAAATACCCAGTGATAAATACTCCTATCACTGGGTAAATAACTCCAATAGCCCCAAAACACTTATATGTTTTCGGGCATATAAAATTACATGATAAAAGTATTCTTAAACTGGGTACAAAAAACTAAGCCCCATATTAAAAGTGAAACGGGACTGCTACTTTTTGTTCCCACTATCAAATTGACAGTTTATTTAAGAATACCTTGCCGCATATTTATTAACTCCTTGTATAATACTGAATCTAATTATATTCCTTAACCCTTTATTTGTCAAGCTGACAAACTAAAGCAGAAAAAGCGGCAGGATTTCCCCCTGCCACTAATCATCTGTTTATGCAAAAATAATTTCCTTTTCCACAATCTCCCTCGCACAAGCCCTTATGTTATTCGTTCTTCCAGTCCATTCTAAGGCGTTTTCTTCCTTTAGGCATTCCGTTATGCCCTGTGCTTGCTTCATGCCCTCTATGAGCCGTTCAAAGTGTTCCTGTGCCTGTCTGTCAATGTCGGCAAGGTAAGCATTGAGCCTGCCGCTTGTGAGAAGATTGGTGTATGTAATTTTGCGGTACTCCCGCAGATAGTCCAAGTGCCGCCGTCCGAATAAGTCTATCGACTGTTCCTTTTCGGGTGGTATGGTAAGGCAGGGTAAAATGTATTCGCCTTGCCGTTCGTATCTGCCGCCCATTTCCTCAAAGATTGATTGTACCATTTGTTTTTCCTCCAAATAAGATATTCACTCCATACTCATGTCTGCTATCATTAACACAATTTACGTTTTCTCCTTATCTGGTTTCATACATGGCTGGCAATTTAATATGAAAATCCGGAAAGTATATGATATATGTAACGGGTATATTAGGACAACATAATAAAAATCTGGAATGTATCTTATATATGTGTGATTATATATACAGACAGTTCTTATTGTGTGATTAATAATTACGACAATTATCTGCTTTGATATAGCGGAAACAGATAATATGCATATATAATTAAAAGTAACAAAAAATAAATAAAAATATTTAAAAATGCTTGACAAAATAGATGCTGTAGTGTAGTATATAAATCAAGAAAGACATCGTGATAAGTTACAGAAAAGAAAATAATAGATAGAAGAGGTGGCGAGAGCTTCACTAATTTTATTGATAGTGAATAATCAATTAAGTGATAATTTATTATAAGTTTTCTTGAAGTAATAAGATATTAATTTAGGAATAATGGCGAGAGCTTCATTTGACTGTGAATTATATCAATTAATGTAAGAGGCAGATATTTAAGAAAGGTGGCGAGAGCTTCACCGGACTTAGAGAATATATATGAATCGGAGATAATGGCGAGAGCTTCATTAGATTTAGAGAATTATAGTTTTGCTGACAATAACATGATAGGACAGGAACAATGGTGAGAACTTCATTGAACCGTAGTTTAATCAGGTAATTGAATTTAGAAGAAAGGAAAGGTGGCGAGAGCTTCACCAGACTAATCAGATAAGTACATTAATAATAAAGATGTCAGGAACTCGTAAATAGATTTTAGGAACGGTAATTGTGAAAGGATTACCGTTCCTTTTTTGTTCTGTAATCATACTTTATATGAGAAATATAAGCTACGGGTCTGCGATTTTAAGATTCGTTCGCAAATGTTGCTGTGAGCTGTTTGTTATGATTATGTCTATATATGATAAAAAAAGATTGTGAAAGCTGTAACTATATAGTATACTTAAAGAGTTATTACGATAGCGTGATAAAGTAATAAAGGAAAGGTATGGAAAAAGATTTTGTCGAAGATATTTACCAGATTATATAATAAGGGAAATAACATAAAAAGAATGTTAATTATCCTTTTGATGCTTTCAATGGCAGCAGGAATATTTACTGCGTGTTCATCATCAAAGAATACTGATAACAGTGGAAAGTTTACAGTTGGCTTTGATGCGGAATTTCCACCATATGGATATAAGGATGATAATGGAGAATATGTAGGCTTTGATCTGGATCTGGCGCAGGCGGTGTGTGATAAGAACGGCTGGACGCTGGTTAAGCAGCCAATTGACTGGGATTCTAAGGATATGGAGCTTAATTCCGGAACTATAGATTGTATATGGAATGGATTTACAATGACCGGAAGAGAGAAAGATTATACATGGTCATCAGCATATATAGATAATTCACAGGTTGTAATTGTAAAAAGCGATGCACAGATTAATAATTTATCAGACCTTGCGGGAAAGGTTGTGGCAGTACAATCAGATTCATCAGCTCTTGCAGCATTTACAGGAGAGGATGCCAGTGAGAGTAATATACAGCTTGCAAAGAGCTTTTCATCACTTCAGCAGGTAGGTGATTATAACAGTGCATTTATGAATCTTGAATCAGGCTCGGTAGATGCGATATGCATGGATATCGGAGTAGCAGGTTATGAGCTTAAGGCAAGGGGCAATTCATTCAGAATGTTAAGTGAGCATGTTTCATCAGAAGAGTATGGAATTGGTTTTAAGAAGGGCAATACTAAGCTAAGAGATCAGGTTCAGGAGACATTAAATGAGATGCTTGCCGATGGTACATTCATGGACATAGCTAAAAAATGGAATGTAGATGAAAGCGTATGTCTTGGTCAGGAAGGCAAAGACAGTGTTATGAAAGCAGAAGGGGATTCAGATGGAAACGGAAGCCAGAATGCTTTTACTGATATATTAGGACAGCTTTCAACAGGTATGATATCTACACTTGGCATATTTGTACTCACTCTTATATTTTCACTTCCATTAGGTCTTTTACTTACATTTATAAGAATGTCTAAGTTAAAGGTGCTTCAGTGGATTGCAAAGATATACATATCAATAATGCGTGGTACACCACTGATGTTACAGCTTCTTGTTGTATTTTTTGGACCATATTATCTGTTTGGGGTATCTCTTTCATATTCGTACAGATTCTATGCTGTAATTATCGGATTTTCACTTAATTATGCTGCATATTTTGCAGAAATATACCGTGCAGGTATTGAAGGAGTGCCAAAAGGACAGTATGAAGCGGCAGATGTATTGGGTTACTCAAAGGCGCAGACATTTATAAAGATTATATTCCCACAGATGGTAAAGGCAGTGCTTCCACCTGTAACTAATGAGGTTATAACACTTGTTAAGGATACATCACTGGCATTTGCACTGGCATATACAGAGATGTTTACACTTGCAAAACAGGTAGCGGCAACGCAGGCAAGTATTATGCCATTATTTGTGGCTGGATTATTTTATTATATATTTAACTTTATTGTTGCATATATAATGGAAAGACTTGAAAAGAAAATGCAGTATTACAGATAGTCTTTGATATCTGTTGGAAGAATATTTTGATATGGCTAATTGTTTCAGCGCAAAATGATTAGCCTTTTATGGTAGAAGAAGAATTATTTTTGTAAAATTTTTTGCCATTTCGCAACAGAGCTGTAGTAGAAATGAGGATTAATATGAATAATACAAAACTATTAGAAATGAAACATGTAAAGAAAAGTTTTGGTGATACAGAAGTGCTTAAGGATATATCATTGGAGGTAGCCGAAGGAGAGGTTGTTGCAATTATTGGACCCTCTGGCTCAGGTAAATCCACACTGCTTAGATGTGCGACACTTCTTGAAACTATGGATGGAGGAACTCTTAGCTATTGCGGCAGAAGTGCAACAGTTAATAAAGAGGGTGAGACAACACAGTATGTTTCAAAGGATGAATTAAGAAGTCTTAAGAATAATTTTGGACTGGTATTTCAGAATTTTAATCTTTTTCCACATTATTCGGTTATGAAAAATGTTACTGATGCACCTGTCCATGTACAGAAAAGAGATAAAAAGGAAGTATATGAAGAAGCTGGGAGTCTGTTAGAAAAGGTTGGTCTGGCTGATAAGGCAGATAGTTATCCATGCCAGTTATCGGGGGGCCAGCAGCAGCGGGTGGCAATTGCAAGAGCACTTGCGATGAATCCTAAGATGTTGTTTTTTGACGAGCCTACGTCAGCCTTAGATCCTGAGATTACCGCAGGAATACTTAAAGTTCTTCGTGAGCTTGCAGATGAGAAGATGACTATGGTTATAGTTACACATGAGATAGACTTTGCAAGGAAGGTTGCCGACAGAGTTATATTTATGGATGGCGGTGTTATTGTTGAACAGGGCAGACCGGAGGATGTAATTGATAATCCTGATAATGAAAGAACAAAAGTTTTCTTGCAAAAGTTAGCAGATTAGGTTATAAATAATGAGGATTAACAATATGCAGACAAGAGGTCTGCCATGTATTAATTAGTCCATAATCAAAATTATAATATACCGGATTATATTTTATGATAATCAATCAGGGATATAAGGAGAATTATGTTTAGAAGAGATTTAAAAAGAATAGCGGTGATGGCATGCGTTGTATCATCTATGGCAGCGATGACAGCTTGTACAAATAAAGATAATAAAGATTCAGCTAAAGTCAATGCTGATGTGGCAGCAATACAGACAGGAGAGGTTATAAATAGCAGTCAGAATAGTACGGATAGCGGTAATACACAGACAACTGCCGCTAATGCTGTAACTACATCTGATAATAAGAATAACGGACAGACAGAAGCTTCACGGACAGCTAATGCATCGGCAGATCAGAATGTAACAAGTAAGGGATATAAGATTGAGGTTATAGATGGTGCTACATATATAGAGGGACTTCTTATTGCTAATAAGACATATGCACTTCCATCGACTTATAACCCGGGGGATCTTATAGATGAAGTAAAGACTGCATTTAATAAGATGCAACAGGATGCTAAGAAAGAAGGGCTTAATATATATATATCATCGGGTTTCAGATCGTATGATACACAGGTATCTGTATATAACAGATATGTAAGACAGGATGGACAGGCACTCGCAGATACATACTCATCAAGACCGGGACATTCAGAGCATCAGACAGGTCTTTGTTTTGACCTTAATTCAATAGATGATTCATTCGGATATACACCAGAGAGTGCCTGGGTAGATAAGCATGCACACGAATATGGATTTATTGTAAGATTTCCAAATGGAAAGGATGCTGCAACAGGATATCAGTATGAGCCATGGCATTTAAGATATGTAGGCAATGAATGGGCAGAGAAGATATATAATTCAGGACTTTCATTAGAAGAATTTTTTGGAATTACTTCACAATATGCAGATTAATATACAGAGAGGAATGGGCTATACCGGACTGAGATATATAGAAATTAATAGGTGGTTTAATAAGTGGATATAGAAGATAATATTAACAGCAGTCAATATAAGAAAGATAGTAAAAAAATATCTGATAAAAAATCAGATGAAGAAAAGATAAATGGTGGTCATAACAGAAAAATAAAAAATAATAAGAAAAATAATAAGAAAAATAACAAGGGCAGGCTGATAAAAAGAATTGCATTAAGTATCTTTACAGCATTATTTGTAATCGTGCTTGGATTGCTCGGAGTTATATATATTCTTGAATTCGGACCATCAAATACAGCAAGGAATCTATTTGTCAATTCTGCGATGGAATCAAGCGCTGGTAAGTTTATGGCAACGATGTTTTTATCAGATGAGAAGATTGCACAGATACGAAAAGATAATTCTGTAGTTGCATCTGATGATATAACAGATACTTCTTTGATTAATATTGGCACAAATGAGACTGATACTGTCGACGGTGATGATAATGATGAGGATGGAATACAGATTATTGACATTTCCAATGATACATATAAAGGAAAGATGATGATTATAAAGGATCCTTCACGTGTTACTGTAGGTATAAGTGGACAATATGGTGCTTCATATAGTGGAAAGACGGTAATGGATATGGCGATGAACTATGATGCCGTTGCAGCAGTTAATGGTGGCGGATTTGAGGACAATAACGGAGTTGGTAATGGTGGAACTCCTATAGGACTTGTCATATCAGATGGAGAGCTTAAGTATGGAAGTGCAGGTTCTTCTTATGAGGTTATAGGCTTTGATAATAATAATAATCTTGTTGTGGGTAAAATGACAGCATCAGAGGCATTAAGCAGAGGTGTAAGGGATGCGTTGAGCTTTGGACCGATTCTTATAGTTAATGGGCAGGCGTCACAGGTCAATGGTTCTGGAAGTGGTCTTAATCCGAGAACAGCAATAGGACAGAGAGCAGACGGAGCTATTCTTTTGCTTGTTATAGATGGAAGGCAGGTCAACAGTCTTGGGGCATCATATGCAGATGTAATAGATGTTATGCTTGAGTACGGAGCTGTTAATGCAGCTAATCTTGATGGTGGTTCTTCATCGCTTATGTATTATAAGGGAGAGTATATTAATAGCTGTGCTTCTTTATATGGACCAAGGAATATGCCTACATCAATAATTGTAAGATAATTATGGATTAAGATATTTATTAAAAAGAGGTATATATAATGAGTAACAGAAAAAGAAACAAGACATCGCTGTTTATAAAGATATATCTGGGAGTAACAATTGCAGCTTTAGCAGTAATTGCAGTGATATGGGGCGTTTTATGGAGCTTTCTTAAGGCATATGAAGCCTCACAGCCGCAATATAAGATTGAACAGATAGTAGATACATTAAATAATGGACAGGCGGATGAATATACAGATTATATACATTATCAGGTGAGTACATTAGAAGATGATAATACATACAAAAAATATATAACTGATAAATTAGGTTCAGGCAATATTGAATATACAAGAAAGTCAGGTGAATATTCAAAAGATACACCGGTATACCAGTTAAAAGATGGAAATAATCCTGTAGGCGTTGTATATTTAAAAAAGTCAGATACAAAAGCAAAGTTTAATACGCCTATATGGGAGATTGACAGAATTGATAATGTAATAGGTCAGACAAAAGATTATACAGTTACTGTTCCAAAAGGAACAGTAATATCGGTTAATGGAATTGACCTTGATGAAACTTATATCATTGAAGATAATGCTGAATGTAAGAATCTTGGTAATGTTACAAAATATATAACAGCACCTAGGATGACTGTATATCAGCTTACAGGACTTGCAGCGCAGCCTGATATAAAGGCAATTGGACCGGTATATAACAGTGAACTTAGTGTTGAATCAGAGGATAACGGACAGATTGTGTATGGGTTTGAGAGTACAGATAGTCTTAAGACAGAACAACAGGATAGAATAATAACAATAACTAAGACTTATGGTAACTATGTAACTAATGATGTGGGTTATAGCGCATTATCTCCATATATATTACCAGGCTCATATGCTACATCATATCTTAAGAATATAGCTAAGACTAATATATGGACAGCATCACATTCAGCCAATGATTTTGATGATCTGACTGTATATAATTATCAGATATATACGGATACGTGTTTTTCATGTGAAGTAAAGTTTAATCTTGTAATTCATACTTGGTCGCAGGATTTTACATATCCGACACATATAAAATATGTATTTATCAAGTCAGGCAATGCGTGGTATGTGGCTGATATATCACTTAAAAGTGATAATGGACATGATTAATAGATGTATACGTTATATAGATTTATAAAATATATAGTAGTGTATTGACATTTTATTATATCGTAAATAGTAAAAAGATGCTGCATTAAGTAGTGAATTATATAGAATATAAAATCAATTATTAAAGAATGTATTCTATATAAAACTGCTTAATGCAGCATCTTTTAGAGACCGTTTCAAGTTTTGTGTAAACGTTAAAAACTGATATAAGATTTATGAATAGTTACAAATGGGCAGAGCCGATTTTTCAGGTTCTGCCCATATCTGCATTATACAGGAGTTTTTGGGCATGTCAATAAAACCTGCCTAAAACAAGCTGTTTTTACAGGTTGCGTCCGATTAGACGTTCTTCAAAATAGATTTCCAGCTGGGAATGAATCTGTCCCCAGTCCTGTCGATGGCCAGTCCATTTTTTCGTGATATCCATAGTTGCCAGATACAGCATTTTCAAAAGGCTGTCATCCGACGGGAAAACCGTTTTGCTTTTAGTCACTTTCCGGAGCTGACGATTGAATCCTTCAATGGCATTTGTGGTGTAAATCAGGCGTCTTACCGCCTCCGGATATTTGAAATAAGTGGACAGGGTTGCCCAGTTATCATGCCAGGATTTATAGATTTTCGGGTACTTGGAATCCCATTTATCTTTGAACAATTCT
>ERZ780148.2038-NODE-2038-length-12442-cov-22.422943_pt1 | contig 12442 bp, 10 predicted proteins | sample MGYA00510984_ERZ780148 | MGnify/ENA primary metagenome ERZ780148 (study PRJEB29588, sample SAMEA2160902) | human gut metagenome | biome: human gut; feature: human-associated habitat; material: faeces | place: Denmark | collected 2008/2010 ...
TAATCGCAGACCTACAAAACAAACAATCCTTAATCAAGGGAATTGCACAGAAGATAGTTCGCAGCAACAAGCCCAATGTTCGTTTGTATGAGTGTGTAGAATGTAGTTCTTCCACCCAGCAAGAAAGTGAAGTCTGTGAGCAAGGCGCATATCCTGTGTATGGCGCAAATGGCATCGTTGGCTATCTTGATGATTATAATACAGAGGGTGAAGCCGTTTATATTATCAAAGATGGTTCTGGTGTTGGTACAGTTTCTTACGTTACAGGCAAATGTTCTGCAACAGGAACTTTGAATACTTTGCAAGCTAAAGACGGCTATTCACTTCAATACCTTTACTATCTGCTGAAAGTGTTCAACTTTGAACCTTACAAGACAGGTATGGCTATTCCTCACATATATTTCAAGGACTATGGAAAAGCCAAAGTGTTTTGCCCATCATATACAGAACAACTTCAATATGCTCGGTTGTTGTCTGCAATTAATAGCAAACTATCAGTAGAAAAGAACACTCTAAGAAACCTGAGTTTACAGAAGCAATACTTGCTCCGCCAGATGTTTATATGAACATTTGGCGAAGCAGATACTGCTTTTGTAATTCAAGCATATCTCTTTGCTTTACTATAGTTTGCATTCGTGATGATAATGTGGAAAAAGCATGTGCTATTGTTCTAACTATTTGCGTAGTTGGCAAAATGAATTCTTGATTTTGCGTTTCAGCAATATAATGTCTTTTATGCTCATCCGTAGATAAATCAAGATACTTCAAAAACTCAAATGTATAACGCAAGAGTTCTTTGTTCTTTGCCGTTAGAATTTTGATAGCAGATGATTTGACCTTAAAGGGAAAATCAACATATTTGCAATCAAGAGTGAAATCGTCAAATATTATGCAATCGCCCTTGTCGTATATTCCGTCAGTTTCTGATGTGTAACCCAAAACAAAGGCTTTGTTGGCAGTTAATACTGGAGTTCCTCCTGCTGTATATTCAGTATCTTCAACAATATATGGTTGTGGCTGCTCATAACTAAGAACATCGCCAACCTTTGCATTTAAGCCAATATCTTTTCTAAGTTTTCCAAATACATCATTTCTAATTCCCTTGATTAGGGACTGCAACTTGTCAATGATTTTGCTTTGGGTAGTGATGCGCTCGTCTATTTTACATAACAGGGTTGCAATCTTCTCCTGCTCTCTTACTATAGGAATAAACACAGGACATGACAATACTTCGCTTTTTTTTAGATTTGTCTGATTAATACCATCATCAAATCGCAAATAGTATTTATTGCGATTAATTTGGTACATCAAAAATCTACTGACATTCCCGTTATTTGAAGTGAAAGAACAAACACGTTGATTTAACGTGTATTTATTATCCTCTTCAACATAAAAACATTTAGCCAAAGCCTTTCCGTTAGGTAAGTCACTCATGACCATAACGAATTGAGATTTGTGCAAAGGTGACAACTGGGATGTTACTCTTTTTTGTACTTGTCCATTTGTCGAGACGAATTTTGAGTTCACAAGGATATAATCTCCGTCTTCATTCACACAGTTTTCATGTGCTTTCCCATTTGAAAACGTAACTACATCTTGAAGTGTATGTTTCTCCCACTCTCCACTAAACTCCGGGAATCTGAGATTTGGGACATTGAGTTTCTTATGTTCGTTATTTATTGTCGTTGTCATTTTTAATCCTTAATTTAAGTTCACCATTGCGGTTCAGTTACATGCCAGTTACATGGTAGTTACATACCTTTTTCCCTATTTTAGAAAGGATTAGAGGCGATTTTGATGTGCTTTCTCGACTTTCAGTTACATACCAGTTACATGTTTTCATGTTCCCTCGTATGAATGTCAAATCATAAAAGCAAATACCAAAATTATTCGTCCTTTGTACTTTTCTCTGTTTCCTTTTCTATTTTTTCTTCCAATTCTTTGATGGATGGAATGGTTCCCTCCACCTTTTTAGGATACAACTTAGATAGTTCGTACTCGGAGATTCCGATAGGCTGACTGCTACCTTCTAAAGCATACTGGGCTATGGTGTTGCTCTTTTGCTTACAAATGAGTAATCCTATGGTCGGGTTATCTCTACCTTCTTGGCGCAAGAGGTGATTGCAAGCTACTACATAACCACTTAGTTGTCCTGCATCTGGAAAGTCAAATTCTCCAATCTTCACTTCTACCACAACATAGCAAGATAACTTCAAATTGTAGAAAAGCAAATCAATGAACTTCTCCTTTTCGTCTATCTGCAAACGATACTCCTTGCCAACATACGCAAAACCTGTACCCAATTCCAACAGGAATTTCGTAATGTTAGCCAGTAAAGCATCTTTCAATTTGCGTTCATTGTATTTACCACGAACACCAGTAAAAGAGAAATCATAAGGGTCTTTTGTAATTTCTTGTGCAAGGTCGCTATTCATATCGGGCAAAGTTTTCTTGAAATTAGTCAATGCCTTTCCGCTTCTTTCATACAAGTCTGTGCCAAGGAAATTCAACAGCATGGAACGACTCCAACCGTTTTCCATTGTTTGATGAACATAGAATAATGCTTTATGAGCATCATCCGAACATTTATCTATGATGTAGCGATGGTGTCCCCAAGGTATAGAGAACAGGACGGTGTGCAAATCTTCCACAACTTGTGGAAGATTTGTGTTCTCCGATTTTTCCACAGCTTGTGGAAGACTTTTTTCGAGGGACGAGTACAAGCAATAGAATCGTTTTGCATAGCGGACAGATGTTTCAGAAAGTCCATCTGCATCTGGCAGTTTGTGCCTTAAATCACGACTCAATGCCGCATAAAAGCCACTACCATATCTGTTAGATGCTTCAATAGTCTCAATGTCCTGTCCTAACTCCCAATAAAAGCGTAACATTTCAGTATTAACCTTTACAGCTGCTCTTATTTGACTTTTGCGATAACGCTTGCATAGTTCTTCGACCCACTGCAAGTAATCCTTATCCAATATGTTTATTGATTCACTCATTGCTTAAACCTCTTAATTAAAAATTGCACAAAACTGGCAGAAATACTATTCAACCAATCCCAGTTCTTTCAAATAGCCTTCAATCTCCTTGTCAAGGTCGGCACGTTTGGCTTCCAACTCCTTGATTTCCTTCATGACGGCATGAATGTCGATAGGCTCTTCTTCCTCGAAAGTATCAACGTAACGAGGAATATTGAGATTGTAGTCGTTTTCTGCCACCTCTTGCAGTGTGGCAAGATGGCTGTACTTTTCTATTTCCTTGCGCTCACGATAAGTATCTACAATTTTCTTGATGTGTTGCGGACGGAGTTTGTTCTGGGTCTTTACCTTTTCAAACTCCTTGCTTGCATCAATGAACAGGATGTTGTCATCCTCTTTACGGCATTTCTTAAACACCAAAATACAAGTCGGAATGCTTGTCCCATAGAAGATGTTGGCAGGGAGTCCGATGATGGCATCCACATAGTTCTTCTTCTCAATGAGAAAACGACGGATTACGCCCTCGGCATTACCACGGAACAACACACCATGAGGAGCAACACAAGCCATTGTGCCACCCTCATTAAGGTGGTAAATCATGTGGAGAATAAAGGCGTAGTCGGCTGTCTTGCGTGGTGCCAAGCGTCCTGCCTTGCTGAAACGGTCGTCGTTGTTGAACTTGTCGGCTGCACTCCATTCGGCAGAGAAAGGTGGATTTGCGACGACAGCGTCAAACTGAGTGTCGCCAAAAGCATCAGCCTCTAAAGTATCGCCATTCTCAATGCGGAAATTGCTGAACTTGATACCATGCAGAAGCATATTCATACGAGCCAAGTTGTAGGTCGTAGGGTTCTTCTCTTGTCCGAAAATCTCGTTGGCATGACCGATGCTTGCAGCACGGAGCAGCAACGAACCACTACCGCAAGTTGGGTCATAGACATTGCGCAGACGAGCGTGACCGATGGTAACAATTTCTGCCAAGATACGGCTCACTTCCTGAGGTGTATAGAACTCGCCAGCCTTCTTGCCGGCACCTGCTGCAAACTGGCTAATCATATACTCGTAGGCATCACCGAGAATGTCAATCTCTTGCGATGCTTCTACACCGAAATCTATGTCATCAAGGGCAAGAAGAACATTGCTCACCAATGTGTTCTTATCATCAGCAGTCTTTCCCAACTTAGGCGAAGCAAGGTCAATGTCAGAGAACAGACCGCCAAAGTCCTCTTCGCTGTCCTGTCCGAGAGTGCTGTCCTCAATGCGCTTCAATGAGCGTTCGAGCATAGGTAGGATGTTCTCTTTCTTCTTAATGCTTTCAATGACTGACGAGAACAGGAAGTTTGGCTCTATGAAGTAGCCGATGTTTTCCAAACAGTCAGTCTTTACTTCTTGTTGCAATGCTTCAATATCCTCGTCTTTCTCCATTGCCCACAATTCCTTGAACGTGACTTCATCATCCACCAAGGCGGAGTTTGCATGTTTCTCTATCTTCTCCGACAAATACTTGTAAAAGATAAAGCCAAGGGTAAAATACATGAAGTCACTGGCTGACATATTGCCACGCAGTTTGTTTGCGACTTCCCAAAGCTGGTCACGGAGTTTCTGTTGTAATTCTTCGCTCATATCGTTATTTCTTTTTTATTTTCAATGTTTCACTAATAAAGACATTGTCATCGTCTTTGTCTGTTATATACTGATGGCAATACTTCCCTTTCCCCTTATTTAGTATTATAACGCTATTCCAAAAAGAGGTATGATTGATGGTATAGCCTGGGTCTAAACAAAATATTTTTTCAACAACCCCTTCTTGCTCTTCATAGCCAATAGCAAGTATTGCATGAGCACCACCTCTAAATGATATGGCAGTAACCAAAGGCAAGTTGTCATTTATTGCAGTTTTAAGTTCTTCTACAAATATGGTTTGGTCTGATAGAGAAGCCGTATATTGTAGTGCAGATGATGTTACTTCTTTAGCAAAAGAGTGAGAAAGTTTTTCTTTGATTTCTGAGAAATAGAAACCATCACGGCAAAGTCCTTCTGTTACAAAGAACTCTTTGAAAAGCCTTCCTTTGGCGGTATTTCCTTTGAATGTAGTGTTCAAGTTTACAACTTGGCTACGAGTGAGAACTTTTAGTATAAGAAGATTCATCATCATAGAATACACAGCACATGCTCCATCCATTTCACCTTGTTGTAAATGGATAGGTTGCCACTTGCGGTTATACACGCTAACTCCAAGAGCCGTTATATCTATATCTCTAACTATCTTTATCATTGCGATTTTGTCATTCCCAACTGAATGTTCTTATAATAGAACGCAGTTTATCGAGTATTCTTGTTAATGCTTTGCGCTTTTTTATCAGTCCCAAGTGCTTCTCTTTCAATGCCTCTTGTATGATTTCTGGCTGCTCCTTTTGTAGATAGTCATATTCAGAAAGGTAATGATTGAGCACGGAAGCGTCCAAATCTTCGTCCTTGGCAAGCGTATTGATAGCATTGTTACGCTCTGTGACGATATAGTTGTTCAATCGCTCTTCAAGGTCGCTCGTACCGTCAGCCTTTTGTTTGCGAGCCATGAAGTTGTCACGGTCATCATCTACATTCTTCTGGATAAATCCGTCAATGAGCTTTGCCTTACTGCGAAGTTCGGCATCCTTTATCATTGTGTCGATGATGTGCTTGCGCTTTTCTGAATAATCCTCGCTGTATGGATTGAGGTCTGCAATCAACTCCAAAATGTAGGCAACATTGATAATGTCACTATGCAACAATTCCAAGCAGAAGTCAATATCCGTAAGTTTATGATCTTCTGGAGTTGGTTCGTCTTCATTAGGGTTGGGAGTTGGCTTTGGTGCAGGTGGGTCAACCAAAATAATGCTGTCATGAATGTCAAGATACTTGCTGCGGAAGTCCATAAACTGCTGTTCGGTCATGCCAAGGTCGGGAGCATCTACATCAAACTCGTCATACACCTGTATCTCTGCGTGTTTCTTGATGATGTCACGGAAAGCAAGGATAAACTGCTTCTTGTCGTTCTCGCTTTGGAGATAGTCCACGTAATGTGGTTCGGGATAATGTGTCAAGAAATCCTTGGTCAGTTCTTGATAGTTCTTCTTCACATCATCAAACGGCGGACGCACTATATCTTCAAGATTGTTGCTGTTGCTGAAAAGTTTGATAGACTCGTCCACCTTGCTTTTCAAGTCACGGAAGCACACCACCTTTCCGAAACGTTTCTTCTCGTTCAGCACACGGTTGGTACGGCTGAACGCTTGCAGTAAGCCATGATACTCCATGTTCTTATCAACATAGAGCGTGTTGAGTTTCTTGCTGTCGAAGCCAGTAAGGAACATTCCTACCACAAGGCAAAGGTCGAGAGGCTTCATGTCGGCCTTCTTTTTCTTCATGCGGAGGTTGATGTCATCGTAATACGCGCGGAAGTTTTCGGTGGTGAAACTCGTTCCATACATATTATTATAGTCATCCATGATGGCTTGTAACTCGTCAGCCTCACCTGTGCTGTCGCTTACATAGCCACCTGTGTTCATGCCTGTCTGCTCGTCATCTTGGCTGCTGTTGGCAGCGTATGTGAATACCGCACCAATTCTAATCTTCGGATTGAGACTCTTGAATATCTTGTAGTAGCGGATAAGCATTGGCACAGACTGCACGGCAAACAGTGCGTCAAACTCACCGTCAAATGTTGACTTATTGAAATTATTAAGGATGAATTTGGCTATCTCCGTCATGCGGTCTTGCTCGGCATTGTCCACATCCTCGTTGCCGTGGTAATACTCCACAAGGAAACCGAGCACGTTTTCATCGGCAATGGCATCCTTAATAAGATACTTGTGAAGGCAGTTACCGAAAATCTCTTTTGTAGTGTGTCCGTCCACGGCATTCTCCACAAAAATAGGCGTACCAGTGAAGCCGAATATCTGCGTGTTGTCAAAGAACTTCACGATGTTCTTATGGCATTCTCCGAAATGGCTTCGATGACATTCATCGAAAATCATTACGATACGAGAATGGCGTATTTCCTCAATGCGACTACTGTACCACTGCTTGCTGACAGCGGCATTCAACTTCTGGATGGTAGTGATGATAATCTTAGAATTGCTGTGCAGACGCTTCACCAACTCGTCTGTGTTGTCGGTGCTGTCAACGGCACCAGGCTCAAAGGCCTCGTATTCGGCTTGTGTCTGCGTGTCAAGGTCGTGGCGGTCTACCACAAACATCACCTTATCCACATCGTCCAACTCCGATACAAGTTGGGCTGCCTTGAAAGAAGTCAAGGTTTTGCCTGCTCCTGTCGTATGCCAGATATAGCCGTTATCATTAGAGTTTTCCACACGGTCGAGAATCTTCTCCACGGCATAGAACTGGTAAGGGCGAAGCACCATCAGGCATTTGTCTCCCTCATGCAATACAATGTACTTGCCAATAATCTTGCCCAACGTACACTTGTCGAAGAACACAGTGGCAAACTTCTCCAAGTCGTTGAAAGGCACATTGGCGGCATCCGTCCAGTTGAATGTGAACTTGTAGCCACTATTCGGGTTGTTGGCGAAATAGCGAGTGTTCACGCCATTGGATATGACAAACAACTGGATGTAATCAAACAGTCCATGGAAAGAAGTCTTGTGATAGCGTTGTATCTGGTTGTATGCTTGTTTCAGTTCCACACCTCTGCGCTTCAGTTCTATCTGAACCAAAGGCAGACCATTGATAAGTATCGTCACATCGTAACGACACTTCTTTCTACCTTCAACCGTAATCTGATTGGAAACTTGAAACTCGTTTTGACACCAGTGAGTGCGGTTCAAGAATTCCACCCACAGGCGTTCACCGCTTTCCAGTTCAAGCGGAAAGAGATCACGCAGTTTCTTTGCCTTTTCAAAGCGAGTGCCACCTTCAAGATAGATAAGTATCTTTTCAAACTCAGCCTCCGTAAACTCAGTGCGACCAAGTTCTTCCAATTTCTTCTTGTTGTGTTTCTCCAACTGTTTTTTGAAATTGGCAGACAGGTTATTCTCCTCTTCAATATGAACATACTCGTAGTTCATCTTTTGAAGAGTGTCTATAAGTCCGTTTTCGAGAGCGGCTTCACTTTGTACTGGCATATCTTATTTCTTTTTTATCGTTACACTTAGGAGAGTATGACTATTCATCCATTTGCAGGAAATGAATATTCAAGGCATTCTCTATTTTGCTTATGGCTTCAAGCGAAAGATTTTCTCGTCCTTTTAAGATTTTGGAAATGTATTGTTGTGTACAGCTCATTTTCTCTGCCAACATCTTTTGAGTCATTCCAAGTTCCTTCATCCTTGCGGACATGGCATTGGCTATCATTTGCGAATGGCTCAACCACGGTTTTTCTTCTTGACCCATTTGTGTTCCTGCATTTTGAACAGGAGATATTGTTTCCTTTATCATCTCAGACGTATTTCGCTTTGTTCCATTTATAATTTTGGCTATTGCCATTTTGCCTACAAAGATAACTGATTTTAATGAGAAAACACAACTACGAGGTTGTTTTCTGCATAAATGAGGCGAATTTGTGCGGTTTAAGTGCCATTTGTAGCCATTTCTTCTTCGAAATAAGCTTTATAGCATCACCAATCGCTTCACTCGCTGTACTGTACTCACGCCCTTTCCGCTTAACTTCGCTACATCCCGAATAGAATATCCTTTGCGGAGCAAACTTATTACTTCCCTATATTCGACTTTCATCTGTTCAGTCGTTTTTACAGAGCCAACCTTGCGTCCGAGTTTTCCTCCTTTCTCTATATACCGTTTACGCCCAGATTGCAATCGGAAGGAGATATTATCACGTTCCAACTGCGCACAGGTAGAAAGTGTGGCTATCATTATCGGAGCAAAGAGGGACGGATGTCCTTCATCATCCAACAATGTAAGCTGTTCCTTTTGTATATAGAGGTTGATGCCACAGTCAATGAGTTCCTTGACAGAGGCAAGAACCTCAAACGCATTGCGTCCCAACCTTGACAGTTCACTGACAAGTAGAATGCCAATATGGTTCGTTTTGCAATATTCCATTGCTTCACACAACACTGGACGCTCATCATTCTTCTTTGCGCCAGAGATGTGTTCTTCAAAAAACTTGCGGATTTCGATACCCTTGTATTTTGCATATTCCGACAAGTCCTTGACCTGTCTTTCCGTACTCTGCCTGTCACCAATGCTGGAGACACGAGCGTATATTACCCCTGTTGTCATATTTATCAAAGATTAAATTGAACATGAAAATGCCTGTGCTCAGATAAGTCTTGCTGATTTATTTGAACACAAGCGTTTTTTGAATACAGCCTTACGGCAATTTACCAACAAAAGGGAAGAAGTAAGACTTCCCCATTGTTCGCACTCTGCTGTATGTCTCAATCAAACACGCCATTAAACAGATTGACCGCCTCTATCTTCTTTTCAAGAGCCACTTTTGCATAAACTTCGGTTGAAGTTATGCTTCCATGTCCCAAAACATCCTTCACTGCTGATATATCTGCTCCTGCTGAGATAGCCAACGATGCTGTCGTATGCCGTGAGCAATGGTAGGTCAAATCCTTTTCTATGCCTGCCTTTTCTTTAAGTCTTCTTACGTATTTCGATACGTTGTCTGACTTCTTGACAAGGTGAAACACAAGACTTTCCGGATTGTCATCCGTCCGAGGTGGCAACAATGATTGTGCCATTTCATTGAGCGGAATAATGGCAGGACGCTTTGTCTTTCGCTGTATGATGCTGATTGTCGGCACGCCATCTATCATTTTAATATCACACCACCTTAGATGCTGCATATCGCCAAGGCGAAGGGCTGTCATGGATGATAAACCAAATGCGAGTTGTACGGTTCGTTCATTCTCGCATTCAGCTTCCACCGCCAGGAAACGTGTGAGTTCTTCGGGCGTAAGATACTCTCTGTGTTTGTCAGGAGCATGGAAGCGTTCCAACTTGTCTAGACTGTGTACTGGATTGAATTTTACAAGTCCTTCACGCATAGCCTTGTTAAATATCGCTTTGACAGTTTCCTCAAACAACAGTAATGTGTAATCAGCCAACCGTCCTCCGTTGGTCTTGATTTGGCGTTTGTTGCGATACTTGTTGCGCATATAATCAAAAAGACCACAAATTTCATCTTTACTGACATCTTTCAGCAGGATGTTTTTCTTATCTACTCTCCGTAAATAAGTGGCGATACGCTTGCGGACAACATTCTTATGACCTATCATCTTCTTGCAGTTGCCACAATCAACAGACCATTTGATATAGTCATCGCACCATTGTAGCCAAGTCAAGCCGTTGCCTTGTTCTTCGCTTTTGGCATTCTCTTTCTCCAATACAGGAGGGGTGAGGATGCGCTCTGCTCGTATCTCCATAGCCTTGTTGTATGTAAGCCGATTGTGCTTTGCAGCACCAACGGCATCATCGGGCAAGAGATAGAGGTGCAAGTTTTCTCTCTTACGGTAGCCAGTCTCGTAGTATTCCAGATATAAGGCTCTTTTGCCTTCCGTCAGCTTACGTTCCTTGATTTCTATCTTCATTGTATTACTGGTATTTGGTCAAACATTCCGTTCACGAGGTTCACGGTCTCCAACTTCTTCTTGTCAACAATCTTGGCGTAAATCTCCGTCATCTTGATGCTCTTGTGTCCGAGTATCTTGCTTACTACATAGATACTTGCACCAAGGGTCAGGAGCATCGTAGCCGCCGTATGTCGTGAGCAATGGTAGGTTATATGCTTGGTTATTCCTGCTGCCTCCATCCATTCTTTCAGAACCACTTCTACAGTTGTAGATGTGATTGTCAAGTTGTGGAAGATGTTGTCTATGCCTTCTTCTCTTTTAGGCATCCACTTCTTTGTTTCTTCCGACAAGGGGATGGTTACTCTATCCTTGGTCTTGACTTGGATATGGTCAATGTATTCTGTCTTGCCGTCAGCAGCCTTGTGGATTTCACTCCAGTTCAAGGCTTTCATGTCGCTATATCGCAGACCGGTGAAACAGGAGAATAGAAAGGCTTTCTTCACCAGTTCATAACGGCATGGTGTGTTCATCACCTTCTTTATTTCCTCTATCGTCAGAAACTCACGCTCAGCCACTCGCTTCTGTGGCTTCTCCTTTGCCTCCAACAGCAAGAATGGATTTTGCTCAATCAGTCCGTCCCTTACTGCCTTTGCCAAGGACGAGCCGAAATAGTTGACGAACATACGGCAAGTGGTGGTGCTGAGTTGTTTCTTTCCATCATTGTAGGTGCAAGTCTTCAAAAAAGTAATGAAGCCTTTGCAAAACTCCTTGTCCACGTCTTTCAACAGAAACTCTGGCTTGCCTATATATAATAGGTATTGGTCAATGCGAGCATGAGTGTTGCGCTTGGTCTTCATGGAAGACTCAGACAACTCGGCATTGTACTTCACAAAGTCATCCATCCACTTGGTAAGTGTCATGCGTGACTTCTTCACCTTGTCCCAATCCACAAGACCCTCTCTCTGGATGTCAAGATAGAGGCTGATGTTGCCACCTGCTATCTTCTTCTCTCGGATGCGCACAGGCTCCTTCAAACGGATTTCTTTCTTCTTTCGTCCCATTTTATTTCCTTTCATTTCCGATGGTTAGACCTGCTTGGGATAATTGGTGGATACTGGCAGCTATCGACGAAGAGAAGAAAGCGGGTGCAGAATGGTCCTTTCTTGGGTAATGATGAGCGCCTGTTCTGGCAGAGAGCCGAGGACCGTAACCGTGCTACTGCATCGCTCTACGACCAGTTGGGTCTGGCATGCTATGAGGCCATGGAGGCTTTCGTGGAGTACAAGCCATTGTAATAACTTATTAACAATCACTGACAAAAAACTACCCATGCCCCCTGTTTTAGGGGGCATGGGTAGGATTAACGACATAGATTCAAACGATACAAGTCGCTATCACCCTCCCCCAACAACCAGCATAATAAAATCATTATCAGTAAATCAGCTCAGTTCCTCAGTTCCTCAGTTCCTCAGTTTTGTTCTAGGGGGTATACTTGATACTTACAAATTGCAAGTAATTATATTTTATTATATATATAATATATATTATATATATAATAAACTTCTAAATAAAGATAAAAGTGAAGGGTCAGAGAAAAACTGAGGAACTGAGGAACTGAGGAAGATTTCTTATGCCATTTTGTATCTTGTTATTTGTTGTAGATATAGTATTTAAGCGCTCAACTCTATGTTTTCTCTTCTGAAAAAGTATGAGTTGCGGGGCGCAAAACGGCGAGTTAGATTGTTTAACATAAAACTCTAAAGCAGCCAAAGGAGAATAAGAGAGGTTGGAACGTAAACAGTTGGGAATGAGTAGATTTGCACAAAGTTACCAAATCGGCATAAAGCAAGCGAGTGAGGAATATAGAAGTAGTTCAGTTACTAAATCGTGAGCCACAGTTACCTATGCAAAGCAGGTAAC
>ERZ780148.2041-NODE-2041-length-12439-cov-2.896883_pt1 | contig 12439 bp, 8 predicted proteins | sample MGYA00510984_ERZ780148 | MGnify/ENA primary metagenome ERZ780148 (study PRJEB29588, sample SAMEA2160902) | human gut metagenome | biome: human gut; feature: human-associated habitat; material: faeces | place: Denmark | collected 2008/2010 ...
CATTTTGTGTATGAATTAGTTGGCTAATTTTATACTATTTACTGAATATCCCTAATTATAAGATCGATGCCCCCTGCGGCCGTAAAAAGGCGGTACAGGGGACATCGATTTGACAAACCAATTGCTCTTTTGGTTATTCCAGTACTTTTTTGATTTGTCGTTTGGCTAAGGTGAGGGGAGCTAATGAACAGGGGCCGTTGATACAACCTCCGTCGCAGGCCATTACTTCGACGAATTGAGCGTCGGGTTTTTTAGCCATACTCTTCAATAGGGCTTGATTTTTCTTATCCAACCCTTCGATATGAATATTGGAATATTTGTCGCCGATGGCATTGACAACAGCTGCCTGTACTCCGCCGGCCTGAGCAAATCCACGGCCGTACTTCGTCACTTCGTGGTTGAGCTCTTTCTCGCTGCAATTGGCTACATCTATGTCATAAGCCACCATAAAAGCACCCAGCTCTTCGAAGCTCATCACATAATCCACTTCGTCGACCGAATCGGCTTCATGGCGTTTGGCCAGGCACGGTCCGATGAATACGACTTCGGCATCCGGATATTTCTCCTTCGCGTATCGGGCTGCATAGACCATCGGGCTCCGGGTTTCCGAAACATAGGGTTTCAGCATCGGAGCATGCTTGTCCACCCAACCGGTATAAGCCGGGCAACAAGAGGTGGTCATAAAAGCTTGGCCTTCCTGCATTTTTTCTTCCAATTCTTTGGCTTCGTTTGCAGCTGTGATTTCGGCACCGAGAGCAACTTCGATCACATCGTCGAAACCGATTTGTTTGATCGCTGCCAGTACTTGCCCCGGAGTGGCATTGAACTGTCCATAGATAGCAGGAGCAGGGATAGCTACGATTTTTTTCTTCGGATTACTAATACTTTTGTGTATATCGATGATTTTCGACCGTTCCATGATAGCTCCATAGGGACAGGCTTGCATACATTTTCCGCAATAGATACACTTTTCTTTATCGATATGTTCTACGCCTTCGGCATCTTTACTGATCGCTTTTACGGGACAAACGTCTTCGCAAGGAACAGGCGTGTATACAATAGCATGATAGGGGCAAACTTTCTGGCATAATCCGCAGCTGACACAATCCTCACTGCTGATACTGGCTTTGCCGCCGATAAACGAAATCGCAGCTTTGGGGCAGTTCATCACACAAGGCCGGCCTTCACATCCCCGGCAAAGGTTTGTGACGGCATATTGTGATTGGATACAGGCACTACAAGCTTCGTGGACAACAGAAAGAATATTTTTCTTCATATTTTTATTAGCCATCGCCATGCGGGCGAAATCGGAGAGATGAATCAGGTCGATCTCTTCGTCTGTAATTTCAAAGCCCAGAATCGAGATAATCTTGTGTTTGAGGATGTAACGGTCTTTGTGGATGCAACACCTCACCGGTCGCTTGTTGCGTGGACGCATTTCGACAGGGAGATATTTCAGACCTGTGATCAGTTCGTCTTTTTTTAATAACTTGACAATCCGGATTAATAACTCCCGTTTGGTGAGCATCGCAAAATTATCGTACAACATGTCTTAATTCTTCTTTTATAATTCGTAATAGGGTTTCTTTACTGACACCGGTTATGATTTCTCCGTTCAGCTCTGCAAAAGGAGGTGTATCTTTGCCGTTACACCGTTGCAGACAAGGAGAAAAGGTGATTTCAATGCCTTGTTTTTCTTCTTCAGACAACAATTCTTCTATTTCCATTAATTGGGCTCCGCCCATGACATAACACATGGTTCCTGCACATAATCTCAGTTTGATTTTGTCCATAGGATTCAAATTTAAAATTTCTTTCCTGTTAATGTGTAGTCTTTGATGTGTGTCATTTTGAGGGGTCAAAGATAGGTAATTTCTACATCTTTCAGGAATTTCGTTTCTAATAAATATTTAATTTTTTTTACCACATTACGCCGGATTTCCAGTTCTACGGGTAGGTTGGGATCCTGATGTGCCACATTGATCCGGGTACCGACGATAAAGGTGATTTTATCACTGTTTTGTACCAGATTAACCAGGTCGTTGGCCGGACCCTGTGATTTTTCGGGGATCCCTTGGGTTAAAAGCCGCTCCACCTTACTTAAGGTCAGAATCCCTTCCGTGATCAGGTCGATTCCTTCCATATAGGAGAGTGGGGGGAGCTCTTTATCGGTGATATCCATACTGACCTGCAGGGGGAGTTGAAGTTCCCTTGAAATAATCGTGGCTGTCGTTCCTCCGCAGAGTACTTTTTTACCTTTGAAATCCCTGACTTTTTCTGCCAGATACCGGTCTTTTTTTTCATCGTAAGGCGGGCCCGTACAGATGAGCAGATTGCGCGGCGTTCGCCGGTAAATGACACAACAGCTGGTGTCGTCCAGCAAACGATAGTTATCGTTGCGTTCGGCCCTTAAAACGATCTTGCGGGCTAATTCTTTCGCCGATATACCGGGGTGCTGGCTTAAGGTTTCTGCGATATAGATACCGACTCCTTCGTCCCAACCGAAAGGCATATTACTGCTACCCATTCCCGATTGGCTGACTCCGTCGGAAAAACAAATCAGGCGGTCTTCTTTTTCCAGCTTGAACTCCGATATCCACAGATAGGTATTTTCCAGATCTTCCCGTTCGATCGGGATCTTTTTTTTCCGGATTTCCACTGCCTGTCCGCGACGAAACAGATAGACCGCCGGGCTTTCGTATTCCACAATCCGGGTATTCCCGAAACAATCGATGTCGAAGATACAAAAGGTGGAATAACTGATTTTACGGACCATATCCTTAGGCAGGGTATGGATAATCGAGAGAGCGGTTTGGAGGATACTTTCGTTCATGGCTGTGTAATTCATGGCCATAGTAGCGGTCATCGCCGATAAAACACTGGCTTTGATACCACTCCCTAAACCGTCCGATAATACACTGATGATCCGGTCTTCCTCTTTTAACTTCTGGGACATGTAACTGTCTCCACAGACGATATTGCCTGCTTTATTTTTTTGGAAACAGTCTACTTCTATAAATATATCCGATTCTTTCATCCTTCCTTTTTTCTTATAAACTCGTTCCCCCATCTTTTTCCCCTCCAACCTTTTTTCTCCCTCCCCTCTTGCTTCTGGCCTTTAGCTTTTTACCTTTTCCCCCGCCTCCATAATCGACCGTAGGGTAGCATCGGTAAAAGCTGCATTTTCACCTAGCAGGCAAGCCACTTCCTGTACTGTAGCCATATATTTGCGTACCACTTCCTGGGTTTTTTCCAGCATCCATTCTTTACGGACATAAGGTTCCCGAAGATCCTGTAAGATTCCGAATACCAGGCGGTGGGGTTGGATATTATAAATAGAGAGCAGCCAGATTTTATCGCCTTCCCGGATTTGCCGTTCCGTGATCTCTTTACCTGTGTTCAATACTGTGCGGAAGAGGTCGGTGAAGCTACAGATTTTGTCCAATTCGACGCCTTGTAATCCGGGCGAAGCTTCGTAGACCATGACGACATCCTCTCCCAGCAGGTCGGCACAACAGCTGTTCATATCGGAGATTTTCAGATCATTATCGACCAGTAATACGCCTGCCGGTATTTTTTGTAACAAGACGGTCGCTTTGTCGTGGGCCACCCGTCGCATATAGGATACGCACATGTTTTCTTCTGCCCGGCCTTCGACCAGGGCTACTGCAAAATCACGGCAGGAGTCATAACCACACCCGCTACAGTTGAGCTCGTCTTCAGGACTGTTTTTACCGACAGCAGATAAGGCTTGCTTGATCTCTTCTTCTGTATGCCGGGCCGTCGAACAGTCGTAAGCCTTGAATGTCGTGGTCAGATCGATATGCCCGAGATCGGGAACGGTACTTTCGGGGTGTGCGGCCCGGTGTTGCTGAATATTGTATCTTTTGATGGCCAGAGAAGTCTGGCTGAGTTTGGCCGGACCATTGATGCAGCCTCCTTTACAGGCCAGCAGTTCCAGAAAAATCGTATCTTTTTCCCGGCGCGTATCCAGGTTCTTGATGACATCTTTGATATTACTCAAATCGGAGAAAGCCATTTTTACAATCTTTTTGCTTTCACCGTCGATACCCGGAAGCATGCCTCCTTCGACAGGGTACAGAGAACCGATTCCGGCCTGCCAGGGGATAAAGTGATCCTCTGCAGCCGGAGTTAATTGTTCGGGATGAATATTTTCTTTTTCAAACCAGTTTTTCAGGTCTTTAAAAGTGATAGCCACTTCCACCAGCTCTTTAAAATGATCCGCTTCCAGTTTCTTACAGATACATGGGCCTGCAAAGATGACTTTTAAATCGTTTCCGTAATAGTCTTTTAAAATTCTGGCATGAGCTAACATAGGAGAGAGCATCGGCGTGATGGCCGGAGTATGCTCGGCGGAGTATTTCCGGATGTATTCGACCACTACCGGACAGGCGGAAGAGATATACACTCCCGGTTGCGATTGTTGTAGATAATCCGATACCCGTGAAGAGACCAATTCTGCACCGATCGCAGTCTCGGATACTCCTGAAAAACCAAGTTTGCGGATGGCTGCGATAAGTTGTCCGATGGATAAATCTTCGAATTCACAGGCCCAGGAGGGGGCGAGGGATAAGATTACCCGGGGATAATTCTGCAAGATAAGACGGGTACGGCTGACCCCGTCCCGGATCTTTTTTGCACCGGTAGGGCAAACTTGGGTACAGTGGCCACAGTAGATACATCGTTCTTCTATGATGTAGGCCTTATTGTCTTCGATCTGAATCGCTTTTACCGGACATTCACGGACACATTTATAACAGTCCTGACAATTTTCCGGTTCGGTATAGATCGGTTTTAAATCCATAGATCTGTTCATAGTTGCTGGGTAAACTGTGTTATGGGTGAGGTTGCCTTTCGCCTGTTATTATTTTATCGGAAATTCTTCCTGAAGTATTTTGTATAAACCCGAGAGATTGACCTCTTTGTAGACTTTCTCGTCGATTCGGAGGATCGGGCCGCTACTGCATAATTCTTCGCACAGATGACCGGAGAATGAAATCTCGGCTTCCAGGTGATTTTCTGCTATGTATTTCTTGATCACTTCGAGATGGACATTGTTTCCCCGGGAATAACACGAACTGCCCAAACATATTTTAATTTGACGCATAGGACATTTTTAGGCAAATATAGTGAAAGGCGAGAGCAAAAACAACAAACTGGTTTGATTGATTTTGCCAAGCCGCATCCTATATTATACCAATAAAGTACAAAAAAAACGCCTTTTGCAAGGCGTTTTCTTATGAGAGTGAGAACTGTTTATTTCTTCACGACAGTCGTTTCTTTTTTACCGAATCTCTTTCTGAATTCGTAAGCTAACGGTGTGGCCACGAACAGAGAAGAATAGGTTCCTACGATGATACCGATCAACAGAGCGAATACGAAACCTTTGATAGAAGTACCACCGAAGATGAAGATCGCTAACAATACCACTAAGGTCGACAAAGAAGTACTGAACGTACGGCGTAATGTAGAGTTCAATGCAGCGTCGGTTACTTCCAGATCGTCGCGTTTCGGGTACAGATGATGGTATTCACGGATACGGTCGAATACAACCACCGTGTCGTTGATCGAATAACCCACTACGGTCAGGATGGCTGCAATAAAGGCCTGGTCGATCTCCAGAGAGAAAGGCAGGAATCCGGCCAACAGGGAGAACAAACCCAATACGACAATGGTATTGTGAGCCAATCCGAGGACGGCACCGGCACCATATTGCCATTTGCTGAACCGTACCATAATGTAAACGAAGATCACTAATAAGGCGAAGATTACCGACCAGATTGCAGCCCGGGTGACATCTTCCGCCACTGCCGGTCCCACTTTCTGCGACATCTGACGATAGTCGCTCAGGAATACTTCTTTGCTGGTACCGTCGGGTAAGTAGCTTTTCAACCCTTCATACAATAAGGCTTCTACTTCGTCGTCAGCTTCCGTTCCTTCGTCTTCGATTTTATACTTGGTGGTTATTCTGACCTGATTGTCTCCGCCGAAAGTTTTTACTTCAGGAGCACTTCCATACACTGCAGCCAGACTTTCTGCTACTTTTTCCACTTCTACCGGCTGGTCGAAAGCAACCGTATAAGTTCTACCTCCGACGAAGTCGATGCCTTTATCGAATCCGCGGGTGAACATAGATACCAGACAAACAACGGTGATAATACCGGATACCGTATAACCCACTTTCCGTCTTTCGAGGAATGGGAAGTGTACGTCCCGTAACCAGTTGGCTGTAAATGGAGTGGTAAATCTGACGTTATCATTTTTCTTGGATGCATTGTCGAGAATGATCCGGGTAATGAAGATCGCACAGAACAATGAAGTGAAAATACCGATGATCAATGTGGTTGCGAAACCTTTGATCGGGCCTTCTCCAAAATAGTAAAGGATGAAACCCGTCAATAAGGTTGTTACGTTACCGTCGATGATGGCGGAATAAGCTTGTTTGTAACCTTCTTTGATGGCTAATCTCAACCCTTTACCTGCTCTCAATTCTTCCTGGATACGTTCATAGATCAATACGTTGGCATCGACCGACATTCCCATTGTCAGGACGATACCGGCAATACCCGGCAGGGTCAATACCGCTCCGATAGAAGCAAGTACACCGAATAAGAAGAATAAGTTGGTAAACAAAGCGATGTCTGCTGCCAGACCTGCTCCTTTGCTATAGAAGAACAACATGTATACCAGTACCAAGCAGAAAGCGATCACGAACGACCACATACCGGATTGGATAGATTCGCTACCTAAGGACGGTCCTACGATCTCATCGGCAATGATACGTGCCGGAGCAGGTAATTTACCGGATTTCAGAATGTTGGCTAAGTCCTGGGCTTCTTTTACGTCGAACTGACCGGAAATCTGTGAGCTACCCCCTTTGATTTCATCGTTCACGTTCGGTGAAGAACAAACATAACCATCCAATACGATAGCGATGCTATGGCCTACATTTTCTTTGGTCAGCCGAGCCCAGACTTTAGCTCCTTCTCCATTCATATTCATAGATACCACAGGGCGTCCACTGTTGTGTTCGTATTCCTGACGGGCATCGACGACAGCACCTCCATCCAGGGGAGCTTTTCCGTCACGGGTCGTGATTTTGATTGCATGTAAAGCAATAACTTCTCCATTGGGTTTCATTTCCCAAAGCAGGCGGGCATTACGGGGTAGAGTCGCTTTTACTTGTGGCATAGTCAGGATTTCATTTACCGCTGCCGTATCTTTTACATGAGAATAACCTATTAAAGAACCTGTCGGGATGATCTGGCCGCTTTGACGGTCGATATTGGGTGTCAGAACGGAGAAAAGAGGATTCGCTTTTTTGAAAGCAGCTTCATCGGCCAGCAGATTATTGGTAGAATCTTGTGCTGCGGCCTGAGAGATCAGGCTATTGGCAGTTGTATCCGCTTGGGCTGTTTCCGGTTGTTCTGCCGTTGCATTGGCTGCATTTTCAGTAGTCAGTATCTCTTCAGCTTCAACGATAGTACGGGCTTTTTCATTGGCTGCTTGCAGATAAGGAAAGAAATCTCCGTTATCGAAGGTTTCATAGAACTCCAACGCTGCTGTTCCTTGCAACAATTTTCTTACCCGTTGAGCATCTTTAATACCCGGAAGTTCGATCACGATACGACCGGAGATATCTGCTTTACGGATATTAGGCTGTGCTACACCGAAACGGTCGATACGTGTACGCAGAATATGGAATGTATTGTCGATGGCTCCTTCGGCTTCCTGACGGATAACGTCTAAAACTTCCTTGTTACTGGCTCCGATTTTGATTTTATCTTTCAGTTCTACGGTTCCGAAAATATTCGGAGAGGCCAGCTGTGCATTCGGGGCAATTCTCTCGAATGCTTCGCCGAACAGGGTTACAAAGTCTTTCGGGCTGGATGTACGCATCTTCACCGCTTCTTGTAAAGCCTGATTGAAAGCTTCATCCTGACTGTAGTTGGCCAGACTGCGGACCACGTCGACCACGTCTACTTCCATGGTTACGTTCATACCTCCACGCAGGTCAAGACCCAGATTTAATTCCAACTCTTTACACTCTTTGTAAGTGTATTGTGCAATTCCCAGGAAATTGTAAACTTCCTTGTTTGCAATAGAATCCAGATAAACTTTTTCCTTTACGGGATCTCCCTGCGCATATTCCCTCGCAACTTTTTCCACCCGATTGGTTTTCCAGGTAAAAGATAACTGGTAAAGACTCACTAACGCTAATGCAATAGCAAGTAATGTGATCGCTCCTTTATTCTGCATTTTACAATAAATTATTATATGACTTAATTTTTGCTAATTCTTTAAGCACGATTAATACGCAAAAGTATAATATTTTTTCTAAAAAAACAGATAATTCTGATTTTTAGATGGTAGATTATTAAAAATACATGGTAAATTCCTTTTTCCGGTAATCGATAGCCACCTGATACCTGACACAAAAGTCACACCCCAATAATCCGATAATTTTCCGGTTGAGATGTTTGTCGTACATTTCGTTTACATATTCCAAATCGATAGCAGCCAACGGCATCTCTTTGATCGTACGTTTCCCGATTTTAAATTTAGCTGCTTTTACTAAATGTACGTCGTGGATCTGACCGGTGACGCTACCCGATGTCATCTGAACGTCTGCTTCTTCGGGCAGGTCTTCCGGGAACACCTGTCTGTCGACGACGGTGACCGATGCGCCGGTATCGATAATCATATCTCCTTGTATACCATTGATTTCTACCGGTACGATCAGGTGGTAGCTGTTGTCTTCCAAACCGACTATTTCAACGGCTACTGTCTGAATCCGGCTATTGATATAAGGATGATATGGAGTCGTAAAATGGCAAGCCTTTTTATTTTTTTTCCTCTTCATTTCCCTCTTGCTTGATAGTTGAGGCGCAAAAATAAGAAACCGCCCCGAAAATCAGGACGGTTTCTTTATTTTTAACCTTTAGGCTGTTTTTAGAACATTTTCATGTCGTCCAGTACGGTCATCACCGATTTAACAGCTTTTGCAGAAGTTGCTAACAGTTCCTTTTCCTGATCGTCGAGTTTTACTTCGATGATCTTTTCGATACCGTTTTTACCCAATACAACCGGAACGCCCAGATAGATGTCTTTCATACCATATTCGCCGTTCAGCATAGCGCAAACCGGGAATACCCGTTTCTGATCGCGGATGATCGCTTCGACCATTTGAGCTGCAGCTGCACCCGGAGCATACCAGGCAGAAGTTCCCATCAGTTTAACTAATTCGCCGCCACCGACTTTGGTACGTTCGATGATTGCCTGCAATTTATCGGCGTCGATCAATTCGGTTACAGGAATACCACCTACAGAAGTGTAACGTGGCAGCGGAACCATTGTATCTCCATGTCCACCTAATAACAGTGCCTGAATATCTTTCGGAGATACGTTCAGTGCTTCGGCTAAGAAAGCACGGTAACGGGCAGTATCCAATACACCGGCCATACCGAATACTTTAGATGAATCGACTTTAGCAGCTAAGAAAGCACAATAACACATCACATCCAAGGGGTTGGATACAATGATGATCTTAGCATTCGGAGAATGTTTGATTACATTTTCAGTAACAGATTTTACAATTCCGGCATTGGTTGAAATCAAATCGTCACGGCTCATGCCCGGTTTACGGGGAAGACCGGAAGTGATCACCACTACTTCAGAATTATCAGTCGCTGCATAATCATTGGTTACACCTTTAATACGGGTGTCATACAAATTGATCGGGGCAGTCTGCCACATATCCAGCGATTTCCCTTCGGAAACACCTTCCTTGATATCCAAAAGAACCACTTCGTTTACGATGTCTTTTTCTGCAATGCAGTTTGCGCACGTTGCACCAACGTTACCTGCTCCAACAACTGTTACTTTCATTTCGTAATAATTTTATTGTTATACTTAATCATATATTAGCTTTTTCGGAGTTTTTATTCCGACGTCAAATTTACTCCTTTTTTGATCTAAAGCAAAATATTAGAGAAAAAATTCTTTAATTTTGAGGATAATTTAATTAGGTATACAATAAAATATCCCGCTAACCTTTTCCCTGTAATTTAAAGTTAGGGGTTAAGTTTTGGATACAATGTAGAGTTGCCGGGTTTGGCTGTGATTTTGAATTGAAGTTCCTGGAATTTATTATTATCTTTGCCCCTCAATTACACAAAACAATAAATATTCAACGAATGCCAACCATTTCTCAACGCGGTATAGATATGCCCGCATCTCCTATCCGGAAATTGGTCCCACTGGCTAATCGAGCCAAAGCCAAGGGAACCGTCGTTTACCACCTCAATATCGGTCAGCCGGATTTGGCGACCCCGGAAGTGGCATTACGAGCGGCGCACCATCTGGACCGGGAAGTGCTGGAATACTCTCCCAGTGAAGGCATTCTGAGTTTTAGGAAAAAACTGGTAGAATACTACCACAAATTCAATATAGATGTCTGTACGGACGATATCATCATCACTACCGGAGGATCGGAAGCTGTATTTTTTTCATTTATGGCCTGTCTCGATCCGGGAGATGAGATCATCGTACCCGAACCGGCTTATGCCAATTACATGGCTTTCGCGATTTCCTGCGGAGCAGTGATCAAGACGATTTCTTCTACTATAGACGAGGGCTTCGCTCTCCCTTCGGTAGAAAAATTCGAAGCTTTGATCACGCCGCGTACCAAAGCAATCCTGATTTGTAATCCCAACAATCCGACCGGCTATCTGTATACCCGAAAAGAAATGAACCAGATCCGGGATTTAGTCAGGAAATACGACCTGTTCCTGTTTTCCGACGAAGTATACCGGGAATTTTGTTACACCGGTGCACCCTATATCTCGGCTTTTCACCTCGAAGGTATCGAAAACAACGTCATTCTGGTCGATTCTGTCTCCAAACGCTACAGTGAATGCGGTATCCGGATCGGGGCTCTGATTACTAAAAACAAACAAGTCCGGGAGAATGTGATGAAATGGTGTCAGGCTCGCTTAAGTCCTCCTTTGATAGGACAGATCATGGCCGAAGCTTCACTGGATACTCCCGAAGAATATATGCGCGACGTGTATGATGAATATGTCGAACGCCGGAAATTCCTGATCGACGGGCTTAACCGGATCCCTGGCTGTTATTCTCCTATACCTATGGGAGCGTTTTATACAGTGGCCCGTCTTCCGATAGACGATGCCGATAAGTTCTGTGCCTGGTGTCTGGAAGAATTCGATTACGAGGGTCAGACCATCTTTATGGCTCCGGCTTCGGGGTTTTATACTACTCCGGGATTAGGTAAAAACGAAGTCCGCCTGGCTTATGTCTTAAAGAAAGAAGACTTGGCAAAGGCTTTGGTGGTTTTGGAAAAAGCACTGGAAACTTATAATAAAAAAGGTAAAAAGTAAAAGGCTATAAGCTAAAGGCTAAAAGCGGAAGAGGAGGGGGGAGAGGATCGAAGGGAGAAAAGAAAAGGGAAAAGAGGAAAAAAGGAAGTAGGGGGAAGACATATTATAGTAGATAGATCGATGAAGACAACCGACCTGACACAGGGCAGTATTTTTAAAAGCTTGTGGATCATGGCTGTGCCCTTGATCTCGGCCTCTTTTATCCAAATGGCTTATAGCATGACAGATATGTTGTGGCTCGGTCATTTGGGAAGTGATGCTGTCGCTGCAGCCGGAGCTGCCGGTTTTTTTACCTGGCTTTGCAACGCTTTGTCCTTTATGACTAAAATCGGGGCTGAGATTACGGTTTCCCAATCTGTCGGTTCGAAAGATTATCGCCGGGCAGCTCATTATGCCAGTCAGGCCATTACCTTATCGACTACAATCGGATTTATCTATGCCTGTATCATCATCCTGGCAGCCCCTTTACTGATGGGCTTGTTCCGTTTTGAAACCTCTATTTCGACCCAGGCGATCGATTATATGCGTCTGGTCGCTCCCGGGTTATTTTTCCAATTCAATAACAATACGTTCAGCGGTCTTTACAATGGTCAGGGAGATAGCCGGACTCCTTTCCGTACTTCTGCCGTAGGACTTATCGTCAATATTATCCTCGATCCCTTGCTGATTTACGGCATCGGTCCCTTTCCGGCCTGGGGTACCGCAGGGGCTGCCGTTGCCACTGCATTAGCACAATTAGTGGTTTACGGCATCTTTGCACGCCGGATCTTCAGTGACCGGTTTCCGTTAGGGCGTATGCACCTGCTCAACCGATTGAAACAAGATTATGCACGACGTATCATTTTATTGGGTTTGCCGGTCAGTATACAAAATGCCCTCTTTTCCATGTTTTCCTTGACCTTGGCTACCCTAGCCGCACGTTGGGGAGCAGTAGGGGTCGCTGCTCAAAGTATCGGAGCACAGATCGAAGCCATCTCCTGGATGACTGCTGCCGGTTTTTCTACCGCCTTGGCTGCCTT
>ERZ780148.2053-NODE-2053-length-12379-cov-2.818565_pt1 | contig 12379 bp, 8 predicted proteins | sample MGYA00510984_ERZ780148 | MGnify/ENA primary metagenome ERZ780148 (study PRJEB29588, sample SAMEA2160902) | human gut metagenome | biome: human gut; feature: human-associated habitat; material: faeces | place: Denmark | collected 2008/2010 ...
CGGCTGCGGTTGCCGCGGCGCACGCAATAGAAAAGTTGACGGGAAAAACAGCACTTATCAAGTGGATAAACGACGTATACGTCGATGGAAAAAAGTGCGTCGGAATTTTGACCGAAGCGACTTTCGACTACGAAAGCGGCGGAATTGACAGCGTCGTGGTCGGAATAGGAATCAACGTAACCACAGACGAATTCCCGGACGATATAGCGTCGCGGGCGGGTAGCGTCGGTAAAGTTTCCAGAAACGCCTTGATTGCGGAAACTTGCGACGAACTGATCGATCTTGCGGGGAAACTTCCCGATTGCGGATATCTGGACGAATACCGCAAAAAATGTTTCGTTTTGGGAAAGCGTATTCGAGTGATAGGAAACGCCGAAGAGTACGAGGCGAACGCGCTGTCGGTCGACGATAGAGGCGGACTGGTCGTAAGAGCCGACGACAGGCGTGCTATCACGCTGTCGAACGAAGAAGTGAGCGTAAGAATCTGCTAAGGACGGTGATGGTATGACGACTAAAAGGTTAATAAGAATCAGTTATTTTACGCTTCTGACGATAGTGGGCGGACTAATAAAAATACAAGCGGGACCGGTGGCTTTTACGCTTCAGACGTTATTCGTGATATTATCGGGGTTTGTGCTAGGCGCCCGCGACGGATTTTTTTCGCAGTTTGCGTACATGTTTATAGGTCTTGTCGGCGTGCCGATTTTCACGCAAGGCGGCGGATTTCAGTACATTTTTCAACCGTCGTTCGGGTACATTATCGCGTTCAGCATAGGTTCGTTTACGGCAGGATTCGTGATGAATAAGTTCCGTACGATTAACAACTGGAAGATATGGTTGTCGGGAATATTAGGTCTTATCCCGGTATATTTAATCGGAATGGCTTATCAGGTAATGATACTCGTGCTTGTGAACGGTCTTGCGATCGGCGCCGCAATGCTTACGCTCGTAAATATACTTATTTACTGGGCGATAGATATTGTCATGATCTTTATCGTGTCGCTTTTATATCCGCGCGTTATGAGTATGCTGAAAGACAAGGACAGAAACACTCCCGTGCCGCCGCCGGAAGGACCGACGGAAGTAATGGGCGACGCTTTCGTAGATAAACGCGACTAAAAAATTTCTTTTGATTATCGTCAAAAGTATAATTATATTCGAAAAGCCGAAAATTGTAAATTTTTCGACCGAAAACTGGAAACGATATACTTGCTTGTTATCGCGACTTTTGATATAATTTCCGTATTAAATCGCTATGCGAACAAGGAGAAAATCATGAAAGAAAACAAGATCAAAATCTTGCTCGATACCGACGTCGGCGACGATATTGACGACGCGCTTGCCATTGCGCTCGGACTTTCTAGCGAAGAGGTCGAGTTTGTCGGCATAACTACGGTCTTTAAGAATACTAACGACCGTGCGCGTATTGCAAAACAACTCGTTAAAAACAATCCGTACAAGATACCTGTTTACGCGGGACACTGCGGGGGAATTGAGATTCCGACCGATCCGTACTCGGGTTACCCGAACGGCATAACCGACGAAGACGGCAAGCAACATCTATGCCAGTTTACCGACGATCTTAAAAGTGCCGAGTACGCGCCCGAAAACGACGAAGAGGGCTTTTACGGCGAAGCGGCGATCGACTTTATTATCGATAGTTGCTACAAACACGGTAAAGAACTTACCGTGCTTGCTATCGGTCCGCTGACGAATATCGCAAAGGTTATCAAGAAAGATCCCGAAGCGCTCAATCATGCAAAACGCGTAGTCATTATGGGCGGTAAGTTCTACGATTGCGAAGCTGAGTGGAATATTATCTGCGACGTCGAAGCGGCAGCGCTTTTGTTCAGCGGCGCGGTGAGAAACCTTGAGTGTATCGGTCTTGACGTAACTCTTAAAACTCAACTCACCGAAGCGGAAACCGCAATCGCAAGCAATTACAAAGGAAAGGCGTACAGCGAGTATGCGTCCAGACTCGTTCGTATTTGGTGTGAGCGCAATCATTCTAGGCCCACGCTTCACGATCCGCTCGCGTTCTTCTATTGCATTTTCCCCGATATCGTCACTACCGAAAAAATGCGCGTAACCGTCGCGACGAAAGGCGAAGCGAATGGCGTTACCATGAATATTTCGCGTTGGGATAACTGGAGATTAAATCGCGTCGAACCCGGCTTTTCCAGATATGCCGAAGTCACCGTCGCGAAAGAAGTGGACAGAGAACGCTTCGTCGCCGAATTCTTAAAACGCGTGTTCGATAAGCGGTAATCAAAATCTAAAATATAAAAATAAGTTATCTTAACGGGTAACTTATTTTTTTACGTTCCGAAAACGGGGCGTTAGAGTTTCTTGCTCATTCACCGTATTGACTATCGAAATAATTTGTGATATAATCATAAGACAAACGTACTAAGGCGGAAAGTAATGGAACTCGGTTGGATTGATTTTTCTAAAAACGAACGCGACGATATTCTTAACACGCTCGATTCATTGTCTGAAAAGGGAACGCTAGATGAACTCGGAATCGCGCCGATACGCGACGGTTTTTCCGATTTGTTTTTCCCGGGAACTTCTACGCTTCAGACTCGGGCGAAATATTTTTTTCTGATCCCGTACGCTTGTATGCGCCTTGCAAATTCGGACGGACTGACGCCTAAGAACGCTTACGAACGACTTTATTCGTTTGAAAAGAAAACGGCAGAATTACTACAGTTGCATGTCGCCGACGAAAAGGGTATTATAGGAGGGGCGTTCGTCGGGCGAAAAGAATGGATAAAACGTCCGCCGTCAACGTTGTACTGGGCGGGCTTGCGCCGTTACGGAATTTTTAACAGCGATTGTTCGTTAACCGAATATCTTAAAATATTATGCGAAACTAAACGCAATAAAGAAATTCTTAAATTGACAGAGAACGGTTGCGACGGCGACGATTGCGACGATAAGGATGCGGGTGCTACGCGAACTTTGCGTTTTTTCAACTTACCGATCGTCGACGAAACTTACGAAGAGGCTTTGTCAATACGCCTTACCGAAACCGAAGCGGAGTTTTTAAGGGAAAGAATTTGCTTCTCCGCGCCGGATAGTTTGCTCGCATATTTATTGAAAAATCGGACTTATGCGCTTGATTGTAATAATTTCGAACAATTGACCGAAACGATTACTGACGAAAAACTGAAACGCGATATGGCAACGGCGGTGCGTTTCAGCGATTTCACGTACGTTTTGCGCGTAGTATATAATCTCGTCGTGTCACAAGATAAGAATGAGCGTGCCGTAGACGAAATGAAACGGCTGTCGCGAAACTTACGTGCCATTGCCGATATAGACGTCGACGCGATTTTTCTGCGGCTTGGGCTCAACAACGACAGATTAAAAAAGTTTTTGCGTGACGCGAAAGTCGCAATGTCCGAGGAAAACGTCGACGAATTGAGAAAAATCGTGACTGCGCGCGAGAAAAGCATTAAGGGGGCGGCGCGGGCAAAAACCTTGAATACGAGCGAGGCGTATGCCGACAAGTGGCTTTGCGGCGGCAAGCTCGAATACAGATTTTCGAACGCGATGAACATTTTGCGCGACATATTCGAAGCGGAGGTCGAAAATGTTTAATCCCGAAGAAAACAGAGTAGATTATGGCAAAATTCTTACGCCGCCCGACGGATTTGACCTCGGATTTGCGATAGGCACGACTTATTCGCTCGATCTGAATGCACTTGTGGGTGCGTGTATGAGTTTAGGACTCGGAGCGGAAACCGAAAGCAAGTTGTTCGATAACAAGATTTTTATGCTTGACGTTTTGAGAAAAGCATGCGACAAATTCGTATTGTTTTGTGAAGCTGGTCAGATTCACTATCCGTCAAAAGTAACTCCGTTGTTCGCCCTTCTCGAAAACAGCGTATTCCAAGTCGCGCTGAAAGGAAGAAAAACAGCTTATCCGTCGTTTCACCCGAAATTCTGGTTGATCGAATACGTAAATGCAAAACGGGAAAAACGTTATAGATTAATAGTGCTCAGCCGCAACTTGACTTTCGACAAAAGTTGGGATATAACGGTTTCTTTGGATGGCTTCGTTACGAGCGAACCGACGAAAAAGAACGAGCCGATTAAAGATTTCCTTGAATTTTTATTAAATTATCTGCCGAAAACCGAGAGCGGAAGAAAGAGAAAAAGCGAAATATCGCGACTTGTAAAGGCGCTCGATTATGTCGAATTCAGAACCGAACATAAGGCGTTTGAAAGCGTAGACTTTATTCCGCTCGGAATAAAGGAATACTCGATTCGCAACTATCCGCTGTTCGGAAAAAATAAATATTACGAACTGCTCGTAATGTCGCCGTTTTTAAGCAAGAGTACGATTTCGGAACTAAACGGTCGGTGGAAGAAGTCTACGGTAAAGCCCGCGCTATTTACCCGCAAACAGTCGCTTTCCGATTTTAATACCGACAATTGCGGCAATTTTGACGTTTATTGTCTTCGCGACGAGGTCGTAAACGGAGAAACGAACGATGAAACGAAATACGAACGGGATATTCACGCGAAACTGTACTTACTACGCGACGGTTTTTACAGCGACGCGGAAGTGTATTTAGGTTCGATGAACGCTTCGCATAACGCAATGAACGGCAACGTCGAGTTTATGGTGAGGTTAACCTGTAAGCGCAAATATCTTACGCTTGAAAGTATAAAAAAGCAGTTGTTTTGCGGCGAATACGACGACGCTCGAAACCCGTTCGAACAGATAACAGACGTGGAAAAACTTTCTTTCGAAGCGGAGACGGAAGAAAATCTCGACGCGATAATTAAGGCGATTTGCAGAAGTAATCCGCACGCTACCGTTACGCCGCACGACGATAATTATGACGTAATCGTCGAATTCGGAAAAAAGCAACTGCCCGACAACGTTTTAATTCGCCCGCTGTTTTCATACGGTGAAAAGCCTTTAGCCGCCGTGGTGGAGTTTAACGGCGTACCAATGAAAGAATTGTCTAAACTACATAAAATAACCGTACGAGGGAATCGCAAAACCGTTGAAAGAATAATCACGATTCCGACCTACGGAATACCTGACGAACGTTACGACGCGGCAGTTGCGGCGATAATACCCGATTCTAAGAGCTTTTACGCATACCTTTCGTTTATGCTTGAAGACAATCCTACGTTCGGCGCGGCTGAAGCGCTGCGTATACTTGCGGAAAACGGTGAGAATTACGGCGTAAACGGTAAAGTGCCTGTTGCGGCTTTGTATGAAAAATTACTTAAAACCGCAGCAACCGATCCGAAAAAATTCGACGACGTAGAGTACGTTATGAAAGCGATTCGGAACGAGGACATAGTACCGAATGAATTTGCAGAACTGTTTGATACGTTCAAAAAGGCGGTGAAATAATGTCCGATTGCGTAAAAGAAAAACTCGACGAGATTGCCGCTCGGGTTATGTCCGGTCTAAAAGATTTTCAAAAAGCAACGGTAGACAGAGTGGCGGAACTGTTTGAAAACGGAGTAAACCGCGTGCTGGTATCGGACGAAGTAGGGCTTGGTAAGACGCTTATCGCAAGAGGCGTAATTGCGCGTTACGCGCAACATCGAAAAAAGATAGGCGACGATCTCGTCAAGGTGGTTTACGTCTGCTCGAACGGTGCGATTGCCGAACAGAACCTTAAAAAGTTGAAAATAACCGACGAAGCGCGGACGGAAAATCTTAATTCTTCCAGATTGTCGATGCAGCATCTTAATATCGCGATGCAGGAAAACGATCCGAAAGTAAAAAACGCTTACATACAGTTAATACCTATAACGCCGAACACGTCGTTTCAAATATCGAACAGTCGCGGCGTAGTGGGCGAACGCGCTTTGATGTTTGCGATATTAAGACGCGTGCCCGGCTTGTCGGGTTACGTTGACGCGCTCGAAACATTTCTTACGGACAGAGCCGGAGAAGCGTGGAACGGTTGGGCAAAGAAGTTATACGAAGAGAAGGTTATAGAGTGCGATAATCTTTCGGAGCATAAATATATTTCCGATACGGTGCGAAAAGCCGAAGAAAAACTTTCGGTGAAGATCGGGAGCAAGTCGCTTTACGAATTGCTTACCGATAAACTGAGCGGGAAAGATTCGATCGGGAACACGGCGCTTATCGTCAAACTCAGAACTGTGTTCAGCGAAATTGGAATAGAAAAACTCGAACCCGATCTCGTCGTAATGGACGAATTTCAGCGTTTTAAAAATCTTCTCGATACCGACGAAAACGACGAAACCGGAATGTTGGCTCGAAAATTTTTCGCACGCGTAGGCGTAAAAATGCTGTTACTTTCCGCTACGCCGTATAAAATGTATTCCACGCTTGACGAAATAGAAGAAGAAAATGCGGACGAACACTATCGTGAATTTCTGAAAGTCACAGATTTTCTTAACGAACCGAATTGTGAAAAAGGTGTTTTCAGACAAGTATGGAGCAATTATTCCGCTCAGTTAAAGGAGTTTTCAACGGGTACTTTTGCCGCGTTGACGATGAAAGGCACCGCCGAAAACGCGCTGTACAGGCATATTTGCAGGACCGAAAGGAATCAGGCAAAAGGTACTGCCGATATAACCGACGACAACTCGGTCAAACAATCGCTTACCGTGTCTGAAAAAGATATCCGCTCGTATATTCAGATGCAAAAGTTACTGAACGGAATTACGCGCTACGGTATGCCGATCGATTACGTTAAGTCTTGCCCGTATCTTTTGTCGTTTATGCGCGACTATAAAATTAAACGAGATATCGAAGAGTATTTTCGGAATCATCTAAACGAACTCGGCAAACTGAATCGCGAAACTTTTTTCGTTAAAAAGAAAACGGTTGCGGCTTACGAAAAGATACCGCCAAATAACGCACGACTTGAAAAAGTAACGGATATCGTAATGTCCGGCGGAGCGGAGAAACTGTTGTGGATACCGCCGTCGATGCCGTATTACGATTTCGGATATCCGTTCGCGGGTGCGGAAAACGTAACGAAAACGCTGATATTCTCATCGTGGGAAATGGTGCCGAGAATGATTGCGTCGCTTACGTCGTACGAAGCGGAGCGAAAAACGATCGGTACGCTTATAAAAACGAACGATTTAAACGCCGGATATTTTGCCGAAGAACAGCGCAGATATCCGTTACCTAAACTGAATTTCAAACTGAACTCCGACGATAAACCTGCGGCAATGTCGTTATTTTGTTTGCTGTATCCGTCGAAATTCTTGTCCGGATTGTATGATCCGATTGATTGTCTTAACAGAAAACTGTCATTAAAAGATATCGAGATGGAAGTAAAACGCAAAATCTCCGCGGCGATCGAAAAACTGCCCGTTTCGGACGGAAATCTCGAAGATAAAAGATGGTATTACGTCGCGCCGATTTTACTCGATGAATTCGAATATTTTACCGAATATGTTTTTCACTTGACTGACGCGTTAAAAAAGAACGATAACGACAAACGTAATAAAGCGTATTTGCGTCATTGTTTAGAATTGGCGGCAGTCGGTATGAAAATTGAGGCGGGAAAACCGCTCGGTCTAGGGAAAATGCCGTCTGATTTAGCGGAAGTATTGACGGATATCGCGATAGCGTCGCCGGCGAATTGCGCGTACCGTAGTTACAAAAGTAAGTTTACGGCGTTCGATTGTGTGTTTCCGACAGAATTTGCGAGAACGTTTGTTAATAAAATTAACACGCCAGAATCGACTGCGGTTATTGAACTATGTTACGGAGCAAAGAATGACGACGCGTTCTGGCAAAACGTCTTGACGTATTGCAAGGCAGGTAATTTTCAAGCAATGCTCGACGAGTACTTTCACTTGTTGTCAAACGGGGTGAACGGCAACGACGAAAATGCCGCCGCAGCCGTTCAGGAAGAATTGATTGCGGCAACGTCCGTGCGCGCTACCGTTTACAAAGCGGACACACTGAACGGTTTTAAAGCGAGAGTTTCCGATAAAAACAGCAGAGCAGACAGACAAATCATACCGTTTCGTTCTCATTTTTCCGTAGCGTTCACAAAAGGCGACGGCGACGAGAAAGATTTTGACCGTAAAAAATCTCTTCGCGGGGCTTTCAATTCACCGTTCCGTCCGTTCGTGCTTGCTTCGACTTCGATAGGACAGGAAGGACTTGATTTTCATAATTATTGCAGACGGATCGTACACTGGAATTTGCCTGCCAACCCCATAGACTTCGAACAGCGCGAAGGCAGGATAAATCGCTACGAGTGTCACGCGATCCGCGCGAATATCGCAAAGCGTTACGGCGGAATACGTTTCAAAAACGATGCATGGAAAGAAATGGGCGAGGAGGCTAAACGCGTCGAATGCACCGCGGACACTTCCGAACTCGTTCCGTACTGGGGACTTACCGAAAGCACCGATATGGTAAAGATAGAACGAGTTGTGCCAATGTATCCTTTCAGTAAGGACGAGCCTGCGTACGAACGACTGATCAAAATACTCAACTTATACAGACTTACGCTCGGACAAGCACGGCAGGAAGAATTGATCGAATACGTCGTCAAAAATCGTAGCGACTGTGAAGATCTGAAGCAGTGGTTTATAAACCTGAGTCCGTATTTCAGGAATAAAGAGCAGTAATTCAAAAAGCATAGCAAAAAGCGTTTCCATCATGGAAACGCTTTTATCGTGTAATCGGTTAAGTTTTCGATTAAGCCTTGCCGTTGCAGCCGAGAACGTTGACGAGTTTGTGTTTGACGCACTCGGTGATAAGATCTCTAGCAGGAGCGAGGTACTGTCTGGGGTCGAAGTGAGCCGGGTTTTCCGCGAAGTGCTTTCTGATAGCGGCGGTGAAAGCAAGACGGAGATCGGAGTCGATGTTGATCTTGCAGACAGCCATAGAAGCGGCTTTGCGGAGCATATCCTCGGGAACGCCCTTAGCGCCGGGCATCGTGCCGCCGTACTGGTTGATCATTTCGACGTACTCGGGGATAACAGAGGAAGCGCCGTGCAGAACGATCGGGAAGCCGGGGAGGCGTTTGCCTACTTCTTCGAGAATGTCGAATCTGAGTTTCGCTTCGCCTTTGAACTTGTATGCGCCGTGCGAAGTACCGATAGCGATAGCAAGCGAGTCGACGCCGGTTCTGCCGACGAATTCCTCGACCTGACCGGGATCGGTGTAGCAAGCGTTCGCGTCGGACACGTTAACGTCGTCTTCGATGCCTGCGAGTCTGCCGAGCTCGGCTTCGACCACAACGCCGTGATCGTGAGCGTACTTGACGACTTCGGAAGTGATCTTGATGTTCTCTTCGAAAGCGTGGTGGCTCGCGTCGATCATGACGGAAGTGAAACCGTCGTCGATAGCGGACTTGCAAAGATCGTAACCGTCGCCGTGATCGAGGTGCAGGCAGATGGGAAGTCCGGAATCTTCAACTGCGGCTTCGACTAACTTCTTGAGGTATTTGGGGTTAGCGTATTTTCTTGCGCCGCTGGAAACTTGCAGGATGAGCGGAGCCTTTTCTTCTTTGGCAGCCGCAACGATACCCTGGATCATCTCCATATTGTTGACGTTGAAAGCACCGATAGCGTAACCGCCGGCGTATGCTTTCTCGAACATTTCTTTAGTTGTTACTAATGGCATAACAAACCCTCCAAAAAAACTTTCGACCATATTATACAACATCGGAAAACTTTTGACTAGCGTTTTTGACCACTTTATTATTTTTTTATTCTATTTTATGATTACGAAATTTCTCGATCGGCTTATTAAGTCGAAAAATTCGGCGCAAAACGCGTTTGCGGGTGTTCACTACCTTGACTTTTTTTCTTTATAATAATATAATATCGTTGAAAATGAAAATGGCTCGTATTCCGAACCGAAGGAGAAAACTTATGTTAGACAACAGAATCGTCACTCTGGCGCACAACCTCGTGAACTATTCGATCAAAGCGGGCAATGGCGACAAAGTGCTTATCGAAGCGTACGACGTGGATTCGCCGCTTGTCACGCAACTCGTAAAAGAAGTCCGCGCGGTAGGAGCGTACGCGTTCGTCGAAATCTACGACACCAAAGTCCAACGCGCGCTGTTGATGGAAGCGGACGAAACGTATTGCAAACTCTTAGAGAAGTACAACCATCAGAGAATGGACGAAATGGACTGCTATATCGGCGTACGCGGCGCAGTAAATTCGTTCGAAGCGAGCGACGTTCCGGGCGAAAAAACAGACATGTTCTCGCGGCTTTATTCACATCCGATTCATCACGAACTCCGCGTGTGCAAAACGCGGTGGGTCGTGCTTCGTTATCCCAACGATTCGATGGCGCAGCTTGCCGGTATGCCCACCGAAAAGTTTGAGGATTTCTATTTCGACGTTTGCAACCTCGATTATTCGAAAATGAATAAGGCGATGACTCCGCTCGTGGAGCTTATGAACCGCACGGACAAAGTGCGCCTCGTTGCGAAAGACACCGATCTTACTTTCTCTATTAAGGGCATCGGCGCGATCAAGTGCAGCGGCGAAATGAATATACCAGACGGAGAAGTGTACACAGCGCCCGTTCGCGACAGCGTAAACGGCGTAATCACCTATAACGCGCCGTCAATCGAGAACGGAATCAAGTTCGAAAACGTCCGACTCGAATTCAAAAACGGCAAGATCGTAAAAGCGACTTCGAACTACACGGAAGCGTGCAACAAGATTTTCGATACGGACGAAGGGGCGAGGTACGTCGGCGAATTCGCTATCGGCGTAAACCCGTTCGTGACTCAGCCTATGGGCGATATTCTGTTTGACGAAAAGATTTCCGGATCGATTCACTTCACGCCCGGTTGCTGCTACGACGACGCTTACAACGGAAATCAGTCAGCGGTTCACTGGGATCTCGTGCTTATCCAAACTCCCGAGTACGGCGGCGGCAAGATTTATTTCGACGACGTACTGATAAGAGAGAACGGCAGATTTGTTTTGGACGAACTCAAAGGGCTTAATCCCGAAAATCTCAAATAACGCGAAATTTTTACCGATTAGTGCGTGAAATTGCTTGTCAAAAATCATAAAAACGGGTATTATATATAAGGTTGAGGCGATAAGCCCGACCGAAACAAAAGTAAACTACTATTTTGGAGGATAGAGTATTATGGTAAAAGTTGGTATCAATGGCTTCGGCAGAATCGGCCGTCTTGTTTTCAGAGCAAGCATGTCGAGAAACGACCTCGTCGTAGTCGGCGTTAACGATCCGTTCATCGACGTTGCTTACGCTGCTTACATGCTTAAGTACGACACCATGCACGGTCACTTTGAGGGCACCGTCGAGGTCGACGGCAACGCGCTCGTAGTAAACGGCAAGAAAGTCGTGTTCTTCGCTGAGAAAGATCCTTCCGCTATCGATTGGAAGTCTTGCGGAGCCGAGTATATCGTTGAGTCCACCGGCGTGTTCTGCACCACCGAAAAGGCTAGCGCGCACTTCAACGGCGGCGCTAAGAAAGTCGTTATTTCCGCTCCCGCGAAGGATAAGGAAACCCCGACGTTCGTTTGCGGCGTAAACCTCGACAAGTACACCAAGGACATGAAAGTCGTTTCCAACGCGTCCTGCACCACCAACTGCCTTGCGCCTTTGGCTAAGGTCATCAACGATAACTTCGGGATCGTCGAAGGTCTTATGACCACCGTTCATTCCACGACCGCTACCCAGAAGACCGTCGACGGTCCTTCCATGAAAGATTGGAGAGGCGGCAGAGCGGCTGCGGGCAACATCATCCCGTCGTCCACCGGCGCGGCTAAGGCTTGCGCGCTCGTCATTCCCGAACTCAAGGGTAAACTTACCGGTATGTCTTTCCGTGTTCCCACGCTTGACGTTTCCGTTGTCGACCTGACCGTTAAACTCGCTAAGCCTGCTACCTACGACGAGATCTGCGATGCGATCAAAACTGCAAGCGAGACCACGATGAAAGGTATTCTCGGTTACACCGAGGACGCAGTCGTTTCGTCCGACTTCCTCACCGATTCCCGTACCTCGATCTTCGATAAAAACGCAGGTATCGCGCTGAACGAAACCTTCTTCAAACTCGTAAGCTGGTACGACAACGAATGGGGTTACAGCAACAAGGTTCTCGAACTCATCGCTCACATGGCGAAAGTCGACGCCGAGTAATCTCGCAACGAACTAAAATTGAAAACGCACGACCGAATCGGCCGTGCGTTTTTGTATTTCGTAAGTTAAAACGTTCAGATAAACACGATAAACGCCGCCGCGATCGAAAGTATCAATCCGATCAGCGTAATAAGAAACGTTATACGAATAAATTTATTACCGACAAGCAGACAAGACGAAATCAGCGCCGCGGCAGATAAAGTCGCGGAAACGAGCGTAAGCACGACCGACGGAAACGATAGGGCGGGCAGAGAAGTA
>ERZ780148.2057-NODE-2057-length-12364-cov-3.366155_pt1 | contig 12364 bp, 7 predicted proteins | sample MGYA00510984_ERZ780148 | MGnify/ENA primary metagenome ERZ780148 (study PRJEB29588, sample SAMEA2160902) | human gut metagenome | biome: human gut; feature: human-associated habitat; material: faeces | place: Denmark | collected 2008/2010 ...
AAGCTTTTTCCGAGACCGATGCCATCCGGATCGCTCATCGGCATGAAGGCGCATGAGGAGATGCTGGCGCGTCGGTAAGATTATTTGAATGATTATCTTTTCCCTTTAATTTTAATTAAATTTAAAATAAATAATTTACTATTTTACAGGTTAAATTGAAAGCCGTAGCAGATTGCCAACATTGTCAAACTCGGGTTTATACTACACATACTAATATAACGTTCTGTAAATAGAGCCATTAAATTGCCGATTCTGGTATAATTGGAGGTCCTCATCTACCGGAGCCTCCTCATGCCTCGCGGCCGCCCCATCGTTACCCCTCTAACCCTCACTCCAGAACAAGTTGCCTCACTGACTCAGATCGCCAATTCACGCACGGCGGAGCATCGCCAAGTGCAACGCGCCCGAATTCTGCTAGGCGCGGCCAGCGGAAAGCCCCAAAAGGAGCTTGCAGAGGAAGCTAAGCTTTCAGTAAGCGCGGTCGCCCGTTTTCTGCGGAAGGCATTACAGATCGGTCCAATGATGGCCTTGGAGGATCTCAAGCGCAGCGGACGCCCGGCAACGATCAGTGATGATGCGCGTACTTGGGTACGTTCTCTGGCCTGCACACCGCCGAAGGATTTGCCGGATGGACCGATGCAAGCGCTTTGGTCGATGGAGACTCTTTCGGTCTACGTACGCAAGCATGCGGAGGAACGCCACTTTGGGGACTCTCTTGGAAAAGCCTCCAAGTCTACGATCTGGACAATTCTCGAAGAAGGAGAGATCAAGCCGCACCGTATCCGCTATTACCTGGAGAAAAAGGACCCTGATTTTGAAGCTAAAGCGCAGGAAGTCCTTCTTCTCTACAAGCGCGTAGAGATTGACCTTCGCTTCGTCGACACGCTTGAGGGGTCATCGCAACCGAACGGCACCGTCTATATTTCTTATGACGAGAAGCCGGGAATTCAATCTATTGGGAACATTCATCCTGATCGGTCGCCGCAACCCGGGAAGGGTTTCACGCGTCGTGACTACGAATATCGCCGCCACGGAACGCTTTCTCTGCTTGCCGGCATCGATCTGATCACGGGCAAAGTACACAGTCTGATCCGAGAACGTCACAAGAGCTCAGACTTTGTCGACTTCCTCAAAATGATTGATGAAACGTATGCCAAAGAATGCAAGATCTTCATTGTGTTGGATAATCATTCGATCCACACGTCGAAAGAGACGCGCGCTTACCTTGACACGAGGAAAGGCCGCTTTCAGTTCATCTTCACACCGAAGCATGCATCGTGGCTCAATCTCATTGAGGCCTTCTTCAGTAAGATGGCACGCCAAAGCTTGCGCGGTCTTCGTGTCAATTCGAAGGAGGAGCTGAGAGATCACATTGCAAAGTGGATCGAAGAAACCAACGTAGACCCCGTACCTTTCCGTTGGCGATGGAAACCTGACGAGGTCCACGAGTTAATTAATAGCCTTATTTAGCAAACGTTATGCTACTGTTGTTCGCCCGCAGACAAAATTCGCCCGCACGTTCGATTACAACGAGGGGTGAAATCAGTTGGTTCGCCTACAACATGCCGACGATCGAGCTCCACAACGAGCTTTTCAGTCAGCTTCAGGAGCTTTACGGACAAACGTCCATCTCAGCAGTGGACGGAGGCATCAAGAAGTCTTTCGGCGAAATGAATGAACAACCCAGGCTTTACATCTGGATCAAAAAGACCAAGCAGGGAGATGTTTCAGAGCCCAACCGGACGCTTGCCTACTGCGTCCGAAATGCCATTCATCACCCTGAGAATCACAGCATGGGGCAAGGCTTCGTGGAAGAGCACCTTGAGGAATCCATCAGCGACATACTTCGTTCGCGTGATCAAGCATCTTCGCGCAAAGTCAGCACCAACGATCTGATAGCGCTTCAGGACATGGAGCCGGGAGACTATGGTTGCTCTGAAAAGAGAGCAACTGCTGCCGGTTACATGCCGGACCCCGGATCTTCCAGTCGCCGCGCCAGGAAGTAGTATTTGAAGCCGCAGGACTTCGCCCGCGAGGGGATCTTCAGCCCATCAGCGAAGTCCGTCTCCAGAAGTCTTCAGGCATTCCTGCTGCAGCAGCGATGGAACTCTTCCTCACCAACTTTCTTGCGGCGCTCCCGCTTTTTGCGCTCATTGCTATCGGCTATCTCGCTGCAACCGTAAAGCTCGTCACGCCGGCGATCGGTCAGGCGCTTTCGAAATTTGCCTTCAATATTGCACTCCCGATTCTTCTCTTCCGACTCATGAGCGACATCACGCATCTGCCGCCTCCGGACTGGAACATCGCGCTCGCCTTCTTCGGCTCCTGCTTCCTCGTCTTTGCGATCGGGCGCTTCCTCGGGCACCGGTTTCTGAACCTCAATTCCGACGAACGAACGATCTTCGGCATGGCAACGGTCTTCTCGAACAACGTGCAGCTCGGAATCCCCGTCGCCGTCGCGCTCCTCGGACAGGAAGCAATGCCCTCAATTGCGATCATCTTTTCGCTCAACGGCTTCCTCATGTTGACGCTCGTCACGATCGCGATCGAACTCGGGCGTGCGAAGAGCCCGTCGATCGTCACGACGGTCACAAAGGGAACGCTTCAGACCATCCGGAATCCGATCGTGATCGGCATCATTCTCGGCTTCTTCTGGAGCATCTCTAACCTTTCCATGCCGGCGCCCATGGCGAAAACCATCGGCATGATGGCGGATGCCGCCGCCCCGGTCGCGCTCTTTGCTGTAGGCGTAGGCCTTACGCAGTACCGGATCACCGCGAACCTCTCCACGACGCTCCTCATTACGTTCCTCAAGCTCGGCCCCCAGCCGCTCGTCGTCTACGGCCTCTGCCGGATCTTCAATCTCGGTCACGAGGCGATGCAGGCCACCTGCCTTCTTGCGTGCCTTCCTGTCGGCGTCAACGTCTACATCATGGCGCAGGAGTTCAAGGTGATGCAGGGGGCAACTGCGAATTCGCTTCTCGTCACAACTGCGCTAGCGGCGGTTACGATGCCCTTGATCATGAGCTGCTTCGGGCTCCTCTGAGGACATCTTTCAGCTGCCAGTCGCCATACGGAAAAAGCTCCGGGACTGACAAGAGACCGGAGCTTTTCCTTTCTGGAGCGCTTCAGAGGAAGCAGCTCATGCATCACTTCGCGTGATGGAAGGCCTTTTCGACGCGGAAGGGCATCGCCTGATAGCCCATGGAGCCGTTGATGCGGATTTCAACCGCGGGTTCAGTCGACCCCCACTTGAATTCCATCAGGTACGGATTCGGCGCGCCCACGGCCTTGCCCTTGACGAGCTGCATCTCAGGCGTCGCAGAATAGACCATGATCGAATCCTTGTCGGCCTCGTACTGCGTGAGGGAGGTCACAGGGCTGTACCACGCATGGCCGCGTTCCTTGCCGAACTCCCAGAGCTGCTCGACCGTGCCTTTTTCCTGGTCAACCTTGTAGACCACAGCGCGCGAATACTTCATGTCGGGAAGGGGCGGCTGCTCGAGTCCGCGGCCGTCGCCGTTGTCGAATGCAGTGAGATAAACGAAGCGCTTGTCGGACTTCGAGTCGATGCGGAAGGCCGTGTGCTGCGTCCACGTCCAGTCGAAGGTCGTGTTCTCGCACTTGCCCTGTTCGCACTTGATGGGATTGCCGTCCTTGTCTACGGGCTTCAGGACCTTATCCGCCCAAGCCTTCTGCCAACCGTCGGGAGCGCCGAGAATCCACTTCACCTTCTTGTCGCGGCCGATCTTGATGATCGCGGACTGATGGCGCGAGGAAATGATGATCGAATCGTCGGTCGGGTCATAGTCGACGGAATTGACGTGCGCCCAGTTGCGGCCGATGCCGACGCCCGTGATGTCGCCGAAATGCTCTTCCTTATCCATAGCGGCGAGGTCAGCCGAAGAAAGCGTTTTGCCGGCGCTGTCGGCGTCGAGATTGAGGCACACCGCGCCCTGGTCGAGCGACTTGATCACGACATCGCGATAGGGATCGAGGATTTCCCAGAGACGCCAGTCATCAACCACACGGCCGGCTGGATTCACTTCGGCGATCACGTCGCGAACCGTGCGGACATTGCGGCCGTCGGGACGACGAACATCGTTGGCTGCGACGCGCAGAAGGAAGTTACCGTTCTGGGCCTGATCAAAGGAGTGCGAAAAGTCTTCGTAGCCGGCGGGGAGACGGCGGTTGAAGACTTCGCGGCCCATGATGTCGTACTTCACGTAGCGCTGACCATAGCCCCAGGTGAGCGCACCGTCGTCGCCCTGCTGGAAGCCCATCATGACGCCGCCGTTGTAGACCGATTCCATGTCATAGATTGAATCCACGTTCATGTACCAGCGGACTTCGCCCGTCGCATCGATGATGGCGTTCTGCGGATAGAAGCACCATTCAAGCGCGCCGCCTGAGGGGTTGTTCCAGACAACGCGCGAGCCCTTCGGAGGCGAAACGAGGAGATTGTTGACGAGGTAGAGACGATCCTTGAATTCGGGATCGGCCTTCACAACCGTCGTATCAAACATCGTGCTCTTTTGCGAAACGGTGCCGTTCCCTTCCGTATAGACGGGCGGCGCATAGATCTTGTAGGCCTCGTTCACAGCCTTCTTTTCGCCCGTGAGATCCGTACGGGTATAGGAGACCTCAACAGTATTGACGTAGTCCGGATAGAGTCCGAAGACCGGAATGCCGCCGTGCGTAAGCACCTCACTTCTGTCGACGTCATACTTGATCTCAGAGCCGTTCTCCTTCGGCACGATGCGGACCTTAACGTTGGAAAGCGTATAACCGCCTGAACGAATGATGGCGGTCAGAGGCGCAATGCGATAGGGATTCGTAATGACTTCGCCGATCTGTCCCTGCTTCGCGTACTTGACGGCTGTGCCCGAGGCGCCGCCCGCCGCCATTACCGTCGTCGGGGCCGCAGAGAGCATCAGGGCGCCGAGAACTGCAGCCGCAAGCGCGGACTTCGTGATGGTCTTCATGGAAACTCCTTTCCTTCTGAATGAAATTTGCAACGAAGAAATCATAGAAATCAACGCATTTGCAGTAAATAGTCATATACCTTCATTGAGATAAAATTTTGAAAAGAGGTATTTTCTGAAAATGAAAGTCGGCGCAAAAACACCCTCCATTGAGTCCATCAGGCTCCTTCATACGCTCTGTCAGACGGAAAATCTGGCAGATGCGGCCGAGCGCCTGGGACTTTCGCTTCCCACTGCAAGCCGCATGCTCTCGCAGCTGCGCGAAGTCTTTGAAGACCGCCTCTTCACGCGCTTTCCCGGAGGACTCGTTCCCACGAGAAAAGCAAAGCTCCTCATGACGCGCACGGAAGCGGTGCTCGAAACCTACGATGCGCTTCTCGCGCCGCAGACATTCGATCCCGCCCGGATCGTCCGGGACATCCGCATCGGATGCGCCGACAATGCGCCTTTCTCAGTCTTTCCCAACTTTGCCAGGGAGCTTCTCGCTCAGGCGCCGGGCGTCATGATTTCCTACCTGCCGCTCTCGGATGATCGCTTTTCGCTTCTCTCCTCCGGAGAAATCGACTTCGCGGTCTCCCCCGTCATGACGCTCCCCCCCGGATTTCATGCGATCGAGCTCGCAGATACGGATTACGTCCTCACCGGAAGAAAAGATCATCCGCTGGCGCGCAAAGCTCAGAAGAACGCCGTTTCCACTGCCGATGTCCTCAGGCACGCCTTTGCCGATGTTTGCTATCACCCTCGTCCGGGGGCATCCTGGACGTCGCTCCGCGAAAGCGTTTTCCCGGCATGGACTGAGGGACGTTCCTCCATGAGAACCACGCAGTTTCTCTCGCTCATTCCTACCGTGGCGGAAAGCGACCTGCTGATGGTGCTCCCGCGGCGTACGGCCGAATACATGGAAAAAGGCGGCGACATCGTCATCATCCGGACTGAGGAGAAAAGCATTCGCCACAAGCCTCAGCTCATCTGGCACCACCGCGCAAACGACGACCTTGAGCTCCAGTGGGTGCGCTCGATCCTGCTTTCCTGCGCAAAGCGTGCGAACCCCTAGCTGACGCTCCCCGAAACTCATAACGCGCTCGGGTGATTAAGCACCGTTCCCATCGGTAAGAGCGTCGGCCTCAACCCCGCAGTGTTGACGACGCTCTTTAAAAATCTGGATATCGAATTGAATTGAGGCATCCACTTTCAAGATGCCATGAGAAAGACGCCGATTTCGTCTTGCTGAATAAGCACTGTTGAAGTGCGCTCCGCGCACTTCTTGGGGCTCCGCCCCAAACCCCGCGTTCGCCGCCACGTGGCTCGGAAGGTAGGCAGGGCTTCGCCCACCTACCTCCCAAGCCAAAGGCTCTGCGCTGCTGTCGGCTCTGTCAAGGGCGACGGCGGCATATTCTCGGCCCTTCGGGCCTGCGATATACGCCTCTGCCCTTGACAGCTCCGCCATCAGCGCCAGTTACACTACAGTTCTTTTGTTATCGTAATTGTCCTGTTTTTCGTTTAAAAACAACAGTTTTCGTTCCCACTGTAGATCAAAAAAATGTGCCCGCGAGTTCACCACAACTCCGGGCACGCGGATCTCAATTTTCCATGAGAAATCACCATGAATAATACCATCTCCGACATCGATATTGATCTGACCGCTGTTTGTGAAGCTGAAGACGATGCAGCTCAGGCCGAAGCTCAGCCCGCTCAAAACGAGAGCGACGACACCTACGCCCAGAAAATGCAGGAGCAGCTTGCTCTTGCCTGCAGCAGCGCCAATTGCCGCTACATCGGCATTGACCTCCACAGCAACAACATCTGGCTCTCGGTCATCGTCAACGAACAGCGTCCTTCCGGTTCCGTCGGCAAGGTCATCTTCTCCAGGTCCATCGGCACGCAGCGAGTCGACGGCACTTTGCCGGAAGACCTGATAAAGCCTGTGATTGAGCGATTCTGCAAGGATCAGCCGCACATTGCCTGCGTTGAGGCGACCTACAACTGGTACTGGCTTGCCGACCTCTTCGAGAGGAACGGCTGGAACCTGGTGCTCGCTGATCCGAGCACCGTCAGCGAAGCTAAAACCAAGGCCGCCGACGACCGCAAGGACGCGGAGTACCTTGCTGATCGCCTGCGCTACAACGCTCTTCGCTATGCCGTCATCATGCCCAAGCAGCTCCGTGAAATCCGGGACCTTGTCCGAACCCGGGGAACTGCTGTTAAGCAAAGGGCTCGGGAGAAGATCATCGTCATCAACAAGCTGACGAACCTGATTGGCAGGAAAATCACGGGAAAAGAACTCCGGGAACTCATCAAGGAACACGCTGAATTCGGCACGGAAGCTCCGATGCTCCTCAATTGGGGGCTGACGGAGGAAGTGCGCACCATACTGGATTACCACCTGACAATGGCTACAAATATTGACCAGGGAATTCAGAAGCTTGAAGAGCACATCAATGCCGTCGGCAGGAATTTGCGCTACACCAGGGAACTGCAGAAGATGCCGGGCTGCGGCCCAGTCATATCGTCCATCCTGGCGTCGGAGATCGGCAGCATCAGGCGCTTTGCCACGGCGGCGAACTTCGTGTCCTACTGCCGTCTGGCTTCCACAAGCAAGCTCTCCAACGGCAAGAGCAAGGGACTCGGCAATGCCAAGAACGGCAATGCCTATCTCAGCTGGGCCTTTACCGAGCTCGCCACCCTGATGGTGCGCTACAGCGAAGCTGCCAAACGGCACTTTGAGAAGCTGATGCGCAAGTACGGCCAGCTGCGGGTCAAGGCGATCCGCGTCCTCGCCGCCAAGCTTGCCCGCAGCGTCTATCAATGCCTGAGCAAGAACGAACCCTTTGATGTCCTCCGCTGCTTCTAAGCGGACATCAATGTACCGATCAAGAAGTCAGTCCAGTGAGCCTCGGCTGGGGGGGTGGTACTGCCCACAGAGACCTTAGCCCCCGAATAGGACCTGGACTGACACCTGCTTTCAATTGCTGCATCACCCTGCAGCACTAGCGAATACACTGACTGACCTTTACGACACCGGACCGACTCCCGAGCTCCTTACGGGGGTGAGCTTCGAGCTTGCGAGACCTGTCTACACCTGAGACGGGAAGTCGGCCCAGACTGGAGTTTCTGGCTGCCCGAGCGGCAGTGGGGTTGCCTAGTGGGACAGCGCTTTCAGCGCTGTCAGGGCTGCCTAGATCCGGATGTGTGCCTGTTGCCGGCGTCCCGAGCGCTATTGGGATGACCGTAATACGACGTTGAAACCCCGGTCGATTCGTGCGTTGGGAAAGACTCAGGCTGCTGTGATTGCTATTGAAGGCGTGTCGATGAATTTGAATTTGTACGCTATGGTTTCGCTATGGTTTCTGCGAAGGCAGAGGACCAGGATCGGACTTTATTTACTCAGTGCCCTTGACAAGGGGCGCGTAATGTGCCCCCCTGTTGTCGGGGTGAGACGCTCCCGTGAAGGAAGGCTCTCCAATCGACAATTTCCACATCATTGGGAAAGCGCGAAAAATCAGAGAGGCGCGGGCTTTTTCCCGTCGCCTGCAGTCCCCAAACCGTCTATGCTCATACTCATGATTAATTTGGGAGTTTCCTGCCATGGTTCTGTCCACGCGCGCCATTTCGCTTCAGCTTAAACCGCTTTCCCTGGTAACGCTCCTCGCACTCTCAGCTCTCGCTGCAGGAGCCCATGCCGCTCCGGGAAGCGACGACCGCACGGTCTGGCTTAAGCCCGCAGTCTCCGCCCCGACATCCGCAAAGGCTCCCATCTACATCTCTCTGGCTCCCAGCGAAAACGCATGCCGCAAGGACTACGAAGACGACTGGTGCAGCCGCTGCATGATCACGCTCGGCCGCTCGGGCGCGACGGTCGAAGGCATTACGTTGAAGCCCTCCGTTCCGGGCACCTGGCGCTGGGCGGGCCCTGATTCTCTTTCCTTCACGCCGAAGGACGCCTGGCAGCCGAAGCGCTCGATGAGAGCGTCGCTTCTCGGCATCCCGATTCCCCTTCGCGCCAATATTGAAGAGAGCTTCATCACGATCGAGACGCCGCCTCTTGCGGCAATAAATACTCAGAGCCGCATCTGGATTGATCCGGCGGTGAAGGGCGAACGGTGGCTCTCCTTTGAATTCTTCTTCACGACCGTCCCTGAAAAGGGAATGGTTGAAAAGGCCTTCAGCCTCAATTTCAAAAAAGAATCAGGTCTTGAGACGGCAAAGCCCCTGTTCATCTGGAGCGACGACAACACAAGCGTCTACGTGAAGGTGAAGCTCACGAAGCTCCCTGAAGAGGAGACGATCGTCACGGCGAAGCTCGCCGGCATCGCGGGCCGGGTGTGGATAACATCATTACATTTGATGCACATGACCCGCGTGTACAGAACGCCATTCCGTTAAAGGGCTTTGAGACCGTTCAGGTCAATCAGACGGTGCCGGGCGAATCCACGCTCTTTCAGATTTCCCGCGCCGAGGTTCATGCCGTTCGCGACGAAGCTATGAACGGCGAGTATGAGCTCACACTCACGGGGACGCTCCAGATGGATCCGCAGGCCGTGATGAGCAATATCCGCGTCCTGGCGCTTCCCGCCAAGATGTCGGAGGAAGCTCAGACCAATGCCGTCTGGACGGCCGCCCCCGTCATCGACGAAGAAATTCTCTCACGCGCCGAACCCGTGGAAGTGGTGCCGGCCTCAGAAAAGGGCCTCACGACCACGGCCAAATTCCGCCTTCACGCGCCTCAGGGAACGTTCCTTTATGTGGAATTGCCTGAATCCTTCGGGCCGGAAGGCACGTCGGGGCTCAATGAAAAATGGCACTCGGTGCTGCTTCTTCCGAAGCTCTCGAGCTCGATCGAGTTCCTCCAGCCCGGCAACATGCTCACGCTCTCGGGGAACTGGACGCTCTCCCTCTTTTCGACCGGCGTCGAGAAGCTCCGCTGGCGCATCGCGCGCGTGAAGAACGCCTACCTCGCGCTCGCGGCCGACGGCTGGAACGTGATGAAGAGCACCTCGCCCGACGCCTATACGAGCGCCGTCACGGGTGAAATCGAACTAGGAGAATCAACTCCGGGCAAGGCCCGCTTCTCAACGCTTGATCTTGCCGACGCCGTGATCGGCGCGGGCCCCGGACTCTTTCAGGTTGAGCTCACGGGCGTGAGGACGAAGGACGGGAAGGAAGAAGTGGTTGCGACCGCCAGCAAACGCCTTCTTCTCACGAACCTCGCCGTCATTGCGAAAACCTCAGCCGACACCTCGATCGACGTCTTTGCCGCGGGCTTCATGGACGGCAAACCCGCCGCCAATGTGGCGGCAAGCCTTCTCGCCGAAAACGGCACCGTGATCGAGTCCGTGCAGACGGATCAGGACGGGCGCGCCCACTTCAAGCCCACGAAGGGGCTTGAGCGCGAAAAACGTCCCGCTGCAATCACCGTGCAGTCGAAGGGCACCGACCTCGCCTGGATCTCGCTCCGGGATCCCACGAACCTTTCGGACACCTTCCGCTGGAATACGGGCGGGCGCGAAACGAAGGGCGGCAACATGGCAGCCTTTTCGTTCGCGGACCGCGGCATCTACCGTGCAGGCGAAACCGCGCACTTTGGACTGGGACTTCGCGAACTCAGCATGGCGGCGCTCCCCGAGGGGCTTCCCGTTGAAGTGAAGCTCACAAATGATGCGGGGAAAGTGGTTGAGAAGCGGCAGCTGAAGCTCTCGCCCGAGGGCCTCGCCGATTTCGACTGGACGATTCCTGAGGGCACGCTTCCGGGCCGCATCAAGATAGACGTCTTCGCGGCCGGAGGCGATTCGGCGCTCTCAACAACGACCCTCTTCATCGCAGACTTTGCGCCCGAAACGCTTTCGCTCACGGCCGAGCTCCCTCAGGCTGAAGCACAAGCCGGGTGGCTCGAGCCCGGCGACATTAAGGTCCCCGCAAAGCTCACGAGCCTCTTCGGAGCCGGTGCCGAAGGCCGCCGGATTGAGGGCGAGGTTGTCGTTAATCCAATTTCTAGCACGACGCTCCCCGGGTTTGAAGGCTGGACCTTCGACTCTCCTGCTGCCGGCATCAGGACCAATCAGAATGCCGGAAAGCGCCTCTCCATTTCTTCCGTCCGGACGACAGGAGCGGGGGACGCTGAGCTCGCGCTTCCGCTCGGGAGCCTCACGATTCCGGGCTTTGCGCGCGCAGACGTTTCGCTCACAGGCTATGAGTCCGAAGGGGGCGAAGCCGTTTCCAAACGCTTCCATTTCCTTCTCTCGCGAAGGGATCTGGCGCTTGGCTGGAAGCTCGAAAAAACGCCCCAGCCCATGAACTTCCTTCTGGCCGGGGACCCTGCGGAAGTGCGCTTCATTGCCGTTGACCGGCATCTCGAAAAGAAGGCAGGAGAAAAGCTTCGCGCCGAAATCAGCCGCACGCATTATGTGACGGAACTCACGGCCGACGGCTCCGGGCGCCTTACCTACAGCGACGCGCCCGTGACAGAAACGACGGCAACCATTGACCTCACGACGGATGCCTCGGGCGAAGCCGTGCTCCCGCTCAATACCCGCGAACCCGGCGAATGGCTCGTGAGCGTCACGAGAGAAGACGGGACGCTTCTCCTCACGCTTCCCTACAACACGGCGGGGAACACGCTCGCAAAGGCGGCGATGAACTCCCCGCCGCGGAAATGCGCGCGCGCCTTGAGAAGACAACCCTCGAAGCGGGCGACAAAGCGAGGCTCTCGCTCCTCTCTCCCTTCTCGGGCTTTGCGCTCGTCACGTTTGAATCCGCGAACGTCATCTCGTCCCAATGGGCTGCCGTCGATTCGGGCGACAACCTGATTGAGGTCGATGCTCCGGAAGGGTTCTCGGGCCGCGCGTGGCTTCGCGTGTCGCTCGTTCGCGGGCAGGATTCGGCAAAGAAGTTCCTGAGGGGCTTCACGGAAACAGCAATTCCGGTTCTTCTCAACACGAAGGAAAAGCGCCTCCAGGTTGAAGTTTCCGTTCCGGAAAAACTCGAAAGCACGAAGACCATTCCGATAACGCTCAAGGCCGACAAGCCCTCCCGGGTCTTTCTCTGGGCGGCGGACGCCGGGATTCTTTCGCTCACCAACTATCCGGCCCCGAATCCTCTCAAGGCGCTCATTGAAGACCGGGCGCTTGAAGTCGAAACCCGCGAAACCCTGTCGCTCCTGATGCCGGACGCCAGTGCGGCCGCGGACCTCACTGCGCCCTTCGGCGGCGACTTCATGGAGTCGTCAGCAAAGATGGCGGCCGGGTTCGGTAATCCCTTCGCGAGAACGCTTGGAAAATCCGCCGTCTGGTGGGGCGGTCTGGTTGAAGCGGGTCCCGAAGCCAGAACCATTGAAGCGACGCTCCCCGAAGGCTTCAACGGCCGCATCCGCATCTTTGCCGTCG